>Ga0209382_10004672_pt1 | contig 18175 bp, 14 predicted proteins | sample SoiMetdeltSBSDD5_FD_187599 | JGI IMG/M metagenome (GOLD analysis project Ga0209382, IMG submission 187599) | Bulk soil microbial communities from a Populus tree surrounding site in Tennessee, USA - Soil MetaG P. deltoides SBSDD5 (SPAdes) (version 2) | ecosystem: Environmental > Terrestrial >...
GGGCTACGGCTTCCTTTCCGAACAGGCCGAGTTCGCCAGCGCCGTCATCGACGCCGGCCTGACCTGGATCGGCCCGCCGCCCAAGGCCATCGCGCTCATGGGGTCCAAAGTGGAGGCCAAGGCGCTGTTGGCCGACGCCGGCGTGCCGATGCTCCCGAGCTGGTCCGAACCGGCCCAGGTCACCGACTTTCCGGTCCTGGTCAAGGCGTCCGCGGGTGGCGGCGGCCGCGGCATGCGCGTGGTGCGCGAAGCCGAGAGCCTGGCCGAGGCGATCGCCAGCGCCAGGCGCGAGGCGGCCGCGGCGTTCGGCGACGGCACGGTCTTCTGCGAACGGTACGTCGAACGCGCGCGCCACATCGAGGTACAGATTCTGGCCGACGCCCACGGCGGCATCGTCACGTTCGGCGAACGGGAGTGCTCGATCCAGCGCCGGCACCAGAAAATCATCGAGGAGACGCCGTCCCCGGTCGTCACACCGGAACTGCGCCAACACCTGTGCGCGTCGGCCGTTGCCGCGGCTCAGGCGGTCGGTTACGTCGGCGTCGGTACCGTCGAGTTCCTCCTCGCGCCGACCGGTGAGTTCTACTTCCTGGAGATGAACACGCGGCTGCAGGTCGAGCACCCGGTCACCGAGTGCGTCACCGGCTTCGACCTCGTACGGCTGCAGCTGCTCGTCGCCGAGGGTGGCAACCTGCCGCTGGCCGGGGCACCGCCGCTGCGCGGCCACGCGATCGAGGTACGGCTCTGCGCCGAGGATCCGGCCTACGCCTGGCTGCCGTCGACCGGTACGCTGCACCGCTTCCGGATCCCCGACGTGGCCGGCGAGTTCCGCCCGTTGCTGCAACCCGGGCTGCGGCTGGACTCGGGCGTGAACGACGGCTCTGAGGTCAGCGTCCACTACGACTCGATGCTCGCCAAGTTGATCGCCTGGGCACCCACCCGGCAGGACGCCGCCCGGCTGCTGTCCAGTGCATTGGCCCGCGCCGAAATCCACGGTGTGGTGACCAACCGGGATCTGCTCGTACGCGTCCTGCGGCACCGGTCCTTCACCGACGGCGCCATCGATACCGGCTTCCTGGACCGGCATCCCGAGGTCTTCGCTCCCCTACTGTCCTCTGTGGACGGTGTAAAGCTGTCCTGCCTGGCGGCCGCGCTCGCCGGTGCCGCCGCGCGGCGGGCCGCGACGCCGGTGCTGTCCCGGGTGCCGTCCGGCTGGCGCAACGTGCCATCCGGCGCGCAGACCGCGGTGTTCGAAGGGCCGTCCGGCCCGGTCGAGGTGGCGTACCGGATGGACCGGACCGGAGCCCTGGCCGCCTGGTCGGTGCGGGCTGTCGACCCCGAGGAGCTGGACGTCGCGGGCCTGGGCGGGCAGGTGGCCGGCGACGACCACCCACCGGCGGCGGTGGTGTCCGCGGATGCCGAGCGGGTCGTGCTCGACGTGATGGGCATCCGGTTGGCGTTCCAGGTGAGCCGGGTGGGCGATGTGTCCTACGTGGACAGTCCAGAGGGGTCGGTGGCGCTGACCGAGCTGCCCCGCTTCCCGATGCCCACGCCGGACATCGCCGAGGGCTCGCTGGTGGCACCGCTGCCCGGCGCGGTCGGCCGGGTGCTCGTCGTACCCGGCCAGCGGGTCGCCGCCGGCGATCTGCTCATGACGCTCGAGGCGATGAAGCTGGAGCACCCCGTACACGCACCTACCGCCGGCATCGTCGCCTCGGTAGCCGTGTCCACCGGCGCCCAGGTGGACACCGGCACCGTGCTGGCGGTGTTGACGCCCGACCCCTAGTTCGTTCGTTCGCAGGAGCCCCTCATGATCGATCTGACCCCGGAACAGGAACAGCTACGGGACGCCGTACGCGGACTCGGCCGCCGGTACGGCCACGAGTACTACGTCCGCAAGGCCAAGACCGGCGAGCACACGACCGAACTGTGGACCGAGGCCGGAAAGCTCGGGTACCTCGGCGTGAGCCTGCCGGCCGAGTACGGCGGCGGGGGCGGCGGCATCACCGAACTGGCCATCGTGTGCGAGGAGCTCGCCGCGGCCGGCTGCCCGCTGCTGCTGCTCGTCGTCTCCCCCGCGATCGCCGGCTCGATCCTGGCAAAGCACGGCACGGAGGCGCAGCGCAAGCAGTACCTGCCCGGCATCGCGGACGGCTCCCAGAAGGTTGTGTTCGCGATCACCGAGCCCGAGGCCGGCTCCAACTTCCACCGCCTCGGTACCGTGGCCCGCCGCGACGGTACGGACTGGGTGCTGTCCGGGCGCAAGGCGTTCATCTCCGGTGTGGACGAGGCGGGGCACGTGCTCGTCGTCGCCCGTACCGCCGACGAGGCCACCGGCAAGCTCGCGCCCGCGCTGTTCCTCGTACCGACCGACGCCCCCGGGCTCTCCCGGTCCCAGCTGGAGATGGAGATCGTCTCCCCGGAGAACCAGTGGCTGCTCTACCTGGACGACGTCCGGCTACCGTCCTCGGCGGTCGTCGGCGAGGACGCGAGCGTCGGGCTGCCAGCGCTGTTCGCCGGGCTCAACCCGGAGCGGATCACGGTGGCGGCGATGGGCGCGGGCACGGCACGGTACGCGATCGAGCGCGCTTCGCAGTACGCCGGCAGCCGCTCGGTCTGGGGTCGGCCCATCGGCAGCCACCAGGGTGTCGCGCACCCGCTGGCACACGCCGCGATCCAGGTCGAGCTGGCCCGGCTGATGATCGCCCGCGCGGCGGCCCTCTACGACGCCGGGCGCGACATCGAGGCCGGGGTTGCCGCGAACATGGCCAAGTACGCGTCGTCCGAGGCCGCCACGCTCGCCGTCGACACCGCGATCCAGGTGCACGGCGGCAACGGCATGACCACGGAGTACGGCGTGGCCACCCTGCTCGGCGGAGTAAGGGCCGGCCGGATCGCCCCCGTGAGCCGCGAAATGATCCTCAACTTCGTAGCCCAACACGTCCTCGGCCAAGAAAAATCGTATGGTTGATCATGAACTTAGTTGCGGGGTCGACGGCGTGTCGCGCTACCAACTTCATGATCAACCCGAGTGGGCCGGGCCGGGCCTGAGCTCAGTGGCCCAGCGTCGCGCCGGTGAGCTCGTTCTCGCCCTTGCCAGCCAGGCACCGGAAGTCGTGCTGGCCGGCGTCGTACTCCCCCTCGGTCGGCGGGAGCACCGCCAGCCGCCAACCGACCGTGTCGAGGTCGACGGTCAGCAGGGTGGCCACGTTGCAGGTACGCCTGACCGCGTCGTCGCCGAGCACGGCTGAGTGCGGCCGCCCGCGGAGGCCGACCGGTAGTGGCGCCAGCGCGTAGACCTCCCAGGTGTGCGTCTGCGCGCACGGTACGGCGTCGGCGTGCGCCACCCCGCCGACCATGGTCATCTGGCTGTAGCACTCGGGCTGCGCGGGGCAGCGCGCCGCCACGACCGTCGACAGTAGACAGTCAGCGCTCGTCGCCAACGCGGCCGGCGACGGCGAGGTACCAGTGCTGGGCTCGTGCGCGGAGGCGTACCAGATGCCGCCACTGAGCAGGGCCAAAACGAGCGCACCGGTGCCGAACGCGAGCCGGGTCCGCCAACCGGCCGCGAACCGGGTACGCCACATGCGAGGTGGCGGGTCCGGCTGATGCGGCACGGTGTCGTCGCTCTGCGGCGGGCGTACCGGAACCGAGGCTGTTCCGATCGCCACCCCCGGCCGGCCCGCCGGAGGCGATGGCTTCGGCGGCGGAGGCGGCGGCGCGATCGGTACCGCGGCGAGCAGGTCGCGCAGCCGTTCCGCGGTGGGCCGGTCCTCGATCTCGTTGGCCATCCCCTGGCGCAGCACGTTCAGCAGTGCCGGCGGCACGCCGGGCAGGTCGGGGATCGGCTCGGTGAACAGGTCCAGCAACGTGAGCAGGCTCGGGTTCTTGTCCTTCTGCCAGCGCGGCGGTCGACCGTTCATGAGCGCGTACAGGGTTGCGCTCAGCGCGTACACGTCCACCGCGGGCGACGGCGAGTGGTGACGGAACAGCTCCGGCGGCGCGTACGCCGGCGTCAGCACGTCCAACGTGACCGAGGTGTCCCGGGTCTCCGCCAGGATCGCCAACCCGAAGTCCGCGAGCGCCGGCTCACCGAACCGCGTGATCAGGATGTTGGCGGGCTTCACATCCCGGTGCAGCACGCCCAGCGCGTGCGCGTCGGCCAGCGCATCGGCGATCTTCATGCCGACCTCGCGCGCCTCGTACGGCGACAGCGGACCTTCCTGCATGCGATCGGCGTACGAGCCCTCGCACAACTCCATGATCAGGTACGGGTGGCCTTCGGGGGTGACCCCGGCGTCGAACAGGTCGACGACATGCGGGTGCGACGACATCCGTCCGGATGCCCTGGCCTCGCGCAGGAACCGGCGACGATCGCGTTCGTTGTCCATCGTCCGGTTCTCGATCTTGACCGCTACCTCGCGAGCCACCGATTCCTGGATCGCTCGGTACACGGTCGCGTACCCACCTCGGGCAACCACCGTCAAGCCGGACAAGCCAGGCACGGCAGGTGGCGGCGGCTCGGGGGGACGGTCGTTCACGGAGTCCAACGGTACGCCAGCGCGGTACCGCTGTTCTGCCGAGCGCCTGCTGACATCGGTCGCTCCGGTAGGGTCGTCGCGAGTGGACCGGGCGGGCTGAGGGGTACACGGTGAGCTCAGCCTCCATGGGTATTGAATTCTGACTTTCTACCCGGTCCGACAGCAATCGCTATCGGAACCGGAGCCAGTCACCGTGTACGCCTTCGTCGACGAGTCCGAACGTCCCGGCCGCTACATCTGGGCCGCGGGTGCCGGCGGAGATTGGCGTCGTCGGGTGGCCGATCGAATCGAGCGGGAGGTAGCCATCGACCCGTAGACAACGCGAAACCCGGACCCCCACCGTCCGGAGAAGACCCGGGTTCACTTCCGAGGGCTCAGCGCCCTGGCGTATCCACGCTACTCGCGCATCACCCGCCGTGTCGACCGTCAGTCGCCGGTATCGGCCAGTCGGGCTACGAGCGCGTCGGCGGCGGCGCGTTCGCTGACCTGCTGGGTGGCGTACGCCTGGTCGACCGCGAGTTCGGCGGCCGCCCGCGCCTCATCCACCCGTCCACACGCGAACAACGCCTCGGCGAGTACCCGGGACGCCGTGACCCGGCTGCGCACGTCGTCGCCGGGCATGGACGCGGCCCGCGAAGCCCAGTCCAGAGCCTGGTCCGCGTCGCCCAACGCCAGCAGCGCCCCCGCGAAGAGCGCCACCGCCTGCCGGCGGGGGAAGAGCAGTGAAGGAGCGTCGGCGTCCTCGGCCACGGGCTCCAGCAACGCGACCGCCGAGTCCGCGTCGCCGGCGGCCAACCGGGCCAGAGCCAGCAGTACCTGCGGACCGACCTGGGCGCCGTCCAGTACTCCATGGGGTTCCACCGCATCGAAGACCGCCAACGCGTCGGCCTCGGCCGCGACCGGGTCGCCGCGGTCGAGCGCGACGAGCCCGTGGATCGTCCGGGCCATGCCGATCAGCAACGGGTGTGCGGTGCGCTCGCCGTACGTCAGCGCGTCGGTCAACAGATCCGCCGCGTGCTCCGGCTCGGCCAGTCCACGGGCGATCACGCCACGGACGACGAGGGCGAACCCCCGTCCCCAGTCGTCGTCCGCGGACGCGAAGTCCCGGTACGCCCGTCTGGCCTCCCGGTCGGCCTCGGCCAACTCCCCCAGCTCGGCCGCGGCGAACGCCTCGACGGCCCGCAGCGTACCCACGGCCCAGGCCTCGCCGACCCGCTCGCCGAACGGAAGGAACCCGCGGGCGAGCCGTTGCGCGTCGCGCAGCCGGCCGGCGAGCAGCCGGGCGAACGCGGTCGTGCCGCGCAACCACGACCGGCCCACCGGGTCGTGCAGCTCGGCGAACAGCCGCGCGGCGCGGGCCAGCGCCGCGTCGGCGCCACGGAAGTCGGCCCGGGTCGTAGTCACCCAGGCCAGACTCTGCAGCGACCAAGCCTGACTGCGGCGGTCTCCGGCGGTGACCGCGACCTGGTACGCCGCGGCGAACCGGGAGCTCGCCTCGGCCAGCCGCCCGGCGAGGAAGTCCGCCATACCCAGACGCCGCATCGCCTCCGCCCGCTCGGCCGGCAGGTCGGCGGCGGACGCTACCTCGAGCGCCTCCAGCCAGACGTCGTACGCCCGTGCCGGATCCCCGGTCAGCCGGTGCGATCGACCGGCTACGAGCAGTGCCCCGGCCCGCGTCGCCGGGTCGTCCCCGGCGTTGGCCGAGATCTTCTCGGCGAGCGCCAGCGCCTCGGCCGGGTGGCGCAACTGCAGCAACGCCTTGGCGTGGACGAGCCGGTCGGCGACTGCCAGCGCTTCGCCGGCGAGCCGGGACGCGCGTTCGATGTACTCGACCGTCAGCGCCGGTTCCCCCACCGCCGCGGCCCGCCGGGCCGACCGGACCAAGGCCGCCACGCCGTACGGGGCGACCGTGCGGGCGCTCGCGTCGGCCGGCAACCCGACGGCGTCGGCCAGCGACGTGGCCCACTCCGCTTGCTCGGCGACGAACGCGTCCCGGGCATCGTCCCCGAGGTCGGGACGGCCACCGTTCGGGTTGGCCGCCCACCGCGCGAGGTACGCGTGCCGCTCCGCCAGATCCGCCTTGCCCAGCCCGCCGTACGCCGCCTCGCGCATCAGCGGTGTCGCGAACTCGTACCCGCTGCGGGCCCGGCGCAGCATCCGTCGGTTGAGCAGCTCCTCGACCGAACGCTCCAGCTCGACCGCGATGACCGCCGCGGGCCGCCGGTCCCGTCCGGCGCGCCGTTCCCGCAACGCCTCGAGCGCGGTCGCCGGTACCGCGTCGCCGATCACCGCCGCGTCCCGCAGCACCGATCGAGCGTCGGCGGGCAGCGCGTCGATGCGTGCCGCGAGGACCGCCGCGAGGTCCCGCGACAGCAGCCGGCCATCGAGCGAGCCCGACGCGAGCCGCCAGGCGACCGAGCCCGATCCGTGCGGCCCCCGGGCCGCGCCCGCGGTCAACGCGCCCCGCTCGAGCAGCAGCGTGACCAGTTCGGCCAGGTAGAACGGGTTGCCCTGGGCGGTGGCGAGCAACTGGTCCTCGTCGGCCTGCGCCAGGCGCCCGCCGCCGAGGTACGCGGTCAGCAGGCGCGCGGCGTCCGCCCCACGCAGCGCCGGGAGCGGCTGCACCTCCGCGTCGGCCAGCCTGGTCAGACCTCCGGCGGTACGCACCAACTCCGGCCGACCCAGCAACAACGCGAGTACCGGTCCCGTCAGCCGGGACAGGGTGACTCCCAGCGCACCGACGCTCTCCGGGGTCGCGTCGTGCAGGTCGTCCACGATCAGGACAAGAGGCGCTTCGGTAGCCAAGCCGCTCAACAGGTCGGCTACCGCCGCGGGGATCGCCTCGAGGAACGGGTCCGCCCGGTCGGCGTGTTCGACCACACCCTGCGGCGCCGGCGCCGGCTCGCCGTACCCGAGCAGAGCCAGCAGCAGATCGGTCGCGACGATCGGAGTCAGCGCGCTACCGCGCGAGAGCCGCTGACCGAGCCGGCGCAGCCGCTCCTCGGCGGCGACTCTCTGTACCCCGTTCTCGGGCAAGCCGACGGCGCTGCGGACGAGGTCGGCCAGTGGGGCCAGCCGGCGGCGCTCGCCATACGCGGCGCAGTGCACCGACAGCACCCGGGCTCCGGCGTACGCGGCGAACCGTCCCGGCCCGGGGTCGTAGCCGGCAGCCAGCCGCTCCACCTCGGCCGCGAACCGGCTCTTGCCGATCCCGGCCTCGGCCGTCATGACCAGTACCCGTGGCTCGCGCCGGTCCACGACCTCGGCGAGCCGGCTCGCGACCCGGCCCAGCTCGGACTCCCGGCCCACGAACGGCGCCTCGTCACCCAGCCCGGACCGGGTACCGGGTGCGTCCCGCAGCCCCAGCAGCTCATACGCCTCGACCGGTTCCCGCTTGCCCTTCAGGCGCAATGGGCGCAGCTGCCGCCATGCCGCGACCCGCTTGGTGGCGTTGGCGGTGGCCGCGCCGGCGTACGCGGCACCGACCGCGGCCGCGTCCGCGAGCCGCGCGGCGGTGTTCACGGTGTCGCCGATGACCGTGTACTCCAGTGCTGCCTGGACGCCGGCCACCACGTCCCCGGTGTTGAGCCCGACCCGCAGCCCGAGCGGCGCGCCGCCGCCCCGCTCGTCGTCCAGTACCCGGCGGACCGCCCGCTGCATGGCCAACGCGGCCCGGACCGCCCGCTCGGCGTCGTCCTCGTGCGCCACCGGTGCACCGAAGACCGCCATGATGCCGTCGCCGGTCAGCTTGTCGACGTGGCCGCCGAATGTCTTGACCGCGCCGGCGAGTGCCGCCAGCACCCGGTCGGTAACCGCGCCGACCCGCTCCGGATCGAGGTCCTCGGCCCACGCGGTGAAGTCCGAAAGATCCCCGAACAGGACGGTCACCACCCGCCGCTCGGTCGCCGGTAGGGTCGCGGCCGCGGGCAGGGCCACCCCGCACTGGTGGCAGAACCGCGCGCCGGGTACGGCCACCGCACCGCAGACCGGACACGTCACGGTGGGTCCAACCCGAGTTCCGGGTCTCCGGATTCCCCATCGAGGTACGCCAGCTGGGCCCGTACCGACCACTCGGCGGCCGGCCACAGAGATCGATCGACGTCGGAGTAAACGCGTTCCACCACGTCAGCGGGGGTCCGGGCACCGGCCTCCCGAGCCGCTCGGACCTGGTCGAGCCGGGCCCGCCGGTGTGTCAGATAGAAGCGCGCGGCGACGGCACAGTCGGCGAGCGGCGGGCCGTGCCCGGGCAGGACCGGGATCGACCCGAGCCCGGCGAGCACCTCCAGACTGTCCAGGTAGTCACCCAGGTTGCCGTCGGGCCAAGCCACCACGGTGGTACCGCGGCCGAGGATCGTGTCGCCGGTGAGGACGGCGCGTTCGCGCTGTCCAGCCCGGCCTATGCCTTCCGGCCGGGAACCTTTGGAGGAGACCAGGAAGCAGACGGAGTCCGCGGTGTGACCCGGCGTCTCCAGCCCTTCGAGCTCGAGCCCGGCCGACGAGACGAGCGGCCCCCGCGAGTTCACCACTACCGCGTCGGGGACCAGCTCGACCAGCCGCCCGATGCCTTCGATGTGGTCGAAGTGGCCGTGGGTCGACAGGATGAGCCCGATCGGGCGGTACGCCGCTACCGCCGCGAGGTGCCCCTCGTCGAGCGGGCCGGGATCGACCACGATCGCCGGAGCGTCCGGCTCCGCCCGCAATACCCAGGTGTTGGTGCCGTCGAGCGTCATCGGTCCGGGGTTCGGCGCTCGGACCAGCGTCGCCCAGCTCGGCAGCTCGTCCAGCAGGGCGGCAGTCGGCACGGAGACATGGCCCACCATGCCGGCGATCGTACGGCGCCAGGCTGTGGGAACCCCGTGAATTCCGCGCTAGGCGATCTCGACGATGACCTCGACCTCGACGGGCGTACCGCGAGGCAGCTCGGCGACTCCGACGGCGCTGCGGGCGTGCCGGCCGGCGTCGCCGAACACCTCGTTGAACAGCTCGGACGCGCCGTTGATCACTTCGGGCTGGCCGGTGAACCCCTCGGCCGAGGCCACGAACCCGACCACCTTGACGACCTTGGTCACCCGACTCAGGCCTACCAGCGCTTCCACCGCCGCGAGCACGTTGAGCGCGCACACCCGGGCCAGCTCCTTGGCCCGCTCCGGGGTCACGTCGGAGCCGACCTTGCCGGTAGCCAGCAGCTTGCCGTCGGCGTTGGGAAGCTGGCCGGAGACGTACACGTGATTACCCGTCTGCACCGCCGGTACGTACGCCGCCACCGGTGGCACCACCTCGGGGACCGTGAGGCCCAGCTCGGCGAGCCTCGCGTACGGGTCGGTCATGACTGTCCCTTCGGCCGTTTGAGGTACGCGACGAGCTGCTCCGGGTTCGGACCGGGCACGACGGCGACCAGTTCCCAGCCGTCCTCACCCCAGTTGTCGAGGATCTGTTTCGTCGCGTGTACCAGCAACGGGACGGTCGCGTACTCCCAGCGCGTCATGCCCGTCAACCTAGCGCGTCCGGGCCTGATCTTCGCTCGCGACTGCGGGGCTCGCTCCGCTCACTCCTCGCGCTCGCCGGCCCTCGACCCAGCGGCAGGCGTGCGCGTACGCTGTCCGGCGGCGCGGGCGAACGCCGCGTCGATCGACCGCGTACCGAGGCCCTCGGGGGAGACATGAGCCAACCGCCGTACGGCGCCGACCCGCCCGCCGATCCGGATCGGCCCGAGGAGCGCCGCCCCGAGGACTACCGGCCCGAGGCGCAGCCGCCGCCCCCAGCGGACCAGCCACCGCCGCCCGTGATCGGGCAGTCGAGCGGCTACTCGTACCCGCCGCCGGTCGACCCGTTCAACACGCTCGCCGGCCAGCCGCAGTCACCGCCGCCGGGGCCCCCTGGGCCGCCACCGAGCGCGCCGCCGCCACCGAGTGAGCCGCCTCCGCCGTTCTCGTACCCGACCTCGCCGGCGAGCCCGTACGCGCCACCACCGCCGACGAGCGCGCCGCCCATGAGCCAGGCGCCCATGAGCCCGCCACTGGGGAGCCCACCACCCACCACCCCGCTGCCGCCGAGCAGCCCGGGACCGGTGAGCCCGTCGGGTGGCTATCCACAAGGGCCGTACACACCCCCAGGCGGTTATCCACAACCCGGTTATCCACAGCCGGGTGTGGGTGACACGTGGGCTCAGCCGGCCCAGCCGTACGCGCCGGGCACACCGCAGTACTCGCCGGGCTACGCGGCCCCCGGCTCGCCCGCGCCCGGCGGCTACCCCGCGGCTCCCGGTTACCCCGGTCAGCCTGGGTACCCCGGCCAGCCCGGGTACGACCAGACGATGGTGCCGCCCGGCTACCCGACCTATCCGGGCGCGCCGGTCGCGCCGCCGAAGAAGAAGCGCCGCGGCCTGATGATCACGCTGATCGTGCTCGGCCTCGCCGTGCTGCTGTGCGGCGGCGGTGGCGTCGCGGCCTGGCTCCTGCTGGGCGAGGCCGACGGGCAGGGTCAGACGGAACCGGCCAAGGCGGTCGACGGCTTCCTCACCGCGGTGTACACCGACCAGGACGTCGACGCCGCGAGCAAGTACGTCTGCGCGGCGGCCCGGAACCGGGACGACCTGACCCGGAAGATCAACGAGATCAAGCAGTACGCGGACCAGTACGACGACCCGAAGTTCACCTGGAGCACCCCGACGGTGTCGGACCAGGGCTCGGAGCGGGCGATCGTAGACGTCAAGCTCAAGGTGACCACGCAGGACGAGAAGGTCGCCGAACAGTCCCTGAAGTTCACGGTGATCCAGTCGACGGGTTGGTTCGTCTGTGAGGTCCAGTCCGGCACGTAACGTGGAACGCGTGCGCACCGGACATCCCGTGTGGCCCGCCCGTCTGCACGTCGTCACGGGCAAGGGCGGTACCGGCAAGACGACCGTCGCCGCTGCCCTCGCGCTGGCGTTGGCGACCGGCGGTCAGCGCACGCTGCTGGTCGAGGTCGAGGGGCGCCAAGGCATCGCCCAGCTCTTCGACACGATGCCGCTGCCGTACGAGGAGCTGCGCATCGCGTCGGCCCCGGGCGGCGGCGAGGTACGGGCGCTCGCGGTCGACGCCGAAGAGGCCCTGATGGAGTACCTCGACCTGTTCTACAAGCTGGGTCGGGCCGGTAAGGCACTGCGGAAGCTGGGTGCGATCGACTTCGCCACCACGGTCGCCCCCGGTATGCGGGATGTCCTGCTCACCGGCAAGATCAAAGAGGCGACCACGCGCAGCTTCGACGGGCGCCGGGTGTACCACGCGGTCGTCCTCGATGCGCCGCCCACGGGCCGGATCGGCCGGTTCCTGAACGTCACCGCAGAGACCGCCCGGTTGGCCAAGCTCGGTCCGATCAAGACCCAGAGCGAGGGTGTCGCCGCGATCCTGCGCTCGCCGATGACCTCGGTACACGTCGTCACGCTGCTCGAGGAGATGCCGGTCCAGGAGACCGTCGACGCGGTCGCCGAGCTGAGCGCGCTGGGCATCCCGATCGGCAACATCGTCGTCAACGCCGCGCGGCCCGCGCTGCTGGCCGGAACGAAGGTGACCCGGGCCGAGCTGCGCCGCGGCCTGGCCGCTGCCGGGCTGCCCGACGACCGGGCCTTGGTTGCCGGCCTGCATTCCGAAGCCGCCGCGTATCTCACCCGGCAGGAGCTCGAGGAGTCGTTGCGCGCCGAGCTGGCCGAGCTGGGCCGGCCGCTGGTCGAGCTGCCGCTGCTGTCGGCCGGGGTCGACCGCACCGGCCTGGGCACTCTGGCCGGAGTGTTGTTGGCCGGAGGCGGCGGGCCGGTGCCGGATACGCTCGCCTAGTGCCGCCGCAACTCGACGCCGACGCGATCCTCGCCGACAACAGCATCCGGATCGTCGTGTGCTGCGGCCCCGGCGGCGTCGGCAAGACCACCACGGCGGCGGCGCTCGCCCTGCGCGCGGCGGAGCTGCACGGTCGCCATACGGTCGTGCTGACCATCGATCCGGCCCGCCGGCTCGCCCAGTCACTGGGCCTCGTCGAACTCGACAACACCCCGCGCCAGGTCAAGGGCGTGGCCGGCGGGGAGCTCTTCGCGATGATGCTCGACATGAAGCGGACCTTCGACGAGGTCGTGCTCGCCCACACCGATCCAAACCGGGCCGAGGAGATCTTCGCGAACCCCTTCTACCAGGCGATGAGCTCCACGTTCTCCGGTACCCAGGAGTACATGGCGATGGAAAAGCTGGGCCAGCTGCGCGCGACGAACGAGTGGGACCTGATCGTGGTCGACACGCCGCCGTCGCGGTCCGCGCTGGACTTCCTCGACGCCCCCGCGCGCCTGGCCCGATTCCTCGACGGCCGGATGCTGCGGCTGCTGCTCGCCCCGGCGCGGGCCGGCGGGCGCAGCGTGTTCAGCCTGATGACCGCCGCCTCGGCGATGTTCACCAAGGTCGTCCACAAGATCGTCGGGGCGCAGCTGCTGACCGACCTGTCGGGCTTCGTCAGCGCCCTGGACTCGATGTTCGGCGGGTTCCGTGAGCGGGCCGAGCAGACGTACCGCATCCTGCAGGACCGCGAGACCGCCTTCTTCGTCGTGGCCGCGCCCGAGTCGGACGCGCTGCGCGAGGCCGCGTTCTTCTCGCGGCGGCTCGGCGAGGAGCGCATGCCGCTCGCCGGCCTGATCCTCAACAAGGTCCACCGGGTCGAGGCGCCGGCGCTGTCCGCCGACGAGAGCCTCGCCGCCGCGGCCGTACTCGACGAGCTGGGTGACCACACGGCCACCGCGGGAACGTTGCGGATTCACGCCGCGCTGGCCCAGCAAACGGTACGAGAGAACCGGGTGGCCGCCGAGTTTCGTGCCGCCCATCCCACGGTGCCGGTGGCGACCGTGGCCGCACTGGCGTCGGACGTACACGATCTCGACGGCCTCCGGGACATCGGTGCCGCCCTAACGGGTTAGCCGCCGACGGTGACGAGTTCCTTCTTGTTCATGGCCGCCTCGAACATCCGCCGCCAGCTGGGTACCTGCGGGTACCGGCGGAGCAGCGCGCGCCGCTCCCGCTCGGTCATACCCCCCCAAACCCCAAACTCGATGCGGTTGTCCAGCGCGTCGGCCAGACACTCGTACCGCACCGGGCATCCACGGCAGATTCGTTTCGCAACGTTCTGTTCGGCCCCCTGCACGAATAGCGCATCAGGGTCCCCGTCCCGGCAAGCTGCCAGGCTGGGCCAGTCGACGATCATGCCCATGTGTTCACGTCCCCCCTCGTGTTCCCCCGGCGAGGACTGCGCGCATCCTTCGCTCGATCATCATGCTCCGTAGTCATACGATTACGCAACGTTGTCCACAAAATTGGTTCATACGGACATAGCCGTCTGAAAGGTTCCGGCCGTTCGGCGCGCCAGTTACCCGAAATCGCCACGCCCGCCACGCCGATGGCGGAGACTGGGTACATCTGAGCGCAACCGCACGTCAGGGGTCGTGCGTCTAGCACAACGACGCCGCGTCCGCCAGGACGCGGGGCCGTGCTGGCTGTCGTACCCTGAGGCGGTGACCCGGATGCGCTGGATGCGCTGGATACGCCCCCGCGACCACGATGTGTTTACGAACGCCGCATCACTCATCGTGTGCGGCGTTCTCGCTGGCGTGGTGGTTGCCGCCGCGGCGTTCCCAGCGGTGGCCATGTCGGGCCTCGCGGCCAAGGCCGGCGCCGAGGCCTTCGACAAGCTCCCGTCGGAGCTGACCGTCAAGCGGTCTCCACAGATCACCTACGTCTACGCGGCGGACCGCAAGACGCTGGTCACCACGCTCTACGACGAGAACCGCCGCGACGTGCGGCTCGCCGACGTCGCCCCGATCATGCAGAAGGCCATGCTCGCCGCCGAGGATCAGCGGTTCTACGAGCACAACGGGGTCGACCCGCAGGGCGTCGTCCGGGCGTTCGTCGCGAACCGCCAGGCCGGCGCGGTCTCCCAGGGCGCCTCCACGATCACGATGCAGTACGTCCGGCTCGCCATCTCCTACTCCGCGACCACCCCGCAGCAGGTGATCGACGCGACCGAGGACACCAACGTCCGCAAGCTGCGCGAGATGCGGTACGCGCTGGCCGTCGAGAAGCAGCTGTCCAAGGACGAGATCCTCGAGCGCTACCTGAACATCGCCGCGTTCGGCAACGGCGCTTTCGGCATCTACGCCGCGAGCCAGGTCTACTTCAACAAGCAGCCCAAGGACCTGAAGCTCGAGGAAGCGGCCATGCTCGCCGGTCTGGTCAAGGCGCCGACCAGCTTCAACCCGGCCGACTCCAACAACGTCGGCGCGGCCCGCGAGCGGCGCAACTGGGTGCTCGACCAGATGGTCACCACCAAGGCGGTCACGCAGGCCGAGGCCGACGCCGCCAAGCAGGCCGAAATCAAGGTCACGGGTTCGCGTACCCCCAACGGCTGCGTCTCGGTGCTGCAGAACCAGTGGGGCTTCCACTGCGACTTCCTGTACCGCTGGTGGCTCGAGCAGGAGGCGTTCGGCGCGACGCCGTACGAGCGCGAGAACCGGCTGCGTACCGGCGGCTACGTGATCTACAGCTCGCTCGACGTGGCCACCCAGAAGGCCGCGAAAGACAACGTGGAGGGGAAGCTACCGACCATCAACAAGAAGACCAAGCTGGCGGAGTCTGCCGCTCTGATGGTCGCCGCGGTCGAGCCCGGTACCGGCAAGGTGCGCGCGCTGGTCACCAACCGCTTCTACAAGCTGGACGACCGCGGCAAGCCGGTGAACGGGCTCAACACCGACCCGGCGAAGCGGCGGCTGGGCATCCGCGGCACGTACCCGAACACGACCAACCCGCTGATCACCGGCGGTGGCGACATCACCGGGTACCAGGCCGGTTCGGTCTTCAAGACCTTCACCCTGGTCGCCGCCCTGGAGACGGGGCTGCCGCTGGCGTACGTCATCAACGCCGAGCCGGTCTACCGCTCCAACTACCCGGTCGACTCCAAGTCCGAGGCCGCCTGCCCCGGTACGACCCGGTACTGCCCGGTCAACGCCAGCCCGTCGATGGCCGGCCCGCAGAACATGTGGACCGGCTACGGCAAGTCGGTGAACACGTTCTTCGTACCGCTGCAGGAGCAGATCGGCACCGAGAAGGCCGTGGACGCCGCCAAGCGGCTCGGTATGCAGTTCCGCGCGAGGGGCACGCCGACCAACCCAAGTGACTACGAGTTCGCCAACAACCCGGCACTGACCCACAGCTGGGGACCGTTCACGCTCGGCGTCTCCGGTGCGACGCCGCTCGACCTCGCCAACGCGTTCGCGACGCTCGCCGCGGACGGCAAGTACTGCGAGCCGATCCCGGTCGAGGAGATCAAGGATCTCAACGGCAACAAGCTGGACGTGGGCAACCCGCGTTGCCGGCAGTCGGTGCGTACGGAGGTCGCCCGTGCGGCCATCGACGCCGCCCGCTGCCCGATCGGTGACCAGTCGGCGTACAAGGAATGCGCCGGTACGACGTACCGGGCCGGCAAGGGCGTCGTCGGCAAGTGGCCGCTGGCCGGCAAGACCGGTACGACCGACAACAACCGCACCGCTTCGCTGACGATGACCACGAAACAGCTGGCGGTCTCCGGCATCATCGCCGACCCGGACTGGGCGCAGACGACGCGCGACTTCACCCACAACGAGGTGAACCCGGCCGTCGCGGAGACGCTGCACGACGCGATGGTGGCGCACAACTACCCGAGCGTCGGGTTCGTGGCGCCGCCGCCCTCGCTGGCGTACGGCACTCAGGTCAGCATCCCCAACGTCCTGTGCCAGGACCCGGCTACCGCGACCGCCACGCTGAAGCGGGCCGGCTTCAAGGTAGTCGTCGAGAAGGACCCCGTCCCGGCGGCCTGCCCACCCGGAACGGTCGGGAAGACCAGCCCGAGCGGCCGTACCGTCAAGAACAGCACCATCGTCCTCTTCATCAGCAGCGGCGGCGGCCTCCCCTCGCCCGGCCCCGGTGGTGGCGGCGGCGGAGGCGGCGGCGGTGGGGGTGGTGGAGGCGGCGGTCCCGGCCGTGGCGGCGGGGGCGGTGGCGGAGTACTGCCGTGTTGCCTACCGCCCGTGATCACAGACTGAGCTGACGGCGTACCGCCGCAGCCACCCTGGCACCCTCGGCCCGGCCAGCCACCGCGGCCCGGACCGCCTTCATGGCCGGGCCCATGCTGCCCGGGCCGCTCCAGCCGCCGGCGGCGAGCGCCGCCGCGACCAGCTCGGCAAGCTCGTCGTCGGACAGCTGAGCGGGCAGGTACCGGGTCAGGACCTCCTCCTCGGCCCGCTCCTTGGCCGCGAGTTCGGGGCGCCCGGCGTCGGCGAAGATGGTCGCGGCCTCACGCCGCTGCTTTGTCTCCTTCACGAGCAGGGCGAGCACCTCGTCGTCCGACAGCTCCCGCTTCTGCGCGCCAGCGACCTTCGCGTTGCCGATGGCCGCTAGCGCCATCCGCAGCGTGGAGGTCGTCAGCTCGTCTCGAGCCTTCATGGCGTTGCGCATGTCGCTGATGAGGAGGTCCTCGAGCGTGCCCATGGTCGACGAAACTACTCTTTCGTCATGCGGGCACGCACGTTATTGCGATGGGGCGCCGGTGTCGGCGCGGTAGGCGCGGCGACATTGGCGTACGCGGCGCTGATCGAACGGAACATGTTCCAACTGCGGCGGTACGACGTGCCGGTGCTCGCACCCGACGCGGAACCGCTGCGGATCCTGCACCTGTCGGACCTGCACCTGACGCCCCGGCGGCGGGGGCTGCAGGAGTGGGTACGGGCCCTCGCCGCCCTCGACCCCGACCTCGTCCTGGTGACCGGCGACAACCTCGCCCACGTGGACTCCGTGCCGTACGTCACCCGGGCCCTGCAGCCGCTGATGGCCCTGCCGGGCGCGTTCGTGTTCGGGTCGAACGACTATCGCGGCCCGGTGTGGAAGAACCCGTTCAGCTACTTCAACCCCGAACGCGACTACGTCCAGGGCGTCGAGCTGCCGTGGACGCTGCTGCGCGACGCGTTCGTGGGGGCGGGGTGGGTAGATCTGAACAACGCTCGTGCCCTCGTGAAAGCCGGCGGGCGTGAGGTGGAACTGGCGGGCGTCGACGATCCGCACATCTATCGCGACGACTACGCGCCCGGGCCGGTCTCGGCGCTCGCGGCGGTATCGATCGGCCTGACCCACTCGCCCGAACCGCGCGTGCTGTCCGCCATGGCCGCCGACGGATTCTCACTGCTGCTGGCGGGGCACACGCACGGCGGTCAGGTACGGGTCCCGTTCGTCGGGGCGCTCGTAACGAACTGCGGCCTCGACCGGCGGATGGCCCGCGGGCTGCACCGCTGGCCGGGCTCGTCGTCGTGGCTCCACGTGTCGGCCGGGCTGGGGACGCATCCGACGGCCCCGATCAGGTTCGCCTGTCCGCCGGAGGCGTCGGTACTGACCTTGATACCTCGGTGAGTGTCGTGTCGGGGGTATCCGGGTTTGCGCCCGCGGGTGGGTGGGCTACGATGGCTCGGCACGCCTCGGGGTGTAGCGCAGCTTGGTAGCGCGCTTCGTTCGGGACGAAGAGGCCGTGGGTTCAAATCCCGCCACCCCGACCAGGCCGGAGGGCATGTTCCATTGATGGACATGCCCTCTCTTCGTGCCGTACAG
>Ga0209382_10004675_pt1 | contig 18171 bp, 18 predicted proteins | sample SoiMetdeltSBSDD5_FD_187599 | JGI IMG/M metagenome (GOLD analysis project Ga0209382, IMG submission 187599) | Bulk soil microbial communities from a Populus tree surrounding site in Tennessee, USA - Soil MetaG P. deltoides SBSDD5 (SPAdes) (version 2) | ecosystem: Environmental > Terrestrial >...
CAGTTCGCGCCCATTGCCCTCATCTCCGCCGATCCGACCGTGCTCGTGGTGCCGGCCGACAAGCCGTGGAAGACGGCCAAGGACTTTATCGAAGACGCCCGGAACCGGCCCGGACAGATCTCGTACTCCTCCTCCGGCATCTATGGCACGCTCCACATGGCGATGGAGCTCCTGTCCCACGCCGCCGGCATCAAGCTGCGCCACGTGCCGCACGCCGGCGCCGGCCCTGCGCTCACGGCGATCCTCGGCGGTCACGTCGACGCGCTCGCCTCGGGCCCGGCCGTCGTGTTGCCGCACATCAAGGCGGGCAAGCTGCGGGCACTGGCGGGCTGGGGCGACAAGCGCGTGGCCGCGCTCCCCGACGTGCCGACGTTCAAGGAACTGGGCTATCCGGACGCCGAGTTCTACATCTGGGCGGGTCTCTTCGCGCCGAAGGCCACGCCCGAGCCGGTGCTGAGCAAGCTGCGCGCGACCGTTCGCGAGGCCGTGAACGATCCGGACTTCAAGACGGCCATGGACAAGATCGAGACGCCGATCGCATTCAAGCAGGGCGAGGAGTTCCAGCGCTTTTTCGACGCCGACGCGCGGCGGCTTGCGGCAGGCGTCCGAAAGGTCGGTCGGATCGAGACCAAGTGAGACGCGCTTGACAGCGCGCCGCCTTCGCCGGATTCTCGCGCCAGCCGACGATCCCACACTCGCGCGGAGGACGACGATGAGCGACTTCACTCGACGAGATGTCCTGAAGCTTGGCGCCGCCGCCACCGCGGCGGGGCTCGGGTTCCCGGCGGTGGTGCGAGCCCAGGCCAAGGAGCTGCCGGTGCTCGGCCTCTGGTCCTTTACCGGCGCGTTCTCCGACGTCGGACCGGTGCTCGACAACGGCATGAAGCTGGCGCTCGAAGAGCGGGGGATGAAGGTCCAGGGCAAGCCCATCAAGTACATCACCCGCGACGACGAGACCAAGGCGGGTTCTGCAACGCGCCGTGCGGAGGAGGCGGTGGACGCCGACGGCGTGAAGTACATCATCGGGCCGTGGTCTTCCGGCGTCGCGCTCGCCGTGTCGGAGGTGGCCAAGCGCAAGAAGGTGTTCCATTACTTCAGTGGCGGCACCGAAGACATCTCGGGCAAGCGCTGCCACAAGTACTCGTTCCAGTGGGCGGCCAGCCCCTACACGGCCGCCAAGACGGTGGTCGACGCCTTCATGGCCGCCAACCCGAGGGCCAAGCGCTGGCATCTGCTCGTGGCCGACTACGCGTTCGGCTGGTCGGTGGAGAAGTACATCAAGGAGGTCGGCAAGACGCATGGCCTCGAGTTCGTCGGCGCCGATCGCCATCCGCTCGGCGAGCGCGAGTTCTCGAACTACGTGACCAAGGCCGCCAACAACCGACCCGACGCGGTGGCCATGATCAACTTCGGCCTGGATGCCGTGACCGCCGCGCGCGAGATCTTCAACTTCGGCCTCACGCCGAAGGTCCCGCTGATCCTCACGTGGTCGTCGGGTGTCGAGGAGCTGATCCAGCTCAATCCCGAGATCCGGGACAACATGTGGGTCGGCTCGAACTTCTACTACACGGCGGACACGCCGGTGGCGCGCGAGTTCGTGAAGAAGTACCAGACGAAGCACGGCAATCCGCCCGGCTATGCGCCGGCCGCCGCGTACGGCATGACGCGCATGATGCTGGCGGCCATGGACAAGGCCAAGTCCACCGAGGTGCCCGACGTCATCGCCGCCTGCGAGGGGCTCGAGGTCGACGACCTGGTCGGCCGCATGCGCGTCGACCCCAAGACCCACCAGACGCTCCGGCCGTACTTCTTCATGCGCTGCAAGAAGAAGGACGCCATGAAGAACGCCATGGACTTCGCCGACATCATCGCCACCGGCTCGACACCGCTGCCGCCCCAGTACGCCGAATGCAAGGACATCGGGAGCTTGTAGGGGAGCGGGCCGTCATCGAGGAGCGCCACGGCGTTGCGGGGGCGCGACGGGCGTTGGGGGGTGTGGGGGGCGATTTCGGGGTCCCCCACGTGACTTGAACCCGGCGCTGCTCTTCAGCCAGATTCTGAATGGCCTGGCGACCGGCATGCTCTACGCCGTGATGGGAATCGGGCTGTCCCTCATCACCGGCGTGCTCAACATCCCGAACTTCGCGCACGGGGCGCTGTTCGCGCTCGGCGCGTATTCGCTGCACACGGTCATGCAGCTGACGGGCAACTTCTGGCTGGCGCTGATCCTGGCGCCGCTCGGCGTGGGGCTGCTCGGACTCGTCATCGAGTACGGCGGCATCCGGCCGCTCTATCGGGCCGGCCACGACTATCAGCTGCTGCTCACCTTCGGCATCTCGCTGATCGTCACCGAAGGCATCATCATCGTGTGGAGCCCGGTGGGCATGAGCCAGCTGCCGCCTCCGCTCCTGCGCGGCGGCGTCGATCTCGGGATCACGTTCTATCCGAAGTACCGGCTGTTCGTGATGGTGATGGCTGCGCTGCTCGTGCTCGGCGCCTGGCTCTTTCTGGAAAAAACGCGCTACGGAGCCATCATGCGGGCGGGGATCGAGGACAAGGAAATGGTGTCGCTCCTCGGCATCGACATCCATCGGCTCTTCACGGCGGCCTTTGCCCTCGGCTGCGTGCTGGCCGGCGTGGCCGGCGCGCTGACGGCGCCGATTCGCGGGCTCAACCCGTGGATGGGCGTCGACATGCTCGGCGTGGCGTTCGTGGTGGTCGCGCTGGCCGGCCTCGGCAACCTGCTCGGCTCGATCGTGGCCGGGCTACTGGTCGGTCTGGCGCAGAGCGTGGCCGCTCTCGTCTGGCCGGAAGCCTCCGTGGCCGTGATCTTCGCCGTCATGGCCGTCGTGCTGCTGGTGCGACCGCAGGGCTTGTTCGGGATCCGATGAGCCGCGCGTGGCTGGCCATCCTGGCCGCCGTGGTGCTGTTGCCGGTGTTCGTGCGTCACGCCATTGCGACCGAGATCTGGATCTTTGCCATCTTCGGTCTCGGTCTGAATCTGCTGATGGGTTACACCGGGCTGCTGTCGTTCGGACAGGCGACCTTCTTCGGCTCGGCCGCGTACGTCGCCGGCTATCTGTTGAAATACGCCGGCCTTGGCGTGATTCCCGCGCTCGTGATCGGCGTCATCGTGGGCGCGGCCTCGGCCGCCGCCGTCGGCTACCTGTGCGTCCAGCGGTCCGGACTCTACTTCATCATGCTCACGTTCGCGCTCAACCAGATGTTCTACTTCACCGCCTACCAGTGGACGACGGTGACGGGCGGGGAAGACGGCATGCCCGGCGTGCCGCGGCCCGCCATCCTGGGCGTCGACATCCACGGGCCGCTGGCGTACTACGTCGCCGTGGCCGCGCTGTTCCTGCTCTCGCTCGCGGTGATGAAGCGCATCGTGGAGTCGCCGCTCGGCAAGATCCTGCAGGCCGTCCGCGACAACGAGCCGCGCGCGGAAGCGCTCGGCTACGACGTCCGCCGCATGAAGCTGCTGGCGTTCGTCGTGGCCGGCGCCTTCTCGGGCCTGGCCGGCGTGCTCTACGCGATGCTCTTCGGCATCGTGCCGCTGGAGGCGATCGGCTTCGTGTTCTCCGGCAACGTCGTGTTCGCAACGCTGATCGGTGGCTCCGGCTCGCTCTATGGCCCCGTCATCGGCTCCTTCGTGTTCATCTGGCTCTCGGAGTCGGTGAGCACCGTCTGGCAGCGCTGGCCGTTGCTGCTCGGTGTCGCCTTCGTGGTCGTGGTGCTGTTCTTCCGTGGCGGGGTGGTGGAGGCGTGGGCGCGGCTCTGGACGTGGCGCGGCGCCGCGCGCGCGCCGGCGACGGCGAGGCCGGATGCCGCTCCTTAGAACGGAGCGGCTCACGAAGGCGTTCGGCGCGCTGACGGCGGTCAACGCGGTGACGCTGGAGGTGCGGGCGGGGTCGCTGCATTCCGTCATCGGTCCCAACGGCGCCGGCAAGACGACCTTCTTCAACCTCCTGACCGGCCAGCTGGCGCCGACGGCGGGGCGCATCGTCTTCGACGGCCACGACATCGCGGGTGCGCCGCCCCACGAGGTCGCGCATCTCGGCATCGCCCGCTCCTTCCAGCGGACCAGCATCTTCCCGGCGCTGTCGATCTTCGACAACGTGTGGCTGGCGGCCTTCGCGCGGCAGCCCTCGTGGCGCGGGCTCGCGTGGCGGCGCGCCGACCGCTATCCCGAGCTGAGCGACAAGGCGGTGGCGGCGCTCCGCGACGTCGGTCTCGACGCCAAGGCCGGCCGGCCCGCGCGCGAGATCTCGCACGGCGAGCAGCGGCAGCTCGAGCTCGCCATCGCCCTGGCGGCGACGCCGCGCCTGCTCCTGCTCGACGAGCCCGCCGCCGGCTTGTCGCCCGACGAGACCCAGCGGATGGTGGCGCTTGTTCGACAGCTGAAGGGCCGGTACACGATCGTGCTGATCGAGCACAAGATCGACGTGGTGATGACGATCTCCGACCGCATCTCGGTGATGCACTTCGGCAGCGTGATCGCGGAGGGCACGCCCGCGGAGATCCAGCGCAACGCCGACGTGCGCCGCGCCTACCTCGGCGGCGTGGTCTCCGCATGATCCTCGACGTCCGCGACATCGATACCTACTATGGACTCGGCCACATCCTGCACGGCCTCTCGCTCACGGTGGGCGAGGGCGAGGTGGTGGCGCTGCTCGGACGCAACGGGGCGGGCAAGACGACCACGCTTCGCTCGATCACCGGCCTCACGCCACCGCGCCGCGGACGGATCGCCTACAAGGGCCGCGACATCGCCGGGCTGCCGCCGCACCGGATCTCCCGGCTCGGCATCGCGCTGGTGCCGGAGACGCGCGGCATCTTCTCCTATCTCAGCGCGCGCGAGAACCTCGCCATCGCGCGGCGGCCGGGCTCCCGCTGGCCGGAGGAGGCTCTCCTCGCGCGTTTTCCGAAGCTCCGCGAGCTGCTCGACCGCAAGGGCCGCCTGCTGTCCGGCGGCGAGCAGCAGATGCTCGCCATCGCGCGCGCGCTCCTGACCGGACCGGATCTGCTGCTCCTGGACGAGCCGTCGCAGGGCCTGGCCCCGCTCGTGGTGGAGGCCGTGATGGGCACCGTGCGCGATCTGAAGGCCGAGCGCGTGAGCATGCTGCTCGTCGAGCAGAACGCCGAGCTCGCGCTCGGGCTCGCCGATCGCGTGTACGTCATCGACCACGGCACGATCGTCTTCGAGGGCACTCCGGCCGCGCTCCGTGCGAACACGCAGATCACCGCGACCTATCTCGGCGTCGGCGGCTGACGGGAGCGGCTCGGGCCGCGTGCTACAATTCTCGACGTCATGGCGATTCTGAAGGTCGCGCGCCTCGGACATCCCGTCCTCCGCCAGCCGGCCCGGCCGGTGCCGCCGGAGCAGATCCGCACGCCCGAGCTGCAGCGGTTCATCGACGACATGGTCGAGACGATGCACGAGTACGACGGTGCAGGCCTCGCCGCCAACCAGGTGCATTCGCTCCAGCAGATCGCCGTCATCGAGGTGCAGAAGAATCCGCGCTATCCCGACGCGCCCGAGATCCCGCTGACGGTCGTGATCAACCCGGTGGTCACGCCGCTGACCGACGAGACCGAGGATGGCTGGGAGGGCTGCCTGTCGGTGCCCGACATGCGCGGTGTGGTGCCGCGGTACACGTCCGTCCGTCTCGAGTGCCTCGACCGCGAGGGTCATCCGGTGAGCGTGGTGGCGAAGGATTTCTTCGCGCGGGTGATCCAGCACGAGACCGATCATCTGAGCGGTATCGTCTACGTCGACCGTATCGCCGACATGCGGACGCTCAGCCATATCGCCGAGTGGAACCGGTACTGGCTCGGCATACGCGAGATTGATTAGATGGGGGGCCCCGAAATGGCCCCCCAACCCCCCCAGCGCTCGTCGCCCCCCGGCCAAGCCGGGGTGCGCCTCGACCCCCCCCAGCGCTCGTCGCCCCCCGGCCAAGCCGGGGTGCGCCTCGATCCTGTCCTCGCCGTCGTCAAGGATCTCTTCTTCGTCGCGCGCATCCGCGAAACTGCGCGGCTGGCGGAGATCGCGCTGGCGTTCGCGCGCACAGTCGACGAGCTCGAGGCGGCGCTCCCTGCCGGGGCGCGGCTCGTGCTGGTCGATCTGACGGGTGGCTTCGACTATGGCCGTGTCTTCGCCGCGATCGAGGCGCTCCCGCCGGCGCAGCGCCCGCCCGTGCTGGCCTTCACCACCCATGCGCTGGCCCGGACGACGCAGCCGTGGCACTCGCGCTGCACGCGCGTGGTGACCAAGGAGACGCTGACGCAGGAGCTGCCGGCGCTGCTGCGCGAGGGCATCGCGCCGTGATCGCCGCCGAGTTCGTCGCCGCGCTCGACGCCGAGAATCAGGCGGCGCTCCGTGGCCTCGAGCCTGATGCGACCCTGAAGGCCGAGGTCGGCGGCGCCCTCAACGTGCCGAACCTCCTGAAAGTCGCGCTGAAGAACGAGATCGAGGCCACGGAGATCGCCGCCCGCTGGCTGGTCGCCACCGAGGATGCGCGCGTGAAGCTGGCATTTGCCCGGCAGGTCGGTGACGAGGCCAAGCACTTCCGGTTGATCGCGGATCGTCTCAAGGAGCTGGGCTTCGATCCGGACGCGGTCGACCCGCTGGCGGGCGGCTTCGGCCCGCTGTTCCGGTACCTCGACTCGCTGACGACCACGGTCGAGCGCGTGGCGGCCGGGCAGTTTACGCGCGAGGCCATCGCCGTCGTGAAGAACCGGCAGTTCATCGAGTTCTGCGAGCGCGTGGGCGACAAGGCGACGGCGAGCCTCTACCGGGACATCATCGAGCCCGACGAGCGCTATCACCACGAGCTCGGCCGCTCGCTGCTCCTGCGCCTGGCCACGAGCGACGACGCGCAGGCGAGCGCCGCGACGGCCGCGCGTCGGACGCTCGAGCTGGCCGAGGAGCTGCAGCGCAAGGCGCTGGCCACGGCCGGCATCCATCACGCGCCGGGCTGCTGATGGACGATCTCGCCGCCTTCCAGCAGCTCGCGGAGACCGACGAGCGGCGCGTCGACCTCGCCCGGGCCGCGCTCGCCGTCGCGCGCATCGAGCATCCCACCTTGAGCGTCGAGTCCGAGGTGGCGCGGCTCGACGAGCTCGCCGCGCGCTCCGGCGCGGGCGGTGCCGGCACGCCACAGACGGCACTCGAGCGGCTGCTGGCCTTCCTGTTCGAGGAAGAGAACTTTCGCGGCAACGCACAGGAGTATTACGACCCGCGCAACTCGTGCCTCAACGACGTTCTCGACCGCAAGCTCGGCATTCCGATCACGCTGTCCGTCCTCACCATGGAAGTCGGCCGTCGCGTCGGTATCGAGGTCGATGGCGTGAGCCTGCCCGGTCACTTCATCGTGAGCGCGCAGCTCGGCGCCCGCCGGATCTTCCTCGATCCGTTCAATCGTGGCGCCGTGCTGACGCCGGCGCAGGCGGAGGAAGTCGCCTCGCGCGCGGTGGGCCGGCCGGTCAAGCTCGCCGAAGGGCACTGGGCGCCGTGCGGCAAGCGCCAGATCCTCGTGCGCATGCTCCGCAATCTGAAGGGCATCTATGCGCGCCGCGAGGACTGGCCCCGCGCGCTGGCCGTCGTCGACCGCTTGCTGGTCCTCGACGCCGACTCTCCCGTCCACCTGCGCGACCGCGGCAGCGTGCTCGTGCGCCTGAGCCGCCTGCACGAGGGCGCCGACGCGTGGGATCGCTATCTCCGGCGATTTCCCGCGGCGCAGGACGCCGACGCATTCCGCGAGCAGCTGCGCAAGGTGCGTCAGAAGCTCGGCTCGCTCAACTAGTGGTGCGCCGCCTCGTCGTCGCCTCGCTTGCGGGGGTGACGCTGCTGGCCGCAGCCTGCGCGAGCCGTGCCGTCACGCCGATCGGGCTCGGCGGCCAGCCGTTCGCGCCCGAGGCCGACGAGCGCGCCCTCTGGGCCAGGGCCGAGAAGGAAGAGGAGGCGCTCCTCAAAAAGGCGCGACCGTACGACGATCCGCTGCTGGCGGAATACCTCGCCCGTGTCGGTGATCGGCTCACCGCCGAGGAGGTGCGCGCCGCCGGCGGTCCGGCCTTCGACGTCGCCGTCATACGCGATCCGACGCTCAACGCGTTCGCGATGCCGAACGGCAAGATCTACGTGCACACCGGCTTGCTGAGCCGCCTCGACAACGAGGCGCAGCTGGCGACGATCCTCGGGCACGAGATGACCCATGTGACCCACCGGCACGCCCTCCGCTTCTTCCGTGGCGTCGGCGACACGCCGACGGCGCCGCCGTTTGGGCCGGCGCTGAGGGGCCCGACCGCCAGCGCGATTCTCGGGCTCGGCCTGCAGCTCGCCGCCGTGGCGGCCATCAACGGCTACGGCCGCGACCTCGAGCGCGAGGCGGATGAAGGAGCGCTGCAGTGCCTGGTGCGCGCCGGTTACGACCCGAAGGAGGCGCCCAGGGTCTTCGAGCGGCTCCGCTCGGAGTCGACGGATCGCGGCTCGCTCGAGACCTTCGTCTTCGGCAGCGACTCGAAGCTGACGAAGCGCATCGAGGCGATGCGTGAGCTGCTGCAGACCCGCTATGCGGCGGCGGCCGCCGCCGCGCCCACCGTGCGCGACACGGACGACTTCCAGCTCCGCATGCGCTCGGTCGTCCGCGAGAATGCCTCCGAGGACATCCGCGCCGGTCGCTTCGAGGTGGCCCGGAGACAGCTCGATCGCGTGCTCGCGGTGACGCCGCGGGATCCCATCGCCCATCTCCATTACGGCGATCTTCACCGGCTGCAGTCGCAGCGCGCCGGCGACGTCGCGCGACGGACACGGCTGGCGGCGCTCGCGCTGGCCGCGTACGAGAAGGCGGCCGAGCTCGATCCCGTGCTGGCGGAGCCGCACCGGCAGCTCGGCTTCCTCTATTACCAGCAGAAGGACAATGTCCGCGCCCGCGAGGCGTTCGAGAGATACCTGACCCTCAAGCCGGACGCCTCCGACGCCGGGCGCATCAAGGACTACCTGGTCGAGCTCGCTCGCTAGCTCGTGTCGCAGGCCGCTTCGGCCGACATCGCCCCGCGCCCTCGCAGCTCCATCCCGCGCCAGGCGTGGACGACCCTGTCGAACGCGCGGTCGAGCGCCGGCTCCAGCGCGCGCTTGGCCGGCGGATCCGGATCGCGCATGCTCGGGAAGATCGCACGCAACACGTCCGGATGGCTCCAGCTGCGATCGAGCACGACCCACTGCGCCTCGCGGACGACGCGCGCGCAGACTTCGTGATACTGGGCGGCCGTCGTGTAGCCCGGGACCATCACGTCGAGCGGGCCAATGTGCCGGCGTGCCGTCAGGTACGGCAGCATCGGACTGTACGGATAGAAGAAGTACGCGTCGCCGCGGGGGGCGTGCTCGATGTCGATCGTCAGTCCGCAGACGGTGATCAGCGTGGCGCTCACGGCGACCTTCAGGCGGTGGCCGAGGCGCGCGAGCCAACGCGTGGCGAGCAGCGCGAACGCCGAGCCTGATCGACCTTGCGGCGCCGCCGGCGACGTTCACCCTCACCGGCGGTGGATTCGAGAACGCGGGGTTCGGGCTTCCGGTGATCAACTACATGCGTGCGGGGGCGCTCCTGGCGCAGGCGCGCGCCACCGCGGTGACGGGCGGCGCCTCCCTGACGGTGCCGTTCCCGACGAGTGCCACCTCGCTCACGCCGAATCTTCCGGGGCTCTCGCGAGGGACCGTGGACGTGCAGGTGTGGCTACAGACGGGGCCCAGCAGCTACCGGTTGCTCGGCAGCGTGACCCTCACCGTGCAGTGAGGGCGGATCACTCGGCGGGGCGGTGTGTCCGGGCCAGCTGCGCCTTGAGCACCTTGCCCGTCGCGCTGCGCGGGAGCGCGTCCACCACGGTCACCCGGCGCGGGTACTTGAAGGCGGCGAGCCGCTCCCGACAGTAGGCCGTGAGCGCCGCGGCGTCCGCGCGCGCGTCCGGGCGAAGCACCACGAAGGCGGCGACCTCCTCGCCGAGCTCGGGATGCGGCAGGCCGAGGACCGCGGCCTCGGCCACCTCCGGGTGCGCGAGCAGCACGCTCTCGACTTCCGGTGGAAACACCGAATAGCCGCCGCGCAAGATGCGCTCCCGCTTGCGCCCGGTGATGCGGACCCAGCCGTCGGCGCTCACCGACGCGAGGTCTCCCGTGTGGAACCAGCCGCCGGCGAGGACGGCTTCCGTCTCGGCCGCGGCATTGAGATAGGCGTCCATGGCGGCCGGCGTGCGCACGAGGAGCTCGCCGACCCCGTCAGGCGCGACCGGGTCGCCCGCGTCGTCGACCACACGCAGCTCGACGCCGGGCACGGCGCGACCGATGGCGTCCGGCCGATCCTCCGCGTCGGCGGCGAGATACGAGATCGGCCGGAAGAGCTCCGTCATCCCGTAGCCGCGGAGCACGCGCACGCCCGTCCGCGCGCGAAACTCCGCGGCGAGCTCCCACGGGCACGGCGCGGCGCCGGAGAGTGCCAGACGGAGCTTCGATCCGCCGCGGAAGGCGTCGACGTCGAGCAGCCGGCGGAACATCGTGGCGACGCCGGGAAACACGGTGACCTCACCGCGCGCGAGCAGCCGGGCCACCGCGTCGGCGCTGAACCGCTCCACGAGGCGGACGGTGGCGCCGGCCAGCAGCGGCGCGAGCAGGGCGCCGTTGAGGCCGTAGGAGTGCGAGAGCGGCAGGGCCGCGAGCACGACGTCGTCGGGCGACAGCGCCATCACTGGCCCCGCCCATGACCGCAGTGCGAAGGCCAGCGCCGCGTGCGACAGCACGGCGCCCTTCGGCCGGCCGGTCGAGCCTGACGTGTAGAGCACGAGCGCCGGGCCGCGCGGCTCGCAGGTTTTCCACGTCGCCTCGTCGGCCGGCGCGTCGTCGAGGACCAGCCGCGGGGCGAGGTCGGCGAGGATCGCCGCGCGCTCGTCGCCGGTGAGCAGGGAATCGAGCGGCGCAACCGTCGCGCCCGCCTTCATCGCGCCCAGCACGGCCACCACGAGCTGCCAACCGTTCGCAATGGCGACGGCCACGCGGTCGCCCGGTCGGACGCCGCGCGCATCGAGCGTCCGGGCCAGCGCGCACGCGCGGCCGTCGAGCTGCGCGTAGTCGAGAATTCCGCGGTCCCACTCGAGCGCCACGCGCCCGCGGTGTGCGCGCGCGGAGGCGTCCAGGAGCGCCGCCACGCTCAGGGCAGGAAGTCCTCCAGGCGCAGCCGCTCCCACACCGCCGGCGGCACGCGGTGCCGGGGCGTATAGGCGGCGAGCGAGGGCTTGGCGGTGGCGTCGAGTCCCCATTTCGACGTGTAGCCATCCTCCTTCGACGACGGATCGAGGTCGGAGCCGCGCGCGTGCGTGATGACGGTGATGTCGCGGTCGGGCTGGCAGCGGGTGGCGATGGCCCAGGTGACCTGCCGCTCGTCGAAGACGTCGACGTCGTGGTCGACGACCACGACGCGCTTCATGTAGAGGTCGGCGCCGAAGACCGCCATGATCGCGTTCTTCGCCTGCCCGGGCAGCCGCTGCTCGAGCGAGACGTAACAGGTGAACGGCGCCGGCACGCGGACGGCACGGACCGAGGGGACCATGGCGCGCACGGCGCGATAGAGGTTTGCCTCCATCGGAATGGTGGACAGCAGCATGTGATCGAGATGCGCGACCGTGATGTCCTGGAACAGGGCGTCGCGCCGGCGCGTGATCGCGTGGACCTTCACGACCTCGCGCTGTCGCTCGCCGAGACTGTAGCCGGTGAACTCCCCGAACGGCCCCTCGGCCGTGCGCCGGCCCGGCAGGATCTCGCACTCGAGCACGAGCTCCGCGTGCGCGGGCACGAGCACGTCGGACGTCTCGCACTTCACGAGCTCGAGCGGCTCGCCGAGCAGGCCGCCCATGATCGCGCGCTCGTCCTCGTCGATGGAGCCGATGGCGAGGGCGCCGAGGGCGATGGCGGGATGCACCCCGATCACGAGCGCAAGCGGCAGCGTCTCACCGCGCTGCTCGGCGATCTGCTGGAACTCCCACAGATGCTTGCCGAGCGTCAGATGAATGGACGTCGTGTCGCGGCCCTGGATCATCAGACGGTTGTAGGCGCAGTTCCACGTGTCGGACGTCGGATCCTTTGCGAACGAGATGGCGGCCGTGACGTACGGACCGGCGTCGCCCTCGTGGTGCACGATCTGCGGCAGCGCATAGAGGTCGACATCGGCGCCCCGCGCGATCACCTCCTTCACGGGTCCGGTCGCCACGACCCGCGGCGGCACCGGACGGTCCATCGCGCGCAGATACGTGGGCAGCATGACGTCCGGCGCGCAGCCGATCGCTTGCGCGAGGCGCGACCGGCTGGCGTGGAGGTTGGTGAGCACCGGAAGCTTCGTGCCCCTGACGTTCTCGAAGAGCAGGATGGGCCGTTGCTTGCGTTCCCTTTCGAGCTTCACCACCAGGGCGGTGAGCTCGAACGCCGGATCGACGGCTCGCGTGACGACCTGGACGTCGGTGGGACGCTTGCCCTTCACCTGCTCGAGGAACGAGCGCAGATCCTGCGACATCACGCCTCCTCCAACGGATGGGCCGACCGGCTGGCATTGCGGGCGAACCACCAGCCGAGGGCGGTCACGGCGATGGCGACCACGAGCGCCAGCGGCATGCCCCAGCCGGGCTGCTCGGTGCCGATCCAGTGCGCGAGAGCCTTGTCGTGCAGGATCATCTGCACGGCGAAGTAGCCGAGGATGCCGCCGCCGACCCAGATGATCCACGCGAACCGATTCATGAGCCGCGCCAGCAGGCCGCTGCCCCAGATGACGATCGGAATCGACAGCCCGATGCCGAACACGACGAGCAGCATGTCACCGTGCGCGGCCGCGGCCACCGCCAGCACGTTGTCGAGACTCATGACGGCATCGGCCACGATGATGATCCAGACCGCCTCCAGCAGCGTCGTGCCCTGACGCACGTGGCCCTCGCCGCCCTCGCCTCCGCCACCCTGCTGGCGGACGAGCTTGATCGCGATCCAGACGAGGAGCAGGCCGCCGGCGACTTGCAGGAACGGAATCCGCAGCAGGAACGTCGCGATGAAGATGAAGGCAAGGCGCAGGCCGACGGCGCCCGCCGTGCCCCAGATCCGCCCGTAGAGCTGCTGGCGCCGCGGAAGGTTCCGGACGGCCAGCGCGATGACGAGCGCGTTGTCGCCGGCGAGGGTGAGGTCGATGATGACGATGCTCACCAGCCGCGCCCAGAACGCCGCCGTGAAGAGCTCGGTCATCTGTAGCGACCGCTGTTCGTGCGGCTCGAAACGTGGGTGGCCTGATCGCGACGGTGTGTGGCTGTCATTTGAATCCGTAGAGGCGGCGGGCGTTGTCGGCGAGGATCTTGCCCTTCTGGATGTCGCTCAGGTCTCCGCGCTCACGGATCTCGGCGATCGACTGCGGGAACGAATGGTCCCAGTGGGGGAAGTCGGAGGCGTAGACGATCTGGTTCTCGCCGATCAGCTTCACGGCCGGCCCCAGCAGCCACTCGTCGGCCTCGCACGAGAAGTAGATCTTGCCGCAACGGACGTAGTCGCTCGGCTTCTTCTTGAGCACCGGCGCCTCGGAGGCGCGCTTGGCGTACTCGTCGTCCATGCGCTCCGCCCAGTACGGCGCCCAGCCGCAGCCGGCCTCGAGGAACGCGATGCGCAGGTCGGGGAACCGCTCGGGAATGCCCTCGAAGATCACCGAGGTGAGCTGCCGCATCTGCCCGAACGCGTGCGAGCACGTGTGGGCCTGGATGAACTGCGGGAACAGCTCCACGCCCGCGCCGCCCAGCGACGAGCCGGATGCGTGGATGCCGACCATCACGTCGAGGCGCTGCGCCATCTCGTAGATCGGCGTGAAGCGGGGATCGCCGAGGACGTGGCTTCCGTCGGCCGCCAGCATCGCGCCGCACAGTCCGAGCTGGCGGACGGAGCGCTCGAGCTCGGCAGCAGCCGCCTCCGGATCCTGGAGCGGCAGCAGCGCCACCGCCTTGAGCCGCGATGTCTTGGACGTGAACTCCTCGTGCAGGAACGTGTTGTAGGCGCGGCAGATCGCGACCGCCCATTGCCGGTCCTTGAGGAACGACAGGAACAGCCCGAGCGTCGGATAGAGCACGCTCAGCTCCATGCCGCCGCGGTCGAGGGCCCGGAGCCACTGCTCCACGGTACCGCCCTGATCGCCGAGCGTGCCGAGCAGCCGACGATCCCAGCCATCCTGAGGATAGAAGGAAAAGGTCAGCGGCCGCCGCCGATACGGCTCGTCCAGATACTTCGCGATGCCTTCGTTGGTCTCGATGACGTGACCATCCGCGTCGACGATTCCGTAATTCATCTTTGCCTCCGTCAGGGTTTCTTGCACATGACGTTCAGGAGGACTTGGCGGCGCTCGCGGCGGACGATGTCGAGGGCGCGGGCGAGGGCGGCGGGAAGCTTGGTCGGGTCCTCGACCTTCTCGGCGTGGCCGCCGGAGGCCTGGCAGATCAGCTCGTAGTCCGGCGGCGGATCGAGCTCGGTGAGGGGCATGCCGGTGCGCTTCGCCCAGCCGTCGGGCGCGTGCGAGAGGACCGAGCGCTTCACGGCGTTCCAGACCCGATTGTTGAAGACGATCCAGAGCACGGGCGCCTCGTATGCGCGCGAGACCCAGTGGGCGGCGGTCGGCGCGCCGAAGATGTAGGCGCCGTCGCCGACGCAGCAGATCACGGTGTGGCCGGGTGCGGCCAGCTTGGCGCCGAGAGCGGCGCCGAGGCCCCAGCCGAGCCCGCCCGAGGACGGCGCCGCGAAGTACGTGCCCGGCGTCGTGAAGCATGTCTGCGAGGCGTCGAGGTCGTATTCGTTCACGACGATCGTGCGCGGGTCGAGGACGTCGCCGATGCAGCGCGAGAGCCATGCCATGTCGATCGGCTGGTCCTGGCCGAGGGCGCGGGCCCGCGCCTCGGCCGCCGAGCGCCGTTCGCGTCCGGCGGCAGCGACCCGCTCGCGTCGCTCGGCCGCCACGCTGGCGGGCACTGCCCCGCGGAGCGCCGCCGCCAGCGCGGCCAGCGTGAGTCGCGGCGCACCGGGCAGCGCGACGTCGGCGGCGAAGCCACGTACGGGGTAGCGGGTGAACAGCGGGTCGACAGCGACGTGGACGAGCCGTGCGTCCGGCCGCGCGGACTTCAGCGCAGGAAACCACGGCACGTCCGATTCGACGACGAGCACCGCGTCGGCTTCATCGAGATATGGGCTCGCGTCGAATCCGCCGTGCAGCGCGTTGTCTTGCGGGAAGTTGACATGCGTATGGAACTGGTCGACCACCGGCGCGCCGAGCGCCTCGGCGAGGGCAACCAGCGCCGGCACCGCGCCGGGATCCCGTCCGGCCGCCTTGGTGATGACGAGGGGCCGCCGCGCCGCGGCCAGGATGCGCGCCGCCTCCTGAACCGCTTCCGGTGCCGCCACCGCGTCCGCCGGGCGCGGCGCGCGCGACGTGTCGGCGTACTCGAACACGTCGTGAGCCTCGCCGAGGACCTCGCGCGGCAGCGTGAGGTAGACGGGGCCCTGCGGCTCGGCGGCGCTGACGGCCAGCGCCCGGTCGACCACCGTCTCCAGCTGCGAGAAGTTGCGCAGCTCGTAGTCCCACTTGACGAACTCGCGTACGAGCGCGCCCTGATCGAACGATTCCTGCGCCCAGTGGATCGGACGATTGCGCGAGCCGCGGAACCCCGCCTCCGTGATCGGATTGCGGCCGGCGGTGAAGAGCATGGGCACGCCGGCCCGCGCGGCGTTGATGAGCCCGCCTGTCGCGTTGGCGGCGCCCACGATCACGTGGACCATGACCGCCTGTGGCCGGCCGGTGACCATCGCGAAGCCGTGGGCCATCGCCACCGCCGGCACCTCGTGCGGGACCGTGATCGGCCGCGGAAGCGCCTGGCCGGTGGCGAACCGCTTGGCATAGGCCTCGATGAGCGGCGCGAAATCGGTGCCGGCGTTGGCGAAGAGATATTCGATCCCCCGCGCCGCGAGCAGCTCCAGATAGGCCTCGGCGGTCGATTCGATCGCGACCTTCTTGCTCATGATGGTTTCTCCACGGGACGAGCCCGCGCGACGGGTCGCGAGGTGCTCAGCTCGCTCACGACGAACGCCGCACCGAGCACGAGGCCGATGGCGTCGGCGGCCACCGTCGGCAGCACGGCCAGGGGCGGCATGATGAAGAACGCGGCCGCCACGAACGTCCAGGCGCGGCGCGGCCAGCCGAGGGGGCGGGTGAAGAAGCCCGCACACCCGATGGACAGCAGTATGACACCGGCCGCGGCCGTGAGGACCGTGCCGATGATCTCGAGCCATGTGCCGTGGCCGATGAGCGCCGGATGGAAGACGAACACGAACGGCACGATGTAGGCCACGATTCCGAGGCGCATGCCCGTCCAGCCCGTGCGCCAGAAGTCCGCCTTCGCGATGGCGGCCGCCGCGTAGGTAGCCAGGCAATCGGGCGGGGTGATGAGCGAGAGCATGCCGAAGTAGAAGAGGAACAGATGCGCGGCGAGCGGGTGCACGCCCATCTGCGCCAGCGCGGGGCCCACGAGGACGGCGAGCGTGACGTACACGACCGTCGTCGGCAGCGACATGCCGAGCAGGATGCTCACGATGGCCGTGAGCACCAGGAGCACGAAGAGATTGCCGGCGGCGGCGCTCGTGAGCAGCAGCGGAAGCTTCGACGTGAGGCCGGAGAGCTGGAAGCTGCCGATCACGATCCCGGCCAGCGTCGTGATCGCCACCAGGTCGAGCATCGTGCGGCCGGTGCTCTCCAGCGCAGCGAGCACGCCGCGCGCATCGGGACGCGTCGTCTTCTGGAGCGCGCCGACGGCGAACGTCACGGCCACCGCGAGCATTCCCGCCTTGCCGGCTTCCCAGCTCGCGATGATCAGCGCCCACACGAGCACGGCGAGCGGGACGACAAAGACCCATCCGCCGCGCATGACGGGCGCCAGCCGGGGCACCTCGTGCCGCGGGACGCCGGAGAGCCCCAGCTTCGCGGCCTCCAGATCGACCTGCGCCAGCAGCGCCAGGTAGTACAGCGCGGCGGGAATGGCGGCCGCGAGCGCCACGTCGCCGTAGGGGATCGACAGGTACTCGGCCATCAGGAATGCGGCGGCGCCCATCACCGGCGGCATGATCTGACCGCCGTTCGAGGCCACCGCCTCGATCGCCGCGGCGAGGTGCGGGGGATACCCCGAGCGCTTCATCATCGGGATCGTGATGGCGCCGTCGACCACGACGTTGGCCACCGCGCTGCCGGACACGGTGCCGTACAGGCTCGAGGAGAGCACCGACATCTTGGCCGCGCCGCCGCGGTAGCGGCCCATCGCGATCATCGCGACGTCGGTGAGGAACTTGTCGCCGCCGACCGCGTAGAGGGCCTGGCCGAAGAAGATGTAGGCGACCACGATGGTGGCGGTCACGGCGAGCGGGACGCCGAGGATGCCGTTGGTGTCCAGGTAGAGATAGACGGCGATGCGCGACCAGCTCGAGCCGCGTGCGTTCAGCACGCCCGGGAAGAGCCAGGCGAGCTTCGCGTAGAGCAGACACACCACGGCGATCCACATCAGGGCCCAGCCGGCGATGCGCCGCACCGCCTCGAGCACCACCATGATGGCGACCACCGCCAGCGCGAGCTTGTCCCACGTGACGATGCCGAGCGTGTAGGCGATGGTCGGGTACATGACGGCGACGTAGCCGCCAACGGTCAGCGCCGCCGCCGCCAGCACCCAGTCGTAGACGGGGACGCTCGTCTGCGGCGCGCGCGAGGACGCGCGCGTGCACACGAAGACCGGCGCCAGGCCGAGGGCCAGGAAGAGGCCGAGATACTGCTCGTTGAAGAACGCGAATGGCAGGTGGTGATGCGCCTGAGTGGCCCAGAGCCCGCCCACGACCGTGAGCGCCAGCAGCAGCACGCGCTCCGCCGTGCGCGCCGGACCGTCCAGGGTACGGAACTTCGCGATGACCTCGGTCACTTGCCGGTCAAGAGCTTCTGCTGGAGCGCCTCGTGCTCCGGCTTCCATACCCCGCGCTCCTTGTAGAAGCGCACGGCCGCGGGATGGTAGGGAATCGTCATCTCGGTGGTGACCGCGCGCTCGCGCGTCCACTCCTTGAAGATCGGATGGATGGGCGCGAGCTTG
>Ga0209382_10004676_pt1 | contig 18169 bp, 18 predicted proteins | sample SoiMetdeltSBSDD5_FD_187599 | JGI IMG/M metagenome (GOLD analysis project Ga0209382, IMG submission 187599) | Bulk soil microbial communities from a Populus tree surrounding site in Tennessee, USA - Soil MetaG P. deltoides SBSDD5 (SPAdes) (version 2) | ecosystem: Environmental > Terrestrial >...
CAGCGATATATGCAGGACACGTGTTCATGGTAAGCACAATATGCACGCGTCTCCCGTGCAAACCCCTGTACAACTCGCATGAGGGCATGGCAACAGGACCATTGACCCCCGATCCGTGCAGGGCTAGAATGGGACCAGCGAGGGACGCAGAGGCCGACGAACCTCATTCACCAAGGAGAGAGGATGTTTAAGTTTGTGCATCACGTGCGGATCCTGGTCCATGACGCCGATGCGATGGTGCAATATATGGCGCAGACCTTTGCCATGACGCCGGTCAAAGTCCAGGTGTACGAAAGTCGGGGCATGAAAAACGCCATTTATCAGGTTGGAGAGACCAATCTGGAGTTCACCGAACCCCTGGATGCCAACTCCGCCATGGGGCAATATTTGGCGCGGGAAGGCCCCGGTGTGTACCACATCGCGTTTGGCGTCGACGGGATCGCAGAGGTGGCCAAGGGGTTGGCGGCGCAAGGCCATACCTTGCGCGAGCCAGGCGGCACGGGCCGCAGTGCCGAAGGCTATCTGACGGCCACGCTGGACCCGGCAAGCGCTTTGGGATTTCCCTTCCAAGTGGCGGAAGGGTAGTCCCGTGGGCGTGTGGGGGCGGGGAGCGGAGGCAGGTGCACGAGGAGGTGGGACGGAGGCCAGCTGGCCATGACGCCGGAGGCGCGTGAGGACTGACTCCTAGGTGTCCTTTGCCTCACCGCGCGCACCAGCATCTCCCGGCTGCCGCCCCAGACGCGCGGCGCGCTGCTGGGCGAGCCCACATGCGCGCCAGTCAGAGACCCGCCGCGGTCGTCCGTGGTGCGGGCTGTTACGGTGGACGTATTTTCCCCGGCCCTGCGAGGACCGAGGGGTATGGAGGACAGCGCATGCTGCGACTCGGAGGCACAGCATCACCAGGACATATTACCGTCTTTCGAGGCCTGAAGACGCATTTCCAGCAGCAGGGCATTGCGCTCGACTGGGTCTTGTATGCTGACTATGACGCGCTCGTCGAGGCGTTTGCGACCCGCGAAATCGACCTGGCCTGGAATGGGCCGATCTCGTACGTCCACATCAAACAGCGCCTGCACGATCCCTGTCGCGTCGTGGCGATGCGGGATGTCGACGTCAACTTCCGCACCCAACTGTTCACCCGACGCGACTCGAGCATCACGACCTTGGACGACCTGAAGGGGAAGCGCGTGGCCCTCGGGAGTCGCGGCTCGGCCCAAGCGGGTCTGCTGCCCTATTATTTCCTGAAACAACACGGCCTCGATCCGCAGCGGGATTTGGCAGCCTACACCTTTGCGGAGGATCGCGAGCCGAGTCCGTTGTCGGATGAGCGGGCGGTCGTCGAGCTCGTGCTCAAAGGGGCCTATGATGCGGGTGCCGTGAGTCAACGGACCCTTGAAGGGCTGACCGAGCACGGCCAGCTGATGCCGGACACCCTCCGCGTCTTCTGGTCGAGCCCAGGGTACAGCCACTGTTGCTTTACCGCGCATCGGGACTTGGATGCGGGAGTCGCCCAGCAAATCACCGACGCGTTCCTCGCGATGCACTACACAGACCGGCTGGGCAAAGAGGTGCTGGACGCCGAGGGCTGCCAGGCGTTTGTGCCAGGCATCACGACAGGTTGGGAGGCATTAGAACGTGCGCTCAGCGAGCCCATCCGCTGACGGACCCACAGCACTGAAGCTGTGAGATCACCTAAGAAGATATATCGCCTTGTAAGGGGATGTGTGACAGACATCGGAGGTCTATGCTTGCAGGGTTTCGATGTCCTTTTTCGTAAGGAACCGCTAGCGTTTGTGCGTTCCGAGGCTCTGACAGACCACTTTTGTGTCCATTTTTGCCACCAATGGCCACGGCCAAACGTTAAAACGGAAACAGAGAGACCTCTCAACGTTCTCGATGAGGTCTGATCGCAGCGTCAGTGCCGTAGGTCCTAGAAGAGTTGGCGGCATAACGCTGCTGATCCACTTCGCCCAAATCTGCCACACAACTCCCATGCCGTACTTGACCCGAGCCCGCGAGGTAGGTACCCTCAGGCCCTGGTTGACTACGGCTGTAGGCTCTCCCTCAGCAGAGGAGTACAACACGGATGCCACCCGTCTATACCTACGATCATATTCACCTGCGCAGCACCAATCCGCAGGCGACCATTGAGTTCTATCAGAAGATGTTTGATGCCACCCCCGTGGCCTATGTGCAATCGAATGGCCAGCCCCGGGTGGATCTCGATCTCAACGGGCTGACGATCTTCATCGCCGCCGTGCCCGCCGATGCCTCGCTGCCCACGGCACCTGCGGAACCCTACATCGGGCTGGATCATCTGGGGCTACGGGTCGATGACGTGGACGCGGCCACGGCCGAACTCAAGCGCCGGGGCGCCCAGGTGCTCGTGGAGCCCAAGACCATTCGGCCTGGGGTGCGCATTGCGTTCATTCAGGGCCCGGACAATGTGCGGATTGAACTCCTGGCGCGCACGGTGCGCGAGGTGTCCGAGGCGGCGGGCCGCTAGGCGAGGGCTGCGCCCCGCACCGGCGGCGTTCGTGGGGCGCGCACGCGCGCCAGGTGGGTGCGGACAGGGCTGGTGGGCACACGGGATCGCCGCGTTCGCGGCGCTGGACGCCCCTGGAGCACGAGGGCGATTGCCGCGCCCACGTCATTGCCAAGGCCTGCGGTGGCCAGTGCAATACGCGCCACCCGTGCCAGTACAGGGGGAGCCATGCGATTACCCGCCTCGGCGGTGGCACTTTTTTATAAGCTCTATTCCGCCGTCCTGTTGTATACCAACCACCAGCTCGGGCTCGCCCGGCAGGTGACGACCCTCGCCCAGCTCCGGGCCATGCCCGAGGAGGCCCAGTACGAGCTGCGGGAAGCCTTCCATGCGCATCGGCAACTGCTGGAGGCCTTCGTGCAGGAGAATCCCCAGCGCTTCTCGGCGGAGGAATTAGCGCTGGTGGCGAGCTGGCGACACGGGGTCCACGGGCAGTTTTATGTCCTGCGGCATCTGCAACGGTATACCGTGTTCCTGGACGCCCAGGACCCCCCGAAAGCCTATGGCGTCCTCGCGCTCCATGACGATTTTCCCGTCATGTTTCCCCGGGTCCCCCGCCTGATTGACACGATGCTGTTACCCTTCCACAACCAGCTTACCTATGATGGCCAGTGCCGGTATTACAACGTGGTGTTCGGGGGTGGGATGACGCGCAGGCTCCACGACACCTCTCAGCGGGCGCAGGCGCAGTACGGCATCATCACCTCCTTACCCCTGGAGGCGCAGGCCGTGGCCCCCAGTGAGGAGGAGCAGCTCCGATTGTACCTGCGTAACGCCAGGAATCGTGCGATGTACGAGGCAGAGATCGTCGCATTGGTGCAGAAAAACCGCTCCTTAGAGACGCTGTATCATCAGGAGATGGGACGCGTGCATGCCCGCACTTATAGCCCCCAACTGCGAGCCATGGGCCTCAACGGGGTGTGGTTTGCCATCCTCGAAGGCGTCCCGATTGCCAGTGGGACGACACACCAGGAGGTGCAGCAAGCGGTCAAGCGCATTGTCCCCCAGCACAAGCTGCCGTTTATTTACACCTTTCAGGTGAAAGGGGCAGCGCATCGTCGGGGTGCAAAGCCGTCAGAAAGCCCATGAGAAAGGTGGGGATCAAAAGGCGTTGCCAACTTAACCCCCGTCGCTCAATTTATCGCTTAACCGGTTGCAAGCTTTTCTCGCCGGCATAACTTATTGAAATATAAGCAGAGAATGCGTGTGTAGAGCGTCGATATACTTCTGGAGCACACGAACAATACTGGCAGTGATCATGCGCATGTCGGCGTCCTCGCTACCCCAGCTCGCCGCACATTTTTCTGATGGCACCAAACGCGTCCTGTGTTCTGGACCTCCACGAGAGCCAAGCGAGCAGTATGTGCGCGCTTGAAAACGTTCAACCGGTTCATACGTAGGCACCGCTGCTGGCGGGGGACGATCCGTTCCCCTTCGATGGCTCTGTCGTACGCACCGACACCCTGCGGCGTCACCACCGTATCGCCGCGGACCACCAGAGCGATCATCGCTGGTTCCTCCCGCCCGTTGCCCTGCATGGTTCCGCGTCTGGGCTTGCCAGGCAAGCACCAGCGGAGGCGTCAGGCGCTTCGATCACGCGCGCAGAAGCAGGACACAGCCACCGGCACGTCGGCCCGCGCCGCGGCAATCTCCACACGCTGGCGGATCAGCGCGGCCTCCGCCGTTTCACCGCGTCGTTCGAGGCAGTCGAGCAGCCCACGCAGCGCCCAGACATTGTCCGGATGGATCTGTGCGCGCGGCAGCGCGCCGCCAAGCCCGAGGTCTTCTCGATACACCGCCTCAGCCTCCGCGACGCGGCCCTGCTCCAGCAGCAGCGCGCCCAACGCATGACGCACCGGCTGCATCCAGCCCCAAGGTTCGTCGTACGGCAGAGCGTCCTCCAGCGCGCTGGCGGCACGCAGATGGGCGAAGGCCGCGTCATACTCGCCGCGCCGATATGCGATCTCGCCCGCAAGCATCCGCTCGGCGATGGCCAGTAACTGCACGCACTTCGCGTTGTGCAGGTAGCGCAACTCCGGCACACGCGACGCCGCCTCGCGGAACAACGCCTGTTCGGCCTCGGCCTCCGCCACGTCGCTCAGCGCGGCATGCGCCACACCCTTGGCGTAATGCATCATCGCCACCGTGTTGCAGTACAGCTCACGGTCCGCAGGCAGCGTCTGCGCGATGATCTCGTGCCATTTGCCGAAGCGGATCAGCACGTGCTGGCGGATAGAGACGTAGCTTTCGAAGAAGTCAGCCATGGGCGGCGACGGCATGCGCAGGAACGCCTCCGGCATCGTCTCCACCAGTGCGTCGGCGGCAGCGATGGCGGGCGCATACTGCCCCAGGAACATCGCCCCGTACGCGGCGAAGTGATAATTGTGGAGGCGGTAGCCGGAATAGAAATTCATCGGCCCGGCGCAGTCATAGAACTTGCGGTCGGCGACGATCGCCTTCTGGTTCCAGTGCAGCGCGTCGTGATAGTGGCCGCATTGCATGTCGATGTGGGTGGGCATGTGCACCAAGTGGCCCATATCGGGGCTCACCTCGCGCAGCTGGTCGCCAGCGAGCAGCGCCACCTCGGGATGTGGCGACATCTCCATCAGATGCACGTAAAGGTGCAGCAGGCCCGGATGCTGCATCGCCCCGGGCAGGGCGCGGAACGCTGATTCCAGCACCTCGCGGACCTCCAGCGTGCCGGCGCCGGGCGTGGGCGCGCCGGTGCGCGGATCCCACATGCGCCAGGGGGTGCGGTTGAGGATGGCCTCGGTGAAGATGCAGCGCACCTCCAGGTCGTCGGGATGCGCCCGGTGCGCGAGACGCATGGCCTCGGCAAAAGCGTCGTTCCACGGGCGCTGATCGTCGATCGGATCACGTTGCGGATAGCGGGCGGGCAACGCCGCGATCAGCGCGCGCTCCGGCGCGGTGGTGCTTGCGGCCAGCGCGACCGCCATGCGGCTGGCATCATGCGCGCGGGCGAGCGCCGCGGCCTTCCCGGCCGGATCCATCAGTTCCCAGGGAACATTGTAGTTCGGCCCCGCCGCGTAGCCGATGCCCCAATGCGCCATCGCACAATGCGGATCAGCGTCCAGCGCCTGCTCGAAGCAGCGGATCGCTTCCTCGTGGTGGAAGCCGAAGCACCAGTTGAGCCCACGATCGAACCAGCGCTGAGCGTCTGGCGACGTCGTGGTCACCGTACGGGAATAGCGGCCGACATCATATGGATAGTCCATGGTGTTGCTCCCCCTGCCGTGCTGCGGATAGGAAATGCAAACGGCCTGTGCACGCCGCCCCGCCCCCGCCGCCCCCGCCCGCCGGCGCGGCCTGCAACCAGGCGGCGCGCGGTGGCGCACGGTCTGGCCAGGCACCGCTGCTGGCGGGGGGTGGATGGCCAAGGGGATTCTACACGCATTGCCAAGGGGATTCTACATGCATTGCCAAGGGGATTCCAGACTCCACCGGATTTAGTGGTAAAATTTCAACCTATTGATATTGTTGGTTTTATTTTATGACGGATCTTGCGACTGCGCGTCGTGTATCAACCGGAAATCAAGGGCTGAGCTGCCCTCAACATATGAGGACAGCTGTCCACCACTAAATCCGATGGAATGTGAAATGTCGGACTCTCTTCCGGCCGGCTCTGCCGACGATCATACAATCGCGTAGTCGCAATATTGGCATGCCCCAGCCACTCCTGCACGTGGACCTGCGCTAGTAAACGGCCGAAAGTGAGCGGTCGGAAATTGGCAGCAAGAGTAGAGCCACATGAATCGTCGAAAATATAATGCGTTATCCACGCATCTGGTCACATACCACTTCCTTTTTGATCAGCCAAAACGCCGAAAAATCAGGATTGATTTTCAAGGCTCTGCACGGCCGATTACGGACACCCTTTTTGATCACTTCTGTTGCGCAAGGCCATACAAATCAATTAGCCTATTGAGGTGGTGTTTCTCATCAGCGTTATCGACCGCTCAAAATCGGCCAGTTGCTAGCGGAGGTCCTCTCAGGACTCTTTACGCGGGGCGTGCTCCACAAGTGCGGGCACCGCTATGTCCTCACGGCCCTGGATGCTGTCCCCTGCTGACCCTGGGAGCAGGGGGGGCCATAAGGAGAACCGCGATGGAGGACGGCACGCTCGGTATCGTGCAGCGTGACAATGGCTACCAGGTCCGCTACGCCTCAAACAACCCGCGCGCCCCGGATCACCAGCCCTATGCGTGCCCCGATGAGGCCAGCCTGGTCGCGTTGCTCCACCAGCTCGGGACAGAGCCGGAGGCTATCACGCAGGCCTGCGCCACCGTGCGGCACGGTGGCGTAGCGGTGCTGCACCTGCGTGTCTCTCCTCGGCAGATGCAGGCGTTCTTCCGCCCGATCCCCTAAGCCTGCCTAGATCTTTCCCGACCATTGTTCAGCTTTACCCCGCGTGGATCATCAAGAGCACCCCCCTCGGGCGTTACTGGAGACGCATTTCCTCTAAGGTGGCATAGGCGTTGCCTCCCTGGATGTCGGGCACGATACAGAGCTCGACATGCGTAACGCCCTGGAGCGGCACCTGATACTCCTCCACCTCGTGCACGGTGCCCGGGGGGCTAAAGGTATACTGCTGCCGGACGACCTCCCGGTAGGACTGGCCGCCGTCGGCGGACCACCGCACGACGAACTCCTGGGTGCGCGCCTGCTGCGGTTCGGCGAAGACGAGCCGCAGCCGGTGCAGCGCTTGGGGGTGATCAAACACGAGCCGGATCCTCTGCGCGCCCGGCTCGGCGGCCCGCCACCCCGGCGTGGGACTCGGCCGCAGCGCGGCGTCAATAGGGCAGGCCGGATCCTCGGACGTGAGCTCGACCTGGGCTAGCTCCGTCACATCGAGCCATGGTTGACTGGCGGCAGAGACGTCTCTGGGATGCGGAATGAGCCGTTTGCGCATTATCTTTCCCCTTCCTCTATGGCTGCCTGCGCCATGCCCTCGGGCGTTCCTGGCATGAGGTGACGAAGGAGAGCATACCCTAAAAGGCCAAGGAGCACATGGCGTGAGCGTGTTGCCGCGTCTACGGCCTTACCCCGACTGGAGCAAAGTAGGTAGAGTGGAGAATGCTGCTGTTGTGTTGCCGAGTGCCACGCGCAACAGCGTCAGGCGCGGTGTGGTAACCTTTTCTCTAGGAGGTGTCATCCCCTAGTGACAGCACAGCACCCAAGGAGAAGCTTATGAACATTATCTGTATGACGCTCCTGATCCTGCTGCTATTCCCGCTGCCTGGGTGGAGCACAGACCTCAATCTGTTTGTCATTCAGCGCAGTAAAAACACCAATGAAGTCCAGTACCAACTGCATGTGAATGACCGCTGCCAAATCGTCTCCACCGCACCGGTCAGCGCCTTCTGGCACCTGCGGGCCGTCAGCCCCGAGACCACCGAAGCGCTGAGCGACCTGGAGCACATGGCCTATGGCGTGACCAACCAGCAGGTGGCCGAGCACGAGGTGTCGTTTGACCTGGGGGTCCTCGACCACTTCCGCGTCCTGGAACAGCGGCGGATCACCGCCACGGTCCGCTATGAGCCCCAGAGCGCGACGTGTATCCCCCGCGTCCAGACGACGATTAATGGGCAGATGGCCGCCTTAGAACGTATTTACGTGCAGGCCGACGAACGGCTGGTACGGCCCAAGGTGCGGTATATCGACGTCGTCGGGAAAAGTTTGGCGGCCAGTCCCACCCAAGTGACGGAAAGAATACGGCCCTAAGGCACGGGGGCAGGAGAGGAGAGGGTGTTAATGACTCGCGTGCGCAGCGTCTCGTGGTAATCGGCTGGTGGGAGGAGCGTTGTGCGCTGTGACTAGCCATCGCTTGAAACAGGGTCTCTCCCCCGCATGATGTCATGCCCGCAGCCGCGAAACCCTTTGGGGCAAAGTCGGTAAATTCTCACTGCCAGCCCCGAAACACGCGGGACAGGCGTATTGCACGTCTGCCGGTGTGGTCGGGAGGTACAGGGCGTCGTCAGGTCTATATAACCGATGGTGTTAGTCTCTGACAAACCACAAACATGTGTAGAACTTTACAAACTAGCAGTGCCCATTTTTGAGCTTGCTCTAGGCCTACCACTCTTCCACACTGGTCAGCGTGACATCCTTCCCCTCAGAGGAGAGCCGCATGACCACTTGGGATTTGATCGTCGCTTTGTTCGGTAGTGTACCTGTAGCCTGCGGATAATTCGGTAGCCTGAAAATCGGGTAAGATAGCCCCATTTCACCATCTGTGTGAGGGGGCAATCCCATGATGCCAGACCCGCTTTTCTACCAGCTGCTGCTCGTCGGCCTTGTGTGGCTGTGTCTTATGCTCCACGTGGTGTGGCCCTACGACTGCGCCACCGCTGGCCCCACAACGCCCCGGCCTGCCAAGGCACCGCCCAAGCGCTCCAGCGACCCGAAGCCCTTTCCTGGCCTCACCCACAAACCCCACTGCGAGGCCTGTGCGCAGGCAGCTGTGCTGCGCCCACAGGCGCCCTGCGCCCCACCACCCCGCATCGTCTCCACGCGTGGCCGCCCGCGCCAGGTGGACACGTCGTCGCATTTCTGCCCGCAGCCCCCCTGTGCCTATCGGGGCTGGGTGGGGCTGGGCAATATCAGTGCCAATGGACATCCCAACGGTGGACCATGGCGTCAGCTGCATTGCACCAGCTGCGGGGGCTATTTCCAAGAGACCCATGGCACCCCGTTGCATGGGAAGCGCGTGGCGCCGGAGAAGCTGGTGTGGGCGGTGGGCGCGCTGGCGGAAGGACTCGGCATCCGCGCCGTGGCCCGTGTCTTCGAGGTCGACCCCAATACCGTGCTGCAATGGTTGGTCGAGGTGGCGGACCATGCCACGGCCTTTTCGCGCTACTTCCTGCATGACGTACGGGTCACACAGGTGCAACTGGACGAACTCTTTGCCCTGCTCAGCGCGGTCAAGGCGGGCGAGGTCAGTGCGACCGAAGCGGTGGAGCGCCTCTCACGCTCGCCGCGCTGGGTCTGGGCAGCCATCGACCCCGAGAGCAAGTTGCTGCTGGCGCTCAACATCGGCGACCGCACGCTGGCCATGGCGCAACGCGTGGTCCATCAGGTGGTCCAGGTGCTGGCGCCGGGCTGCGTACCACTTTTCCTGACCGATGGCTTCAAGGAGTATACGACCGCGCTGCTCACCCATTTCGGGCGGTGGGTGCAACCGCCGCGGCGCCAAGCCACAGGCCCGGCGCCCAAGCCACGCTGGATGCCGCTGCCAGGGCTGCTGTATGCCCAGGTGGTGAAGACCATGCGGCGCCGGCGCTTGGTCGACGTCAAGCATCGTGTGGTGTTCGGCACGCTTGAGGCCGTTGAGCAGGTGTTAGCCGCCTGTGGCTGGAAGATCAACACCTCGTTCGTCGAGCGCCTGAACCTCGACATCCGTCAGCATGTCGCGGCGGTCGGACGGCGGGTGACGACCCTGTGCAAAGGCGAAGAGGGTGTAGGCCAGCAGTTGGCCTTGTACCACATGTACTACAACTTCTGTTTGCCTCACGCCAGCTTACGCGTGCCGTTGCCACAGCCTCTGCCGACCCATGGGACGGGCTCCGCCCAACAGTGGCAGTGCTCTACGCCGGCCATGGCGGCGGGACTGACGGACCATGTCTGGACGTTGCGCGAAGTGTTGTTGTTTCGTGTGCCACCCTGGCCGCAGCCGGCGGGAGTGTGAGTACACAGGAGTGGTGGGAAGCAGCAAGGGGAGAAGGCCTGCATAGGCGATGTGCGCCCACACGGCCGGCTTTGAGGGCGTCGCCAAGGGTGAAAGGGCCGCGAGGATACCATGCGAGCCCTCTCGTCTAGACCTTTTTGCCCCTGTGGCGGTCGACGGGTGGACCTGCGATATTTATCCGCAGTGTGCAGGTACACGGCCCAGAGCACAGCCAAGCAGTGGACGCTCTTATGGGATTCCGGGGGGCTTATGCTCCAACGTTATCTGAGAAGCATGACTCATTTTTAATATTATTGAAAAACAAGGGCTTCAAGGAAGAGAAAATGACAAAAGTCGAGTTGTACACCATCGGCACATCCACGACCCTGGAATCCAACAAGAGCCAAGGTCTATAGCTCTTCCTGTATTTGGGGGTGATTCGTATGTACTATCCATACCGGACCTAGTTACCCTCACCCTGAAGAGTATATTATACCCTGCATACTGCACCGAATGAATCGTCGCTCGCACAGCTTTTTTCTTTCTATAGGCCGAGATAGCACTTTTGCCTGAAAAGTGCGTCTGCCCGTCACATCTGTGTAACCAGTGGCACCTCTTATCATGTATAAACACAGTTTTCCTACCGACTTATTCTGCGATATTTTTTCTAAGGAGGGTAACAAACGATATGCACAGGGAATTTTTTGACAGGATCGATTGCGTGGGGTGGAGTCTCCTTCTTTTTTGGAATTAAAAAGCGACGACGGCTTCAGGGAAGTATGAAGGGGTTTGCCCGTTCCTGTTCGTGCCTGGACGGAGTCCCCAGCGGAGCGAGTGCCTTTTTTGCGGTCGTCGTTTTAAGAATTTTAACAGACTTTAAGAATTTTAAAGATTTTAGGTAGGAGAAATCCTATTAGAATCAATGGGTTGAAATGATAACCACCCCCGTTTACAGGTCGAATCATCCCCATTTACGGGAGGAAACATCCCCGTTTACAGGTCGAATCATCCCCATTTACGGGAGGAAACATCCCCGTTTACAGGAGAGCGCCTGATAAAACATCCCCGTTTACAGGATATTGTTTCAAGCCATTGATTTATAATGTATTAAATGAGGCGTACCCCATCTGCAAGCAGGATATCATCCTCATTGACAGGAGGAATCATCCCCATTTACAGGAGGGCTATAAGCCATTGTTCTACTGATTTTTATTGAACCATCTCCGGTTACGGGAAAAATCAATTATCCCCATTTACAGGATTACAGGAAAACCCATGGCTGTGTGGAATCATCCCCATTTATAGGATGGAAGCACGGTCTGAAGATCAATCATCCCAAAATAGTTTTGACTCATGGGGATGATTTCCCTACACTGTCCGTGTGAGGACTACCCGGAGCGGGGGGAGTTATGAAAGAAGCACAGAGGCAGTTGCAACGGGATGCCAAGCAGGAAGTTATCAAGCACAGCGCGGCGATTCAGATAGAAAATAACATGACGCTGCTGCAACGCCGCGCCTGGAATGCGCTGTTGTACAATGCCTACAATGAACTGGATAAGAAAGAGGAGCATCAGATTTCCTTGCAGTATTTGTCCCAGCTTGTGGGCTATGACAGCCACGACATGGAATATCTGAAAGAGGCCTCTATGGCTATGCTGCGCTGTATCGTACAATACAATGTCCTGGGCAAGGATGGCAGCTTGGAGCGCTGGGGCGCAACGGCGCTTTTAGCCCAGGCCGACATTCAGAAAAAGAAGGGCCTATTTATCTACGCCTACAGTCCGGAGTTACGTCGCCGCTTGCACAATCCGGAAATGTATGCGCGCCTTGATCTCGACCTGCAAAAACAATTTGGCAGCAAATATGCGCTGGCGCTGTGGGAATTGTGTACCGATTATCTGGGCTCGGGCCGCGAGTATGGAGAAACGCCTTTTATCCCGCTGGAAATGTTCCGCAAGCTCATGGGCATAGCTGACGGGATGTATCCTGAGTTTATGAGGCTGAACGAAAAGGTCCTCAAGCCAGCTATTATTGAAGTCAATCGGGTGTCTGATTTCCAGGTGACGATGGAATGTCAGCGGCAGGGCCGGAAGGTCACAGCGCTGAAATTCAAAATGCGCCGGGTCGCGATGCTTCCTGAGCCACAGAGCGAGCAAAGGACTTTGTTCCCTGACCTCGATGATATGCCGGTGATCGTCAAGGAGCTGAGAGATGCGGGCTTAGCCACGCAGGATGCGCTGGAAATTTGGCAGCAGGGCTTGTCCTACATTGACGAGGACATGCGGCCCGCAGATCATGGTGAGGATATAGAAGCGGCCTTTGTCCAGTATATCCGCGAGAAAATCCATCTGCTCAAGCGCCGGCAGTCCTCCGGCAAGGTCGAAAACAGTACAGGTTTTTTGCTCCAGGCGATTCGCCAGAACTACGCCAATCCCGAATTTGCTCAAGAGCAAAAACGCGAGGCGTCAGCGGCAACGCAGCAGGCTAAGCACGCAATACAGAAACAGGTGAAGATGCTGGAACAGCAAAAGGCGGATCTCGAAAAAGCCTGCGATCGGGAACTCAATCAACTTCGCGACAAGGTGGCGGCAGAATCGCCAGATGTCCTTGAACAGGCCGTGGCCGAACTACTGGCGGAAGATAGGGGCTTTTTGTTTCTGTACAAGCGCGACAAGTCAGCTCTGGAAAATTATCAATCGCGGCCATCTCTACAGGCATTGTTCAACCCTTACCTGGAGAAGCATGATCCCGCCAGCTTTGAAACCATAAGACAACGCTACGCGGCACAGACTGCCGCCGTAGATGCACAGATCGCCGCCCTGGGTGATTAAGAATCGCTCATCTACACGGCCAATTATGTGCACCATACTTTTGCCTCCGTGTTGCGCTCATTCCCTTTCCTCGCCCGTGCTCTCTCGATAGCTATTCATCGTCTAAGGAGGCAGTTGCAGGCGGCTTGCGGCTGGTAAGAGAGGTCGTGTGGTCCCTGGAAATGGCGGCGATCATCGGTAGTCCTCGGCTCTGGAACAGCATGTTCAGGGCTTCAGCCAGCAAATCCTGTACTGTCGTATCTTCCTCCACCATCAAGGAGCGCAGCTGCTTGGAAACCTGGGGGGTGAAATACCCGCCAATATGTTTTGCACCTTCCCTCGCCCCTGAACGGCCGGCCTCCGCAGTCTTGGGCCCCGGCTTGGATGCTGTATTGATGGGCGCCCCAGCCTTTTCTTTAAGCGCGGCGGCGAACTTGCTCATTTTTCTTTCCTTTCTTTGACGGCGTGCGTATGTGCAAGTGTGCACACACGAACTTGTGCAAGGCTTCAATCTCTCGCGCAGCTTTTCCGTGCGGTTCGAATTCTTGCGCGGCTTGCCCATACACGATGGCGCGAGCATAGGCGACACGGTTCACTAATCTGATCGGGCATGCCTCCCCTTCGAGTTGAGTAATGGCTTCCTCCGCCTCATCCGCCTCGGACCCTAAGGGTGCGACAGCATTGAGAATCACGCTTGCAGGTTTATGAGCCAGCTTGGCGATGTCCAGACTGTTGGCGATGGCTTCCAGATCGAGAATGGAGGGTCTGCAAGGGATAAGGACCAAGTCCGCCATACGGGCAGCATCAAGGGCTGCGTTGTCGGAATGCGGAGCCGTATCGATGATCGCCAATTCGCCGCCTTCAGCATTGGCGGTGTCGAGCACTTGCGTCAGGCGGCTGGCATGGGCGGAAATGACGACGGGTAATTCGGCTTGCCGCCGGTCCGCCCATTTTGCGGAGGATGCTTGCGGGTCGAGATCGACGATGGCCGTGTTCATCCCGGCGAGTGATGCGGCTACCGCCAGATGGATGGCAAGGGTGGTTTTGCCAGCTCCGCCTTTCTGGCTGACGATAGAGATAGTTTTCATGAGCTGCCTGCGTGATGTGCGATTGTGAACGAGTGCATACGCGAACGTGCGAATGCGTGAACCTCTGCTTGTGTGAGCTTATGCACTTGTGAGCATGTGCACTTGTGCACGCGAGTAAGGGTGAGAGAATTTGAACAGGATGTCAAGTTTTTTCTTAAAAATGTCGTGAATGTGTGCATCCGTGCACGTGTGATCTTTGGCACAGGTGTGCGTGCGACTGTGTGAACGAGTTCATCTGTGCATACGGGAAGCTGCTCCCGTCATATCGGTATGAGAGATTAAAGAGGCAATCAGTTGTTAAGGTCAGGAATGCTTGTGTACACATGGGGACGAAGGGCGCCTGTCTGCGTGATGGCGTGAATCTGTGATCTGGTGAACGTGTGCACAATTGCACACGAATTCACGTGGACGGGTCTGCGGAGGCGTACGTGATCTTGTGCATAAGAGAATTATTGCACATATGCATGTGTGCACAAATGCACATGCAGAACCCGTACAGTCAGTTAACCAGGCTCTGAGCCACTACTGAGAAGGAAAGTAGGTTGTGTTGCAAAAAATGATCAGAATATGAGAAGCTCCAAGCAACTCCTGTCGCTCCATTTCTCGCAGGTTGTAGCAGGTTAACGATGGTGGCCATGGATACGAGAAAGCCTCGAAGAGGTGCACGTCTTTGCAGGCGATGGGCTCTGAGATGGAGAGAAGATGGTCAGCTTCTCGGCCAGTGTTTACGCACTACAAAGTATGATACATTGCGCGACTGCGCTAACTAGAGCCTCAACACGCAGGAGTCGACCATGCAATTTGGCCTTTTCACCCACCTACCCTGGCCTGAAGATACTGTTCCGCGTCGCCTCATCGGAGAGATCACCGAGCAGGTCCAGTACGGCGAAGCCCTGGGGTTCCAGGGCGCCTGGTTTGCGGAGCACCATTTCTCGCGGTATGGCCTTGGCTCCTCGTCTCTGGTGCTGCTGGGGGTACTGGCCGCGCAAACCCGGACCATTCGGCTGGGGACCGCCGTCCTGGTGCCGACGTTACACAACCCGATTCGCCTGGCCGAAGACATTGCCATGGTCGATGTCGTCAGCAACGGGCGCATCGATGTCGGGTTTGGGCGCGGCAGCGCCGGGTACGAGTACCACGGCTATGGCCTCGACCGCAACGAGAGTCAGCAACGCTTCCAGGAAAGTATCCGCATGATCCTGGGGTTGTGGACCACCCCGGAATATTCGCAGCAGGGGCAATTCTACACCATCAACCAGGCCACGCTGGTCCCTCCCGTCGTGCAGCAGCCGCATCCGCCCGTCTATATTGCCGCGACGCGTACCCCGGCCACGCTGGAGTTCGTGGTCGCGACCGGCCAGCCCCTGCTCGTGGGGATGGTGCTCGACACGGTCGAGGCGCTGGACCTCTGCCGCCGCTTCGTACGGCTGTCGGCCGCGGCCGGCCATCACATCCCGATGTCACGGATCCCCTTCTTACGGTATTGCTATGTCGCGGAGACGGACGAGCAAGCGCTGGAAGATACACGGCAGAGCCTGGAATGGACCATCGACATGATCCAGTGGCGCGGCACGTTCCGCAGTGGCAGTGAAGTGCATCACCGGTTAGAGGACTGGCGACGCCAGCGCACCGCACGCCCGACGAGTTTTGCGCACTTGGCCCAGCACCGCGCCATCTTTGGCAGCCCCGAAACCTGCGTGGCCCAGATCAAAGCGTTACAACAGGAAGGGATCGCCTACTTTGGGTGCAACTTTGCCTTTGGGGGCATGGCGCACGACAAAGTGATGCGCTCCATGCAACTCTTTGCGGAAGCAGTGATGCCACACTTTCGTGCGTAGGAGGTACTCGCCTGGACCTGCTCTGGCGCTGCCTTGGAGGATGCTGTCGCGCATTTGGTCGTGTTGCAGATGTGCACTTTGCCACGCTCCATGTCATGCTGAGGCCTCCTGCTGAAAGAGAACGAAAGAGCATCATTCCCGGGCTTTGCCCCCACTGTTACACTGATCAAGGCATGAAGGACGGCAACACGAAAGTGCACATCTGAAACACGACCCCATGCCTGACCTACGGAAGGAGGGAGGCCTGATGGCCGAGAACAAGCCGACGACCCGTCTGCAGCAGCTCATCCATCGTACAGACCGCGTCCTGGCGGTCATGCATGCGCCAACGGCCGCGCATGCCCGGCTGATGGAATTGGCCGGGGCCGAGGTGGCCTTCGTGGGTACCAGTGGGGTGGTCGGCACCTATACGGGGCTGGCGGACGTGGGCGTGGTGACCATGACCGAGTGTTTGACCATCGCCGGCTGGATTGCGCAGAGCGTACGCTTCCCCGTCATGGTCGATGGTGATACGGGCCATGGGGGCATTATGGCCGTGCGGCGGCTGATTGCGGAGTCTATTCGGGCGGGCCTGACCGATCACGTCTGGACATTGCGAGAGGTGCTGCTCTTTCGCGTGCCGCCGTGGCCCCAGCCAGCGGGTCTGTGAGCCAGCCGTGGTGGTGGGAAGCAGGACGGTGAGGCGGTCTGAGGTGGCGACGTACGTCCGCATGGCCGGCTTCGAGGGCGTCACCAGGGGTGAGAGGGCGACTGGGATGCCATGATGGCCCTCTCGTATAGACCTTTTTGACCTTATGACGGTCACCAGGCAGGCCTCTGGTATTTACCCGCAGGCTGGAGGTACACGACCAGCGACCTACGTTCAGCTGCTTGGCGATGGCAAGGCGTTTCTCGAATGGGTAGTGTTTCAAAAGTGGAGATGGCCATGTTTATACCGCCCGTTCAAAGGCATAGCGGTTGACGAACAAGCCAATGACGATATCGTGCATCTGGGTCGTTTTCGAGAAGCAAATGGTCTTGCGGACCAAGCGTTTAATGCGCGTCCGTAAGGTCAGATGTTTGCGCTCGATTTTCTGCGTGTTACGCTTGCCTGGAGTGTGCTCTTCAGGATCGAGGTGACGCGTGTAGGCGCCCCAATAATCGGTATAATATCGTGTGATCCCAAAGGGTTCGAGCAGGGCTTTCAGCTGCAAAAACACCGTATCCTGACGCCGCCCAAAGACATAGGCCAAGACTTTTCCCGTGTGGTGATCGATCGCATGCCAGAGCCAGCGCGGGTTCCCTTTGTTCCCGACAAACGACCACATCTCATCCATCTCCGCTTCGCCAGCTTGCGTAATATCCACGGCAACCTTCTCTGGGTTCAGCGTGTGGAGCAACGCGGTGTTCACCGACTCCAGGGCCGCTTCTTTCTTCTTGAGTTCACGCAGCACGGTGTTGGGACAGATATGCAGGGATCGCGCCGTATCACGCACCCCACTGGCATTGAGACTCATGTCGATGATCGTTTGCTTGACCTCAGGCAAGCACCCGCGGTTGCAATAGTCGAGCAGAAAACTGCCCTTGGCACACAGGGTGTTCTGGCAGAGGTAGCGCTGGGTTCCTCTAGCCGTTTTGCCACGTTTGACGATCTGGTCACTCTGACAGTGCGGGCATCGGACGGCGACGAATGTCATGGGCCACTCCTGGCTTTGGAATGCTCTCAACACAGGCCCAATTTGACATCAATTTCAATCCATCTCCACTTTTGAAACACTACCGGCGTCTGTATCAGCGCCATATTCGGGCGCGGCGCTCACCAGGCGGCTCGGGGTCCGGCTTAAGCGGAACGCTTGGCCGATAATCGTTATCGGGCCTAACGTGGCCGACTCGACCGTCTGTGCCACGCCGAGATGCTGCACTTGCGGGTCGTTGAAGGTTTCTTCCAGCGTATAGATTGGCCCGCACGGCACCCCCGCTTTATTCATGATCTCGATCCACTCGGCGGACGTTTTCGTGTGCGTCACCCGCTCGATCTCGGCGTTCAACGCCTCCCGGTGCGTGACACGGCTCTTCGCGGTAGCGTACTCCGGCCGCTCCAGCAGTTCCGGGGCGCCAAGGGCGACGCAGAGCTTGCGCCACATGGGCCGCGAGGCCGCGATGGTGATGTAGCCGTCCTGGGTGCGAAACACGCCCATCGGCGCATCGGTCGGGTGGTTGTTCCA
>Ga0209382_10004677_pt1 | contig 18169 bp, 13 predicted proteins | sample SoiMetdeltSBSDD5_FD_187599 | JGI IMG/M metagenome (GOLD analysis project Ga0209382, IMG submission 187599) | Bulk soil microbial communities from a Populus tree surrounding site in Tennessee, USA - Soil MetaG P. deltoides SBSDD5 (SPAdes) (version 2) | ecosystem: Environmental > Terrestrial >...
CGGTCGCGGCAAGCCCGCGATCACCCGGTTTACCGTTCTCGAGCGGTTCAGCCAGTTCAGCGACCTCGAGGTGAGGCTGGAGACGGGTCGAACGCACCAGATCCGGGTTCACATGGCCTCGCTCGGTCATCCCGTCGTCGGTGATCGAGTGTATGGCGGCCGGATCGGCCGGGCCCCCCTGCCGATCCCCTTCGAAGGGTTGGCCCTCCATGCGGCGGAGCTGGCGTTCGTGCATCCCGTTACCCAGGCGCGAGCGGAATTCGCTTCGCCGCTGCCGCCGAGGATGGTGCGCTTTTTGTCTCATCTGAGAGGGTAAGGGTAGGCAAAACCTGCGGGCTCGGCGCCACCGAATGCGACACAAGTCTGCGCCGCCTCGGACTTCCGCATATGGCACAAGCCTCGCACGCCCGCTGCTAGAATGGAAAAGCCCGCATGCACTCACTGACCACAGTCATCCTCGCCGCAGGCGAAGGAAAGCGGATGCGCTCGCGGCAGCCGAAGGTCCTTCACCAGCTCTGCGGCCGGCCTCTCATCTCCTACGGTCTGCGCCTGGCGCGCTCGCTTGGTGACCGCATCGTGCTCGTGGTCGGGCCCGACGCGGATGCGGTCCGCGCGTTCGCGGGTGAGGGCGTGACGATCGTCGAGCAGCGCGAGCGCCTCGGCACCGGCCACGCGGTGCTGCAGGCCCGCGGCCCCTGCGAGGGGCTCGAGGGCCCGATTCTCGTCCTCCCGAGCGACGCGCCGCTGCTGTCGGTAGAGACGATCGAGCGCCTCGTGACTCACCACGCCGCGACCGGCGCCGCAGCGACCGTGCTGACGGCGGTCGTCGACCGCCCGCACGGCTACGGACGCGTGCTGCGCCAGGGCGGGCGCGTGAAGCGCATCGTCGAGGAGCGCGACGCGACCGACGACGAGAAGAAGGTCGGCGAGATCAACACGAGCGTCTATTGCTTCGACGGCCGGCGGCTCTGGCCGGCCCTGGAGCGTGTGCGTCCCGAAAACGACCAGGGCGAGTACTATCTCACCGACGTCATCGCCCTGCTGGGCAAGGCGGGCGGACGCATCGAGGCGCTCGCCGTCGCCGACCCCGAGGAAGCGCTCGGTGTCAACGACCGCAAGCAGCTCGCGGCGCTGGCGGCCATCCAGCGACGGCGCATTCTCGACCGACACATGCTCGCCGGCGTGACGATCCTCGATCCGGCCACCACGTACATCGACGACACGGTCACGATCGGCGCCGACACGGTCATCTATCCCCACGTGATGATCGAGGTCGCCTCCGAGATCGGCAGCGACTGCGTCATCGGCGCGGGGTGCCACGTCCGCGCGACGCGGATCGCCGACCGCGTGCAGCTCAGGCCCTACTGCGTGCTGACCGAGTCGGGCGTCGAGCGCGGCGCCGTGATGGGCCCGTTCTGTCACCTGCGGCCCAACTCGCACGTCGGCGAGAATTGCGAGATCGGCAACTTCATCGAGCTCAAGAAGGCCAAGGTGGGGCGCAAGACCAAGGCGCACCATGTCGGCTACCTCGGCGACGTCGTGATCGGTGAGGGCGCCAACATCGGCGCCGGCACGATCTTCGTCAACTACGACGGCTCGGCCAAGCACACGACGGTCGTCGGCGACGGCGCCTTCGTCGGCAGCAACACCAGCATCGTGGCGCCGGTCACGATCGGCAACGGCGCCTACGTCGCCGCCGGCTCGGTGATCACCAAGGACGTGCCCCCCGACGCGCTCGCGGTCGAGCGCGCGCCGCAGGTGGTCAAGGAAGGCTGGGCCGCACGGCGCCGGGCCGTGCGCGAGGCGCAGAAAAAGAAGGGCAGCTAGGTATGTGCGGAATCGTCGGCTACGTCGGTGACAAAAACGCGGTCGGGATCATCGTCGACGGGCTCAAGCGGCTGGAATACCGCGGCTACGACTCCGCGGGCGTGGCCGTGCTGGACCGGAGCGGCCTGCAGGTCCGCCGCGCGGTGGGCCGCATCAAGGCGCTCGAGACGACGCTGCGCGACAAGCCCGTGGCGGGCACGATCGGAATCGGGCACACCCGGTGGGCGACGCATGGCCGTCCGTCCGAGGAGAACGCGCATCCGCACACCGACTGCGATGGCGGGCTCGTCGTCGTGCACAACGGTATCCTCGAGAACTACCTCGAGGTCAAGGAGCGCTTGCGCGCCGCCGGCCATACCTTCCGCTCGCAGACCGACACCGAGGTGCTGGCGCACCTCGTGGAGCACCACCTCAAGCAGACGGGGCGGCTCGAGGCGGCCGTCCGGGCGTCGCTCCGCGAGGTGACGGGCTCGTACGCCATCGGCGTCGTGAGCAGCGCGGCGCCCGATCGGCTCATCGCCGCGAAGCAGGGCGCCGGCAGCGTCGTCGTCGGCCTGGGCCGCGGCGAGATGTTCATCGCCTCCGACATTCCGGCCATCCTCTCGCATACGCGCGACGTGGTGATCCTCGAGGACAACGACATGGCGGTGGTCACCGCGCACGGCGTGGAGCTGACCACTATCGACGGCGATCCCGTGCAGCGCGAGCCCGTGAAGATCCTCTGGGATCCGATCATGGCCGAAAAGGGCGGCTACCGGCATTTCATGCTCAAGGAGATCTACGAGCAGCCGCGCGCCATCACCGATACCTTCCGCGGCCGCATCGCGCCCGAGACGGGCAGCGTGGTCCTGCCCGACGTGAGCCTCGATCCGTCGACGATCCAGGCGATCCAGCGCGTCGTGCTCGTCGCCTGCGGCACCGCCTGGCATGCCGCGATGCTCACGCGGACGATGATCGAGCGCCTGGCCGGGATTCCAGCCGAGGTCGACCTCGCCTCGGAGTTCCGGTATCGCGATGCGATCGTCGGGCCCGAAACGCTGGTGATCGCCGTGTCGCAGTCCGGCGAGACCGCGGACACCATCGGCGCCGTGAAGGCCGCGCGGGCGAAGGGCTGCCCGATCCTTGCCGTGACGAACGTCGTCGGCTCAGCGCTCGCGCGCGAGGCGACCGGCGTGCTGCAGATGCACGCCGGCCCGGAGATCGGCGTGGCATCCACCAAGGCGTTCTCGACGATGATCGTCGGCGGCTATCTGCTGGGCCTCTGGCTCGGCCGCCAGCGCGGTGTGCTCAACGCCGAGGACGTGCGCAAGCACATCCAGGACCTCGTCGAGATTCCGCGCCTGGTGGAAAAGACGCTCGAGCTCGACCAGCCGATCGCCGCCCTGGCTCGCCATCTCTCCAGCGCCACCGACTTTCTCTATCTCGGCCGCGGCGTGCAGTTTCCGATCGCGCTCGAGGGCGCGCTGAAGCTGAAGGAGATCTCGTACATCCACGCCGAAGGCTACGCGGGCGGCGAGATGAAGCACGGGCCGATCGCGCTCATCGCCGACGGCCTGCCCGTGGTGGCGCTGGCGCCGCGCGACTCGTCCTACGAGCGCATGCTCGGCAACATGGAGGAGGTGCGCGCGCGCGACGGGCTGCTGATCGCGATCTGCCATCCCGGTGACCGCGCGGTGGCGTCCAAGGCCCAGCACGTCATCGAGGTGCCGCCGTGCGCCGAGCTGCTCGCGCCGCTGCTCACCGTGATCCCGCTGCAGCTGCTCGCGTACCACGTGGCGGTCCGCCGCGGCTGCGACGTCGATCAGCCGCGCAACCTCGCGAAGTCGGTGACGGTCGAGTAGCGACGCGCGCGCTACGCGGCCGGCTGGCCGACCGCGTGCGCGATGAGCCGGTCGAGGTGCATCAGATCGAACGGCTTCGGGAGATAGCCCGTCGCGCCGCTCTCCAGCGCCTCCACCGCCACCTGGGTCGAGTCATAGCCGGTCATCACGAAGATCGGCGTCTGCACGCCCATCTGACGTAGCGACTTCAGCAGGCTGAGCCCGTCGACCCCCGGCATCCGCACATCGAGCAGGATCGCGTCGGGACGCTTCTGGATGACCGCCGCGAGCGCGTGCGACGCGCTGCCGACCGTCTCGACGGCGTAGCCGCGACCGAGGAACTGCTTGAGGATCTCTTGAATGACCTGGTTGTCGTCGACGACGAGGATACGTTTGGTATGCCGCATGGCGGAGGGCGACGGCAAGGGGTGTGCCACGGCCACGACGCCGCGATTCCCGCGAGTTGAACCCAAGAGCCCTCCGCGCGCGTGACGGCGTGTCGAGGGAGCCGGTGACATCTTGGCCCGATGCGGTACAATTTGTCGTGCCTGCCGCGCTGGATCATCTGCTCGACGATCTCAACCCGCCGCAACGCGACGCCGTCCTCGCGGGCGATGGGCCGCTGCTCGTGCTCGCCGGCGCCGGTAGTGGCAAGACCCGCGTCATCGCCCATCGCATCGCGTACTTGCTCGGCATCCGCGGCGTGCATCCGCGCAACGTGCTCGCCGTGACGTTCACCAACAAGGCCGCCGGCGAGATGGCCCGGCGGGTGGACGCGCTGCTGGCCCCGGCGGGCCTCCGGGCGCCGCTGATCGCGACGTTTCACTCCGCCTGCGTGCGAATCCTGCGCGCGCACGGCGAGGCGATCGGCCTGCCGCGTCACTTCACGATCTACGACGAGGACGATCGCCTCGCCCTCGTGAAGGAGTGCATGAAGGAGGGCGAGCTGGCCGACCGCACGTTCACGCCGAGCGCGGCCGCGCATCGCATCTCGTATCTGAAGAATCAGATGGCGAGCGTGCAGGACGCGCTGCGTGACGCGCGCGGGCCGTGGGAGCAGAAGGCCGCGCTGGTCTACTCGCGGTATGAGAAGCGCATTCGCGAGGCGGGCGTGGTCGACTTCGACGATCTCCTGCTACTCGTGGTCAAGCTGTTCCGCGAGTCGGCGGAGACGCTGGCGTGGTATCGCGGGCTGTGGAAGCACGTGCTGGTCGACGAGTACCAGGATACGAATCGCGCGCAGTATCAGATCATTCGGCTGTTGACCGACGAGCATCGCAACATTTGCGTCGTGGGCGATAGCGATCAGTGTGTCGTGGCCGGCACAATGGTGGAGACGGTTCGCGGGCAGAAACGCGTTGAGACGATCCGCAAAGGTGATGCGGTGATCGCCGGCGCAGGGTGGGGAAAACGCGACTCAGCGACCGTAGAGGATGTCCGTCGGATCGAGTACGACGGCATGGTGGTCAGGCTCAAGACCGACGATGGTCGCGAGCTTCTCGCCACGCCGAACCACATGGTGTTCGGCCGATTCGAGCTCGATTCGGCGAAATACTACGTCTATCTGATGTATCAGCAGCGACTCGGCTATCGCATCGGCTTGACCAAGGGGATGCGCTCGGGACGCATTAACCAAGTTAGGCCTGGGTTTCACCAGCGTACCAACCATGAAATGGCCGATCGCGTGTGGATCCTCGCGACGTGCGAATCTCGCGGCGAGGCACAGTATCTCGAGGCGTATTTCAGTTGCCAGTATGGGCTCCCGACAATGGGTTTTCACGTTCGTGGCCGCCGAATGGCGATCACGCAACAGCATGTCGACCGGCTGTATGACGAGGTTGACACTCGCCTTCGGGCCAAACAGCTCATGGCCGATCTCCTCTTGTTCGAGGAATATCCGCATCACCGTGCCGGTGCCGTAACCCGCGACGGCATTTCACGGAAGATCATCCACTTCACCATGTTCGGTGATCCGCGTCCGCGTGGTTGGCACGAGCATCGAGTTCAGCTCGTGAGCTCCGACACTGGATTATGGGACCGTATCGCGGCTGTTACACGACCGCGACGCGGTAAGCGGCGAACGTGGCGGGTAGAGACGTCACGTAAGCATTACGACACTGGGATCGCCTTTGCGACTGAGCTGGCCAACGCTGGCGCACTAGAGGTTGTCCGTCGCGCGCGCTTTACCCACAACAAGGCGTTTCAGTTCCTTCCGGCGAGTCATCTTCGGGCGGGTATGAGGGTGCCCGTACTCGAAGGCGATGAGGTCCGTGAGGCGCGCGTGGCGTCGGTCGAATTCGAGCGATATCAAGGTTACGTGTACGACCTCGCGGTCAAGGATCTCCGCAACTTCTCTGCCGGCGGGTTGCTGGTCCACAACTCGATTTACAAATGGCGCGGCGCCGATATCAACAACATCTTGGACTTTGAAAAGGACTTTCCAGGCACGCGCGTCGTGAAGCTCGAGCAGAACTATCGCTCGACGAAAAGCATTCTTGCGCTCGCAGCCAGGGTCATCGAGAACAACCAGCGACGCAAAGACAAGACGCTATGGACGGAAAATTCTCCGGGCGAGCCGGCCGCGGTTTATCGCGGCTGGGACGAGCACGAGGAGGCGAACTTCGTCGCCCAGACGATTCTCAAGACGCGCGCGGACGGCGTCGGCTGGGACGGGATCGCCGTCTTCTACCGCACCAACGCCCAGTCGCGGGTGATCGAAGACGCGCTCCGCCGCGCGCGCATCCCGTACGTGATCGTGGGCGGCGTGCGCTTCTACGAGCGCAAGGAGATCAAGGACACCCTGGCCTGGCTGCGGCTGGCGATCAATCCCGCCGACGACGTGGCGTTTCGTCGGGCTGTGCAGGCGCCGCCGCGCGGCGTCGGCGCCACGACGCTGGCGCGTCTGGACGAGCTCGCGCTGGACCACAGTCTGCCGCTGCTCACGCTGGCGGCCACGCCGCCACCCGACGTCCGCGGCAAGGCGCGAACCGGGCTGGAGGACTTCGCGATCACGGTGCGGCGGCTGTCGGGCCAGCGCGCCGAGCTCTCGCCACCGGCGTTCATCGATCTCGTGCTGCAGGCTTCCGGGTATCGCAAGGCGCTCGAGCAGGATCGCTCGCCCGAGGCCGAGGGCCGGCTCGAGAACCTCGAAGAGCTGATCGCCGCCGCCGAGGACTTCGCTCACGCGGAGGGCGAGAGCACGGTCGAGGCGTTCCTGGACAGCGTCGCGCTCATGAGTGACATCGACGAGCTGAAGGAAGCCGACGCGCGCGTCACGTTGATGACGCTACACTCCGCCAAGGGCCTGGAGTTTCCCGTCGTGTTCCTGACCGGACTCGAGGAAGGCGTGTTTCCGCACGCCCGCTCGATGAATGACCCGGAGGAAATCGAGGAGGAACGCCGTCTCTGCTACGTCGGGCTCACACGCGCCCGCGACCGACTCTATCTGTCGTATGCCGTGCACCGCCGCATCCACGGCTACGGCGTCGGCGAGCCCTCGCGGTTCCTGCGCGAGATGCCGGAGGCGCATCTCTCGCTGCTGAACGCCTCGCGCCCGGAGCCGCAGTTCGCCGAGGCGCGCGTGGTCCCGCGTTACGAGCCGCAGGAGGAGCAGTGGCCGATCAAGGTCGGCGCCCGCGTGCGTCACGCGCGCTTCGGCGAGGGGCTGGTCGTGGGCGTCGAGCGCGACGGCGAGGACGTCATCGTCACCGTCGGCTTCGCTAGCGTCGGCCGCAAGCGGCTGTCGCTGCAGTACGCGCATCTCGAGGAGATGGACGCGTGATCTCGCGCGACGACGTCGTCCACGTCGCGCGCCTGGCCCGCCTGGCGCTGACCGACGCCGACCTGGAGACGATGCGCGAGCAGCTCAACGCGATCCTGTCGCACATCGACGCGCTGCGTGGCGTGGACACCGCCGGAATCGAGCCGACGTCGCACGCGGTGCCGCAGTTCAACGTGATGCGCGACGACGACCCGCGTCCGTGCTTGTCCGTCGAAGAGATGCTCGCCAATGCGCCCGATCGGGCCGGCGACTTCTTCCGCGTGCCGCGCATCATCGAAGAATAATGGGCGCCACGATTCACGAGCTGACCGCAGCGTACCGGCGCGGCGAGACGACGCCGAGCCGCGTAACCGATGAATACCTGGCACGCATCGCCAGGCTCGACGACAGGGTCGGCGCCTACCTCACGGTGACGGCGGAGCACGCGCGTGCCGCCGCGCACGCCGCCGACGAGCGCTATCGCGCCGGACGCCCGCTCGGACCACTCGACGGCGCGCCGATCGCCCTGAAGGACGTGTTCTGCACGAAAGGCGTGCGCACGACGTGCGCGTCGAAAATCCTCGAGAATTTCGTTCCGCCGTACGACGCGACCGTGGTGGAGCGCCTCGCCGGGGCGGGCGCGGTCATGCTGGGCAAGACGAACATGGACGAGTTCGCGATGGGCTCGTCCACCGAGCACTCGGCGCTCAGGGTCACGCGCAACCCGTGGGATCTCGCGCGCGTTCCCGGCGGCTCATCGGGCGGCCCGGCGGCCGCGGTCGCGGCGGGCCTGGCGGCGGGCTCGCTCGGAACCGACACCGGAGGCTCGATCCGCCAGCCGGCGGCGTTCTGCGGCGTCGTGGGCCTCAAGCCGACGTACGGTCGCGTCTCGCGCTTCGGCCTCGTCGCCTTCGCCTCGTCGCTGGACCATCCAGGACCGATCGCCCTCGACGTCGTCGACACGGCGCTGCTGCTCGGCGTCATCGCAGGCCACGATCCGATGGACGCCACGTCGATCGAGGCTCCGGTGCCCGATTACGCGGCCGGCCTCGAGCAGGGTGTACGCGGCCTCCGACTCGGCGTGCCCGATGAGTATTTCACCAGGGGCATGGACGCCGAGGTCGAAAGCGCCGTGCGGGCGGCGATCGACGTGCTGAAGGGGCTCGGCGCGACGCTCGAGCGCGTCTCGCTGCCGGCGACGCCATACGCGCTGGCCACGTATTACGTCATCGCGCCGGCCGAGGCGTCCTCGAACCTCGCGCGCTACGACGGTGTGAAGTATGGTCTGCGCGTGAACGGCCACGACCTGATCGACATGGAGAGCAAGACGCGTGCGGCCGGCTTCGGCGCCGAGGTGCGGCGCCGCGTCATGCTCGGCACGTACGTGCTCTCGGCCGGCTACTACGACGCCTATTACGGACAGGCGCAGAAGGTTCGCACGCTCGTGCGTCGCGATTTCGACGCCGCGTTCGGGCGCGTCGACCTGATCGTCGCGCCGACGACGCCGAACGTCCCGTTCAAGCACGGAGAGAAGACCGACCCCGTGCAGATGTACCTCAACGACGTGTTCACGATCCCGGCGGACATGGCGGGCGTTCCGGGCGTGTCGGTGCCGTGCGGCTTCACGCAGACCGGCCTGCCGATCGGGCTGCAGATCATCGGCCGCGCGCTGGACGAGGCGACCGTGCTGCGCGCGGCGCGCGCGTACGAGGGCGCCACCGACTGGCACACGCGGCGGCCGCCGCTGTCATGAACGTGGTCGTGCGAGCCGCAGCCGAAGGCGAGGCGAGCCCGTGAACTGGGACGTCGTCATCGGCCTCGAGGTGCACGCGCAGCTCACGACGCGCACCAAGATGTTCTGCGGCTGCCCGACGACGTTCGGCGCGCCGCCGAACACGCAGACGTGTCCCGTCTGCCAGGGCATGCCCGGCACGCTGCCCGTCATCAATCGCCGCGCGATCGAATACGGGGTGCGCACGGCGCTCGCCTTCGAGTGCCGCGTCAACGCCGGGTGCCGCTTCGCGCGCAAGCACTACTACTACCCGGACATGCCGAAGAACTTCCAGATCAGCCAGTACGAGGAGCCGCTCGCCGAGCACGGCGCGCTGGAGATCGATCTGCCCGACGGCCGCTCGCGCCGCATCGGGATCCAGCGGCTGCACCTCGAGGAAGACGTCGGCAAGCTGGTGCACGAGGGCACGCTCGAGACGGCGCAGTCCAGCCTCGTGGACTTCAACCGCGCCGGCGTGCCGCTCATGGAGACGGTCAGCAAGCCGGAGATCCGCTCGCCCGAGGAGGCGGCCGCGTATCTGCGCGCCTTCCGCGCCGTGCTCGTCTACCTGGGGGTCTGCGACGGCAACATGGAAGAGGGCTCGCTGCGCTGCGACGCCAACATCTCGCTCAAGCCGGCGGGCGCAACGGAGCTCGGCACCAAGGTCGAGATCAAGAACATGAACTCCTTCCGCAACGTTCAGCGCGCGCTGGAGTTCGAGATGAAGCGGCAGGCCGAGGCGCTCGACCGGGGCGAGCGCATCGTGCAGGAGACGCGGCTGTGGGATGCCGATCGCGGCTACACACGCTCGACGCGCTCCAAGGAGTACGCGCACGATTACCGCTACTTCCCCGAGCCCGATCTCGTGCCGCTGAAGCTGGACGCGACGTGGGTCGAGCAGATCCGCGCGGCGCTGCCCGAGCTGCCGCGGGCGCGCCGTCAGCGGTTCGTGGCCGCGTACGGCCTGCCCGCCTACGACGCGGCGCTGCTCACCCAGAGCCGTGCCCTCGCGGAGTACTACGAGGCGGCGGTGCGCGGATTTCCGCAGCCCAAGCTCGTGTCCAACTGGGTGATGTCGGAGCTGCTGCGCGAGCTGCCGGGCGACGACGAGCGCGCGATCGAGCAGGCGAAGGTGACGCCGACGCGGCTCGCGGGCCTGTTGCGGCTCATCGAGGACGGCACGATCAGCGGCAAGATCGCCAAGACGGTGTTCGAGACGATGGTCCGTACGGGCGAGGAGGCGGCGGCCATCGTGCGGCGCGAGGGGCTCACCCAGATGGCCGACGCGGGCGCCCTCACGGCCATGGTTTCCAGCGCGATCGCCGCGAATCCCAGGGCGGTCGAGGACTACCGTAAGGGCAAGACCGCGGCCGGCAAGGCGATCGTGGGGCAGGTCATGAAGGCCAGCGGAGGCCGTGCCAATCCCGCCATGGTCAGCAAGCTCGTCGAGGAAGAGCTGGAGAAAATCACGAAACGCTAGGGCCCCCGCTATAATCGACCTGCCCCGATGATTGAGCTTCACCGGGTCTGGAAGGTGTTTGCCGTAGGACCGGTGAAGGTCCCTGCGCTCAGCGACGTCTCCTTCCGCATCGGCAAGGGCGAGTTCGTTACGCTGCACGGCGCCAGCGGATCCGGCAAGACCACGCTGCTTCGGCTCCTGTATCGCGAGGAGCTGCCCACGGAAGGCGACATCGACGTGCTGGACCTCGACGTGCCGTCGCTGCGCGGGCGCGAGGTGGCCGGGCTTCGCCGCTCGATCGGCGTCGTGTTCCAGGACGCCAAGCTCCTGCCGGGACGCACCGTCTACGAGAACGTAGCGTTCGTGCTGCGCGTGCTCGGCACGCCGCGCCGCGAGATCACGCCGCGCGTCTTCGACGCGCTTCGCGCGGTGGGGCTCTCGGCCCGCGCGCAGGCGTATCCCGCGCAGCTCTCGCAGGGGGAAGCGCAGCGCGCGGCCCTCGCGCGCGCGATCGCGCGCAAGCCGCTGCTGCTCCTCGCCGACGAACCCACGGGCAGCCTCGACGAGACGATGGCCGCCGAGGTCATCGACATCGTCAAGGACATCTGGGCGGGTGGCACCACCGTGCTGTTCGCGACGCATCAGGCCGCGGTGGCGGCCAGGCTGCGCCAGCGGACGCTCACGCTCGTGAGCGGCCGTCTCGTCAAGGATGAGGGCTAGGTGCTCGGCTTCCTGATCGGCGAGGCGGTGCGCGACCTCCGGCGTGCCGGCCGGGTCGCCGTCGCCGCGATCTTATTGACCACCCTGTCGCTCGCCGCGCTCGGCGGCTTCTGGCTCGTGTCGACCAACGTCGGACTGGCCGCGGCTCGCTGGCGTGATCGCGTGCGCATCATCGTCTATCTCAGGCGCGAGCCGGCGACCGCGGACGCCCAGGCGCTCGTCGAGCGCGTGCAGGCGATGCCGGGTGTGGCGACCGTGCGTTACGTGAGCAAGAGCGAGGCGCTCGGCACGCTCAAGCAGGTACTCGGCAAGGACGCGAGCGTCGCGGAGCAGCTACCCACCAATCCGCTGCCGGCCTCGCTCGAGGTCACGCTGACCGCAGAGGGCGCCACGCCCGAGGCCGCCCGCGGGCTCATCGCGCGGCTGTCGACGCTCAACGAGGCCGACGACATCGGGGGAGGGATCGACTGGATCGAGCGGCTCGCACGAGGCCGGCGACTTCTCGACATCATCGGTCTGAGCGTGGGCGCTGTGCTCGCGGTCGCCGCAATCCTGACCGTGACGACGGCCACGACGCTGGTGCTGCACTTGCGCCGTCAGGAGCTCGAGATCATGCGCCTCGTTGGGGCGTCCGAGGTGGTCGTGCGTCTGCCCCTCTTGCTGCAGGGAATGCTTCAGGGACTCGTCGGCGCGGTGATGGCGATCTGGGTCTTGATCGTCGCCTACACGATCGCAGGGCCGCGGCTCGAGCCGCTCGTCAGCCAGACGCTCGGCCTGGAGCGGCTGACGTTCTTGAGCACGCAGACCGTGGTCGTGCTGATGTTCGCCGGAACAATGCTCGGCGGCTGCGGAGGCTGGTTGGCGCGGGGACGCACCGAGCCGTGATCGGGCGCGCCGCGCTCGCCGTCGGCCTCGTGGCTGTCGTCGTCGCGGCCACGGCGACCGCGCAGACCCCGTCGAGAAAAACCGAAGAGTCCTCCATCTCGGCCGAGCAGAAAAAGCTCCAGCAGACGGAGCGGCAGCTGCGCGAGGAGAAACAGAAGGCCGCGGAGGCGCGCGCGCGCGAGACGTCGGTGATCGCGGAGATCGAGGCGATCGAGCGACGTCTGGCCGATAAGCAGCGCGAGATCGCACGCCTCGACTCGCGCATCAAGCGCGCATCCGGTGACGTCAAGTCACTGCGCGGCGAGATCCACTCCCTGGAAGCGCTCCGTGCCGGCCAGCAAGCGGCTCTAGGCCGTCGGCTGCAAGTCATGTATAAGGTCCACGTCCAGGGGGGCGCGCTACCTATGTTGCTGACAGGGGAGGATCCGGGCGCGCACGCCGCCGCCGTCCGCCATCTGACCAGCCTGGCGTCCCTGGACGCCCGGCTCATCCAAGAGTATCGTGGGACAACAGAACGCTTGGAAGATCGCCGGGGTCGGGAAGAGAGCCGTCAACGGGACCTGGCGAGCCTCCGGGCGGACGCCCAGCGTGAGCAGAGCGAAGTCGACCGGGACGCCGCCAAGCGCCGTATACTATTGGCGAAGGTTCGCGACGAGCGCGCGTACCACGAACGGATGGTGGGCGAGCTCACCGAGGCGGCGCGACGACTGGAGGCCTTCATCCGTGACCTCCAGGCCAAGCAACGACGCCTGGCCAAGATCCCGCCGCCGAAGCCGGGCGCCGAGGCTCCTCCGGCCGTGGGATTCGGTACCCTTCGAGGCCGGCTGCCGTGGCCGACGGAGGGCCGAGTGGTGAGCGCGTTCGGCGCTCAGGTGCACCCGCGGTTCGGCACGCGGACGTTTCGCAATGGCGTGGATATCGAGGCCGGCGAAGGGCGTGATGTTGCGGCGGTGTACGCCGGCCACGTCGTGTACACGGGATGGTTCAAGGGCTACGGAAACCTGATCATCCTGGACCACGACAATGAGTACTTCACGCTGTATGCGCACGTCGCCGAAATCCTGATAAAGGAAGGCGACGACGTGAAGCAGGGACAGCGCATCGGGACAGTGGGGGATACGGGCTCGCTGGAGGGGCCGCGCCTCTATTTCGAGGTGCGATACCAGGGCAAGCCGCAAAACCCCGAACAATGGCTCCGACAACGGGGCTGAAAGGGTCCGGGACCTGGGGGATTCCATGAAGAAGGCGTTTGTGATCGGCTCCCTGCTCGTCGTGCTCACTCTGTCGCTGGGCGGCTCGGTCGCCAGCAAGGGCACGGACTCGGGAGCCACCTACGAGCAGCTGCGGCTGTTCACCGAGGTCCTGTCGATCGTGCAGAACCAGTACGTCGACGAAGTCCCACCGAAGGATCTCATCTACAACGCGATCAAGGGCACGCTCCGCGGCCTGGACCCGCACAGCTCGTTCCTCGATCCGGATTCCTACAAGGAGATGCAGGTCGAGACGTCGGGGTCGTTCGGTGGCCTCGGCATCGAGATCACGTTGAAGGACGACATCCTCACGGTCGTCTCGCCCATCGAGGGCACGCCGGCGTATCGGGCGGGGCTGCACACCGGTGACCGCATCGTCAAGATCGACGGCCTGGTGACCAAGGACATGCAGCTGCCGGACGCCGTCAAGCGCATGCGCGGCCGGCCCGGCACCAAGGTGACGGTCACGATCATGCGCGAGGGCTGGACGGAGCCGAAGGACTTCGACATCACGCGCGAGCAGATCCGCGTGCACTCGGTCCGCGCGCAGGAGCTCGGCAACGGCATCGCGTACCTCAAGCTGCGTCAGTTCCAGGAGCAGAGCCCGCACGACCTCGACCAGGCGCTCGAGAAGTTCGACAAGAGCGGGATGAAAGCGCTCATCCTGGACCTGCGGAACAACCCCGGCGGCCTGCTGACCGCGGCCGTCGAGGTCTCCGAGAAGTTCATCGACGACGGCAAGCTGGTCGTCTACACCGAAGGCCGCGTCCGCAACCAGAACATGCGCTTCTCCGCGCACGCCAAGAAGGGCTACTCGAAGATGCCGATGGTCGTGCTGGTGAATCAGGGCAGCGCCTCGGCGTCCGAGATCGTGGCGGGCGCGCTTCAGGACTGGGGCCGCGCGATGGTCGTGGGCACGCAGACCTTCGGCAAGGGCTCCGTGCAGACGATCATCCCGCTGTCCGACGGCTCGGGCCTGCGCCTGACCACGGCGAAGTACTTCACGCCGAAGGGGCGCTCCATCCACGGCAAGGGCATCACGCCCGACATCGTGGTGGAGGTGCCGAAGGAGCCCGCGCCGAAGGACCGGCCGCTGCCGTCGACGGATCCGATGGAGGACCTCAAGAAGGACGTGCAGCTGCAGCGCGCTCTGGACGTCATCAAGACGATGCGATTGATCGAGCAACAGCGTCCCGAAGGAGGCCAGCCGCAGGCGCAGGCTCCTGCCGCGACGCAGACGACGACCCGATAGCGGACGACGCGGCGAAGGGCGGTGGGGCAGCGTTCCACCGCCCTTCGTGTTTTCGGCGACGGGTGCTGATTTCGGAGGCAGTGGCCGGCATGGTGGTGCTGGGCATCGAGACCTCGTGCGACGAGACGGCGGCGGCGGTGCTGGTCGACGGCCGTCGCGTGCTGTCGAGCGTCGTCGCCTCGCAGGACGACGTGCACGCGGCCTATGGCGGCGTGGTGCCCGAGCTGGCTTCGCGGCGCCATCTCGAAGTCATCGTGCCGGTGCTCGAGCGGGCGCTGGGCGAGGCGCGCGTACGGCTCGCCGATCTCGACGGCATCGCGGTCACGCACGGCCCCGGCCTGGTGGGCTCGCTGCTCGTCGGCACCTCGCTGGCGAAGTCGCTCGCGTGGGTGCATCGGCTGCCGCTCGTCGGTGTGAACCACCTCGAGGGCCACATCTACGCCTCGTTCCTCACCGAGGACCCGCCGGAGTATCCGTTTGTCGCGCTGGTGGTATCGGGAGGCCACACGGCGCTCTATCACGCGCGGGCGCCGCAGGACTATGCGCTCATCGGCCAGACGCGCGACGACGCCGCCGGCGAAGCGTTCGACAAGGTCGCCAAGCTGCTCGGCCTCGGGTTTCCGGGCGGGCCGATCGTGCAGCGAATCGCGGAGAACGGCGATCCCGCGTCCGTCGCGTTTCCCGCCACGCGCATGACCGATGGGGGACGCGACTTCTCGTTCAGCGGTATCAAGACGTCCGTGTCGCTCTACGTGAAGCGTCGTGGGCCGCTCTCGGAGCGCCAGACCGCGGATGTGGCGGCATCGTTCCAGGCGGCGGTGGTGCGGATGCTCGTTCGCCGGACGATTCGCGCGTGCCAGCAGACCGGTGTCACGCGCATCGTCCTCACCGGCGGCGTCGCCGCCAATCGGCCGCTGCGCGAGGCGCTCGCCGCCGAGTCGTCCGCGCACGGCGTGCGGCTGCACGTACCGCCGCCCCGGCTGTGTACCGACAACGCGGCGATGATCGCCGCCGCCGGCAGTGAGCGACTGAAGGCCGGCGAGCGGGCCACGCTCGACTTGAACGCCGTGCCGGATTTGGCGCTGGCCTCGTGAACTTCGAGGCCGTGCTCGCGGGACTGCCCGACGCCGTCATCGCCGTGGACACCGAGCTGCGCGTCGTGTTCTGGAACTCGGCGGCCGAGGTGCTGGCCGAGCGCTCCGCGCGTCGCGCGGAAGGGCGGGTGCTCAAAGATATCTTTCCCGGCGACGCCTCGATCGTACGCCGGCTCGGCGAGACGCTCACCACCGGGGAGAGCCGCTCGGAAGCCGAGGCGTTGATCGAGCGGACGGACCGCCGCGAGGTGCCCGTGAGCCTGGTGACGGCGGCGCTCTTCGGCAAGGACGGCAGCGTCGACGGTGCGGTCGCCGTGCTGCGCGATCTCTCGCGCATCCGTCAGCTGGAGGCCGAGGTTCGCCGCGGCGAGACGCTGGCATCGGCGGGCCGGATGGCCGTCGGGCTCGCGCACGAGATCCGCAACCCGCTGGGCGCCATCCGCGGCGCCGTGCAGCTGCTGGCCCGTGAGCTGTCCGGCGAGCCCCGGCTGGCGGAATACACGACCGTCCTCACGACCGAGGTCGACCGCGTGAACCGGATCATCGAGATGCTGCTCAATCTCGCGCGTCCGGCGCCGGTGCGGCCTGTCCCGCTCAACCTGCATCAGCTCCTCGAGCGCGTCGCGCTGCTCAGCGAAGAGGGCGCGCGCGAGAAGCGCATCACCGTGGTGCGGCGGTATGATCCGAGCTTGCCACCCATCCTCGGCGACGAGGACAGGCTGGTGCAGGTGTTCCACAACCTCGTGAGGAATGCGATGGATGCGATGGCCGCGGGCGGTACGCTGACGCTGACGACCAGGGTCAGCCTCAACCCGCTGTTCGGCAAGATGGACCTCGGTGGCGGCGGCGCCCGCACGATGGTCGAAGCGCAGGTGGCCGACGAGGGCCACGGCATTCCCGCGGCGGCGCGCGCAAAGATCTTCGATCCGTTCTTCACGACCAAGGACCGTGGCCTCGGCCTTGGGCTGGCGATCTGCCATCAGATCCTCGAGCAGCACCGCGGCGCCATTCACATCGAGAGCGAGGAAGGGCGCGGAACGACCGTGACCTGCTTCCTGCCGATCGCACGATGACCCGCGTCCTCATCGCCGACGACGAGGATGGCCTGCGCTGGGTCCTGGAGAAAGGCCTGCGGCAGGCGGGGTACGAGGTGACCGCCGTCGGCGACGGCGACGCCGCGCTCCACGCGTTCGCCGAGGCGCCATTCGATCTCGTGTTCCTCGACGTGCGGATGCCCGGCATCGACGGTCTCACGGTGCTCGCCAAGCTGCGCGAGCTGGCGCCCGACGCCCACGTGATCGTGATGACCGCGCACGGGACGATGGAAACGGCGATCCAGGCCATGCAGCGCGGCGCCTACGACTACCTGGCCAAGCCGTTCGACCTGGACGAGGTGCTGTTGCTGGCCGAGCGCGCTCTCGCCGCCGGCCGTCTCACCCAGGAGGTCGCGCGACTCAAGACCGGGCTGCAAGACGTCTGGGAATTCGGCGCGCTGATCGGGCGCCACCCGCGCATGCAGGAGGTCTACAAGACGATCGGGCGCATCGCGGCCAGCGACGTCACGGTCCTCCTGCGCGGCGAGTCGGGCACCGGCAAGGAGCTCGTCGCGCGCGCCATCCATCACTACAGCCGCCGCGCCGGCCGGCCCTTCGTCGCCGTGTCCTCGGCGGCGATTCCCGGCACGCTGCTCGAGTCCGAGCTGTTCGGCCACGAGCGCGGCGCGTTCACCGACGCGAAGGAGCGCAAGCTCGGCAAGCTCGAGCTCGCGCATGGCGGAACGTTGTTTCTCGATGAGATCGGCGACATGCCGCCGGAGCTGCAGACCAAGCTGCTGCGCGCGCTGCAGGAGCGGACGATCGAGCGCGTCGGCGGCCACGAGCCGATCCGGATCGACGTGCGCGTGCTGGCCGCGACGAACCGCGACCTCGAGACGATGATGCGCGAGGGCCGGTTCCGCGAGGATCTCTTCTACCGGCTCAACGTCGTCGCGGTGACGCTGCCGCCGCTGCGTGAGCGTCGCCGCGACATCCCGCTGCTCGTGGAGCACTTCCTCGCGAAATACGCGAGCGAGCTCGGTGAGCGCGGCGTCGCCCCCGAGGCGCTCGATCGCCTCGTCGGCCACGAGTGGCCCGGCAACGTGCGCGAGCTGGAGAACGTCGTCCAGCGCGCGATCGTGATGGCCACCAGCGGGGTCATCCTTCCCGAGCATCTGCCGATCGGCCCCGTCTCGGCGGCGGCGTCGGTCGCCATCGACGCGACGCTCGAGGAGATCATCGAGCGCAAGCTTCTGGACTGCGTGCGCGGGCTGCGCGAGCACGCGAGCGCGAACCT
>Ga0209382_10004679_pt1 | contig 18163 bp, 14 predicted proteins | sample SoiMetdeltSBSDD5_FD_187599 | JGI IMG/M metagenome (GOLD analysis project Ga0209382, IMG submission 187599) | Bulk soil microbial communities from a Populus tree surrounding site in Tennessee, USA - Soil MetaG P. deltoides SBSDD5 (SPAdes) (version 2) | ecosystem: Environmental > Terrestrial >...
GAGCACGAACCGCTGCGCGTCTTCGGAGGCGAGCAGGTCGGCCCGGGCCGCCTCGGTGCCCCGGCGCAGACGTCCCCAGAAATCGAGCTCCCAGAACAGGTCGAGCGTGGCCAGGGGGCTGAAGGTGTCCCGCGTCTGAATCGGTTCCGGTGCGCGATCGCCGGTGGTGCGGGTGTAGGGCGCCGACGCGGAGGCGCCGACGGTCGGGGCCTGGAACGATCGCGCGATGGTGACCTGGGCACGCGCGTCGAGAATCCGCGTCGCGGCGATGCGGACGTCGTAGTTCTCCGCGAGCCCCGTGCGGATCAGCGCCTGCAGCGTTTCGTCGCCGAAGATCTCCCACCAGGCGAGGTCGCCTAGCGAGGCGGCGCCCGCCGGGACATCGGCCGCACGCCCGCGGAAGTCCGGCGGCACCGGCACATCCGGGCGCTTGTAGTTCGGTCCCACCGTGCAGCCGGTGAGGAGGGCGGCCGCGAGCAGGAGAACCCGCCGCGTCACGCGTGCTGCTCGCCGGGCACCGCCGTCGGTGCGCTCGGCTGGACGACGGGACGCTTCGCCACCACCTTTCGTCGCCACAGGCCTTCGACGAAGGTGAAGTTGCCGGGGATCAAGAACACGCCGAGCCCGGTCGCGATCAGCATTCCCCAGAACACCGCGGTGCCCATGACGTTCTGAGCGCCGGCGCCCGCCCCCCGGGCGAGCATCAGCGGCACGACACCCAGGATGAAGGCAAACGCCGTCATCAAGATGGGCCTGAAGCGCAGGCGCGCCGACTCCAGCGCGGCGTCGTGCAGATGCTGGCCCTCCTCGTGCTTGGCTTTCGCGAACTCGACGATGAGGATCGCGTTCTTGGCGGCGAGCCCGACGAGCATGATCAGCCCGATCTGCACGTAGACGTTGTTGTCGTAGCCGGCGAGCCAGACCCCGAAGAACGCGCCGAGGGCGACCAGCGGGGAGCCGAGAAGCACGGCCCACGGCAGGCGCCAGCTCTCATAGAGCGCCGCCAGCAGCAGGAAGACGAAGACGATCGCGAGCACGAACGTCGGCGTGGCCGGCGGCGCGATCTTCTCCTGATACGACAGCGAGGAGTACGCGAAGCTCATCTCCTTCGGCATCGTCTGCCGGAAGACGTCCTCGAGCGCGGCCAGCGCCTGCCCCGAGCTGACGCCAGGCGCCGGCGCGCCGTTGATCTCCACCGACCGCAGCAGGTTGAAGCGCGTGGTGATCTCCGTGCCCGTCGCCGATTTGATGCTGACCAGGGTCGAGAGCGGAATCATCGTGTTGGTCGTTTTGCTGCGGACGTACACGTCGCCGATGTCCGACGGCTTTCGGCGGTAGTCCGTGTCGGCCTGGACGTAGACGCGGTAGAGCCGGCCGAAGCGGTTGAAGTCGTTCACGTAGCTGCCGCCCATCGCCGTGGACATCGCCTGGAAGACGTCGTTCACGGGCACGCCGAGCGTGCGCGCCTTCTCGCGGTCGAGGTCGACCTTGACTTGCGGGTACGTGGGATCGAACGCCGTGAAGAGCGACGCGAACTCGGGCCGCTGGCGCGCCGCCGTCAGGAACGCGCGCGTGCGTTCTCCGAGCTCCTCGACGCTCAGCGCGCCACTTCGATCCTGGAGCAGGAAGTTGAAGCCCGCGGCGGCGCCGAAGCCGCTGATGGTCGGAATGTTGAACGGGAAGACGATGGCCTCCGGGATCGCGGCCAGCTCAGCCTGCAGCCCGCGCATGATGCCGAGCACGTGCAGCGACGGGTCGTGGCGTTCGTCCCACGGCTTGAGGCGCACGAAGATGCTGCCGAAGTTCGGCTGATAGGTGCTGGTGACGGCGCCGTACCCGCCGATCGTCTGGAAGGACTCGACGCCCTCGACCTTCTCGAGCAGCTCCTCGACTTTCTGCAGCACGGCGCTCGTCCGCTCGAGCGAGGCTCCGGGCGGCAGCTGCACGTTGACCCCGAACAGCCCCTGATCCTCCTCGGGGATGAATCCCGCCGGCAGCGCGCGGCCGAGCACGGCGATGCCCGCGATGACGACGCCGACGATCAGGACGGTGATCACGCCGTGGCGAATCAGGTGGCGGGCCACGCCGACGTAGCCGCGCGTGGTGACGTCGAACACCCGGTTGAATCCCCGGAAAAACATCCCGAGCGGCCCTCGCGCGGGGCGGGCCGGCTTCAGGAGCATCGCGGCGAGCGCGGGCGACAGCGAGAGCGCGCTGAACGCCGACAGCAGCACCGAGATCGCGATCGTGAGCGCGAACTGCTGGTACATCTGCCCGGTGAGACCACCCAGGAAGGCGACGGGAATGAAGACGGCGGAGAGGATCAGCGCGATGCCGATCACCGGCGCCGATACCTCTTTCATTGCCTGGATCGTCGCCTCGCGCGGGGCCATGCCGTGCTCGATGTGATGCATGACCGCCTCGACCACGACGATCGCGTCGTCGACCACGATGCCGATGGCGAGCACGAGACCGAACATCGACAGGGTGTTGACCGAGAAGCCGAGGAGCGGGAAGAAGATGAACGTGCCGACGATGGACACGGGCACGGTCAGGAGCGGAATGATCGTCGCCCGGAGGTTTTGCAGGAAGATGTAGACGACCAGCGTCACGAGGATCAGCGCCTCGACGAAGGTCTTCACGATCTCGTGGATCGAGGCTTGCACGGCCGGGGTCGTGTCGTACACGATCGTGTAGTCGAGGTCGGGCGGAAAGAGGCCCTTGGCCGTCCGCATCGTCTCGTAGATCTTCTCGGCCGCCTGGAGCTGGTTCGCCCCGGGCAGCAGATAGACGGCCATCGCCCCGGATGGCTTGCCGTTGAGCCGGCCGAACGAGTTGTAGTCCTGGCTGCCGAGCTCGGCGCGCCCCACGTCCCGGATGCGCACGGGCGCGCCGGTCGCGGCCTCGCGAATGATGATGTTTTCGAATTCTTCGGTGGTCACCAGCCGACCGGGGGCACTCACCGTGAACGTGAATTGCTGGTCGGCGGGCGTGGGGGCCGCGCCGATGCGTCCGGCCGGCGCCTGGAGGTTCTGCTCCTTGATCGACGAGACCACGTCGGACGGCGTCAGCCCCAGCTTGGCGAGCTTGTCAGGGCGCAGCCAGACGCGCAGGCCATAGTCGGTGCCGCCGAAGAGATCGACCTGCGCGACCCCGGGAATGCGCAAGATCTGGTCGCGCACGTTGATCGAGGCGTAGTTGATCAGAAAATTGGCGTCGTAGCTCTCGCCCGGCGAGAAAAGCGAGATCAGCATGAGGATGCTGGGGCTCTGTTTCTTCACCGTGACGCCCTGGGCCACCACCTCCTGGGGCAGGCGCGCCTGCGCGGAGGACACGCGGTTCTGCGTGAGCACGTTCGCGGTGTCCTGGTCGACGCCGACCTCGAAGTTGACGTCGAGCAGCATGCGGCCGTCGCTGGTGTTCGACGACTTCATGTAGATCATCCGGTCGACACCGTTGACCTCCTGCTCGATCGGCGTGGCGACCGACTGCTCCACGGCCACCGCGGAGGCGCCCGGATAGTTTGCGGTGACCCGGATCGTCGGCGGCGCGAGGAACGGGTACTGCTCGAAGCTCAGCCGCATCAGCGAGTAGGCGCCGAGCAGAACGGTGAGGATGGCGATGACGATCGCGACGATCGGACGTCGAATGAAGAACTCGGCCATGCGCTAGCGCCCGGGCTTGCTCGTGGGCGGCGACGCCGCGGGACTCTGGCTGGCGGGCTTCAGCTCGGCCTTGACCTGCATCCCGGGCCGCGCCTTCTGGATGCCTTCGACGATGACGCGTTCCCCGGGCTTGAGGCCGGCGGTCACGATATAGAACTGCTCGTAGGCGTCGCGCAGGGTCACCGTGCGTTGCGCGACCTTGTCACCCTCGCCGACCACGAGGACGGTCTTGGCGCCCTGCAGCTCTTGCACCGCGAGCTGCGGCACCAGGATCGCGTTCGGCACCTGCTCGGTCACCGCACGGACCCGCCCGAACTGCCCGGGCCGGAGGACTAGCTGGGGATTGGGAAACTCCGCCCGGACGTTGATCGTCCCCGTTTTTTGATCGACCGCGCGGTCGACGAACACGGGACGGCCCTTGTGCGGAAACGTCGTGGAGTCGGCAATGATCAACTCGAGCGTCGGGGCGCCGCGCTGCGCCTCGCCGCGGCCCAGGCCGGGGATGCGCTTGACGAGCCGCAGGTAATCGCCCTCGGTGATCGCAAAGTCGACGTAGATCGGATCGACGGACGACACGGTGGCCAGCAGCGTGGGCTCGTTCTTCCCGACCAGGTTGCCGGTATCCACGGAGAGCTTGCTGATGATCCCCGAGATCGGGGACTCGATGCGCGTGTAGCTCAGGTTCAGCTCGGCCTGCGTGACGGCGGCGCGGGCCGACTCGACGGCGGCCTCGGCGAGCTGGATGGCCGTGCGCTGAGCCAGCTCGCTGTCTTTGAGCCCAGCCTCCGCGGCCTCGACGGCGGCGACCGCGACCTGTTGCCGTGAGATGGCGGTGTCCAGGTCTTGTTGGGGAATCGCCTTCTCCTCCGCCAGGGGGCGATACCGTGCGACGTCGTTCTGGGTGCGTCCGCGCTCGGCTTTCGCCTGGTCGAGCTGCGCTCGGAAGCGATCGACGACCGAGGTATCCCGCGCGCGCGTGAGATCGGCCTGCGCCTTGGCGAGCTGCGCCTGCGCCGATTGAAGGGCCGCCTTGTATTCCTCCGGTTGGATCGCGAACAGCTGCTGACCCTTCTGGACCGCCGAGCCCTCGCGGAAGCGCACTTCGTCTAGGACGCCTGGAACCCGTGCGCGGATCTCCACCGTCGGCACCGCCTCGGTGCGGCCGACGAACTCCGCGGAGATCGGCACCGTGCGCTGCACCACCTCGGCGACGACCACGGTGGGCGGTGGCGGCGCCGGCGCCTGGGTCTTCGACGGCTTGCCGTCCTTCGATTCTTTGGCGGTTCCCCGCTCGCACCCGGTGCTCGCCGCAAGCAACAGGACGAGGCTGAGGCACGCGCAGAGCGTTTTCACCGGCTCACTTCGTCATCAGGACGATGATGACGCCCCAGATGATCAGCAGGGTGTTGCCGACGGCGTACGTCACGGTGTAGCCGAGCGCCGGCACCTTGCTCTTGGCGACGTCCTGGACTGCGCCCAGCGCCGCGGTCGTCGTGCGTGCGCCGGCGCACGCCCCGAGCAGGATGCCGGGATGGAATCCAAAGACGTACTTGCCGACGTAGATGCCGATGATGAAGGGCACCAGCGTGACGAACACGCCCCACATGAACAGGCTCAGCCCGGCCGCCTTGAGACCGGCGATGAACGCGGGACCCGTGCTGATGCCCACGACGGCGATGAAGATCGTGAGCCCCATGTTGTTGAAGGCCCACAACGCGGGCTCGGGAATGCGGCCGAAGGTCCGGTGGGTCGAGCGCAGATAGCCGCAAATCAGCCCGGCAATGAGCGCGCCGCCGCTGGTGCTGAGGCTCAGCGGCACCCCGCCGATCGCGACGCTGAGCGCGCCGATCAGCGCGCCGACCACGATGCCAAAGCCCATGAACACGACGTCGGTCTTGTCGGTCACGCGGTCCGCGTAGCCCACCGTGGCAATCGCGCGCTCGACGTCGGGCTTGGGACCGACGATTTGCAGCACATCGCCGCGGTACACCTTGGTCCCGGCGTTGAAGGGCATCTCCTGTCCCTGACGGACCAGCTTGCGGAGAAAGACGTTGCGGGCGTGGTGCTCGCTGTCGTCGACGATCTGCTGCAGCGTCTTGCCATCCAGCGCCTTGTTGGTGACGACGACGTCCACCACCTCGACCGCGAAGTCGAGCAGCTCGCGGTCGTCGACCTCGGTCCCGACGTTCACCTCGGTGTCCAGCAGCGCCTCGCGCGGGCCGGCCATCGCGAGCACGTTGCCGACCTGGATCACCATGTCGCGATTGGCGGGGACGATGCGGCCTTCACTGCGTACCGAGTGCACGAACGTGCGGGCTGGTCGGAACGAGCCCTCCAGGTCCGCCACGCGACGCCCGACGAACTTCGAGTTGGCCGCCACCCGGTAGGCGCGGAGCGCGAAACGCTGGTAGCCGGACACGACGCCTGCTTCCTGCGGCAGCCCGCCCATCTTCGCCTCGTAGTCTTTGCATTCCTTCGCGAGATCGACCCGGAGTAGCTTCGGTCCGATGGAGGCCAGGAACCAGGCGGAGCCCGCCGTGCCGAAGAGATACGTGACCGCGTACGCCACCGGCATGACCTGAGTCCACGCTTTGGCCTGATCCGGCGGCAGACCGAGTCCGTTGATCGTGTCCGTGGCCACGCCGAGCACCGCGGAGATCGTCGCAGCCCCGGAGAGCAGGCCGGCCGCGAGGCCGGCGTGATAGCCGGCGAGCTTGGCCGCCACATACGTGGACAGCAACACCGCGACACAGAGCACGGCGGCGAAGATTGCCTGCGGCACGCCGTCGCTCTTGAGGCCGCGCACGAACTGCGGCCCCACGCCGTAGCCGACGGCGAAGAGGAACATCAGAAAGAAGACGGACTTCACGTGCGGCGAGATCGTGATCTCCAGCTGTCCGATGAGCACGCCGGCCAGCAGCACGGCCGTCACGTTACCGAGGCTGAAACGTCCGAGCTTCAGCGGCCCGACGAGAAACCCGATGGCCAGAGCCGCGAAGATCGCGATCTCCGGATAGCGTCGCAGCGATTCGACCAGCCAGTCGATCATACAGCGCCTCCCTCTCGACTCGACTCCGCTCCGGGGCGCTCGCGGTTAGGCCGCGCGCTGCGTGGCGAAGCGGTGTGCCTCCGCATACGAGTACGCGACGGCCCGGATGGCGCGGCCGATGTCGTCGTACACGTCGTCGTCCAGGTTCGCGAACGAGATCCGCAGCGACCAGTCCGGCGCCTCGAAGCCGCTGCCGTTCAGCAGCACGATGCCGTGATCCACGGCGAGCCGGTAGACGGGGTCGAGCGGGTGGTAGTGCTCCTTCATGAACGCGACCACGTCGGCGCCGACGTGTTCGCGGATGGCCGCCTCCAGCTCGACGACGCCGTAGTACGAGGCGAAGTGCGGATCCGGCGGCCGCTGGACGCCGACGCCTTCCAGCGTCGCGCGGTATCGAGCGGCGACGATGTCCATCGTCGTCTGCTGGTATTGCTTCTTCTCGTCCATCAGCTCGAACAGCGAGAAGATCGACATCTGCGCCTGCTGGGGCAGGCTGAGGCCCGCCGTGTGGTTCAGCGCGACGTCGCGGCTGTCGGCCACGATGCGGTCGATGAACTTCAGCTTCTCGGGGGTCAGGGTCAGGGCGCCGTAGCGGCGGTGGAGCGCCTCGCGCTCAGCTTGTGGCAGCTTCGCGATCATCTCGTCGATGACGCTCTGCTCATGCACGGCGATCACCCCGAGCCGCCAGCCCGTGCAGCCGAAGTACTTGGAGAACGAGTAGACGCCGAGGGTGTTGCGCGGCAGATCGGCCATGATCGACCGGAAGCCCTTCACGAACGTGCCGTAGACGTCGTCGGTGAGGACGAGCAGGTCCGGCCGCTTCGTCTTCACGAGCTTCACGATCTTCTCGATGACGTCCGGGCTGGTGGCCATCGACGTCGGGTTGCCGGGGTTCACGAGGCAGAAGAGCTTGATCTTGGGGTCGGCGAGCTTGCCGATCTCGGCATCCGAGAACTGGTACTTGTTCGCGCGTGTGGCCTCGATGTTGACGACGTTGAGCGCGTAATCCTCCAGGTGCGGCATTTCCAGATACGGTGTGAAGATCGGCGTGCCCAGCGCGATGGTGTCGCCCTTGCGCAGCAGTCGGTTGCTCATGAGCGACTTGAAGACGTAGCACATGGCCGCGGTGCCGCCCTCGACCGCGTAGAGGTCGAATCGGCCCTGGGGCGGCCGCCCGCCGCACATCGCCCACATCAGGTACTCGTGCACGATGCGCTCGTTGTGCACGAGCATGCGGTCCGGCACGGGATAGTTGTCGCCCACGATCGAGTCCACGAGCTCGTGGACGAACTCGTCGCGGTTGAAGCCGAACTTCGCGACCGCGAACGTCACCATGGCGCGCAGGAACTTGGCGCCCGGGGCGTCGGCGTGGCGCGCGAGGAAGTGGTCCAGGTGAGTCGCGATCTCCGACTTCTTCGGCATGCCGCCGAGATCGGGCAGATCCATCGTTCGCTTGCATTCCTCCATGGCGAACTGCCCCAGGAGGAAGAACGCCTCGCGCGGTGTCGTCGCGACCCAGTTCGGGTTGCCGCGGCCCGCGTTCAGCATGACGCTCGCCGAGCGCGCGGCGCTGGCCTTGGCCAGCGAGGCGAGCTTGTCCTTGATCTCGAACGGGCTCATGGTCTCGTATTCGCGGATCTTCGCCTTCACCGTTGCCAGATCGGGGGTCATGCCTTGGCTCCTCTCAGGCGGCGCGCGCCCGCTCGGCCTTCGCGCGCGCGGCCGGCTGGCGGATCAGCTTCAAGCCCTGGGTCGCGTTGTAGCCGTGGATCTCTTTCACATCGAGCTTGCGCATGAAGTCGATCGTGTCCCGGGTGATGACCTGGCCCGGCACCATGATCGGAAAGCCCGGTGGATAGGGGATGACGAAGCTCGCCGAGACGAGCTCGGGCCCCTTGGCGAGGCGCTCGTCGATGTCCCGGCTCGCGAGCTTGACGTACTCGCACGCCGCGTCGTCGTAGGCGGCGTAGAACGCGGTGCGGATGTCGCCCTCGGACGTCGCGCTCTTGGGATCGTCGCGGAAGACGTCCTGGAACCGGCTGAAGTTCGGCAGCTCCGGGACGTCCTTCATGAGCGCCTTCGCGCGCGCCTCGAACGCCGCCTTCGCCTCGGGACCGCCTTCTCTCAGATCCTTGTCGATGTCGCGCGCGATGTCGGCCAGCACCTTGACCAGCTGCGCGGCGTCGCTGCGCGTGTTGTTGATGTTGGTCTGCAGCAGCACGCTGTTGCGCGAGGTCTTGTTGAGCTGGATGTCGTACCCGCTGGCCAGCACGTTCTTGAACTGCGTGCCGTCGTACCCGGCGGTGCCGCACACGAGGGTGAGGCGTGTCGGATCGAGCGCGAACTCGTCTCCGTCCATGGCCTCGACCGCCTCGCGCCAGGTCGAGGACGGGCGCCCGTAGTCACGGAGTTTCGAGGTCCGATACTCGGCCGGAATCATCTCCTCCGGCGTGAGCACCCGGAAATACTTCGAGATCAGCGGATGGTTGTTGATTTCGCGCCGAATCTGCAGCGCGAGCTCGGTCATCCGCATCACGACCTCGTAGCCCTCCAGCTCCATCTGCCGGCGCGCCACGTCGAGCGAGGCGATGATTTGGAGATTCGGCGAGGTGGAGGTGTGGGTGAAGAACGCCTCCTTGAACATCGCCTCGACCTCGTGGAAATCCTGATCGGCGACCATGATCCACGAGCCCTGGCGCAGCGCCGACATCGACTTGTGCGTGGAGTTCGTCTCCCAGACGCGGATCCGCGCACGGGTGGGGTCGGGGAGAAGCCGGCGATCGAGCAGCGTGGCATCCTTCGGGTTGAGCTCGCCCCCCATGTCCTTCCAGAACGCCTCGCACCGCCGCCGGTACTCCGGCTGCTCGAAGCGCTCGCGCAGGATCGCGACCGCCCCCATCGCGGTGCGCCGCCGGAGGAACGGTGAGAACCGCGCAAAGCCGAACCAGGCCTCGTCCCAGAGGAAGATCAGATCGGGCTTGATGGCCAGGCACTCTTCCATCACCTGCACGACGTTGTAGGTGTGACCGTCGAAGGTGCAGTTGGTCAGATCCACGAGGCGTGCCTTGTCGAGCCGGCCTTCCGCCTTGAGGCCCAGCAGCGCCTCCTTGATCGTCCGAATGGGCACCGCCCCGTACATCGAATAGGCCGTCATCGGATACGCTTCGAGGTAGAGCGGCTGGGCGCCGGCGAGAACGAAGCCGTAATGGTGTGACTTGTGGCAGTTGCGGTCGACCAGCACGATGTCGCCCGGCTTGCACAGGGCCTGCACGACGATCTTGTTCGACGTCGACGTGCCGTTGGTGGCGAAGAAGCAGCGGTCGGCGCCGAACGCGCGCGCCGCCTTGTCCTGCGCGAGCTTGATGTTGCCCGTCGGCTCCAGCAGGCTGTCGAGGCCGCCCGTGGTCGCCGACGACTCGGCCAGGAAGAGGTTGACGCCGTAGAACTCGCCCATGTCGCGGATCCAGTTCGACTTGAAGATCGACTTGCCGCGCGCGATGGGCAGGGCATGGAACGTCCCCATGGGGCGTTGCGCGTAACGCTTGAGGTTGTCGAAGTAGGGCGTCTCGAATCGGTCCGCGACTCCATCCAGCAGGCTCAGGTGCAGCTCGAGGATTTCCTCGACCTCGTAGAAGACCCTCCGGATCGGTGCCGCCGCCTCCGAGCCCGCCAACCGCTCCACCTCGCGATCGGTGAGCAGATAGACGTCGAGCTCGGGCCGCAGACGCTTCACCAGCCGCGCGAGCGTGGTGCCGTGGTCCTGGGACGTGTCGTCGATGCCGCCATACCGCGCGAGCATGTCGCGGAACACCGGGAGCTCGTGGTGTGACTTGAGCGCGAAGCCGTCGTAGGCGACGACGGCCTGCACGTTGCTGTTCATGATGGCACCGAGCAGCGCGTCCTCGAGGCTTCCCACGAACACCGGCTCGTAGACGAACCGGTCCTCCGCGCGTCGCAGACGCCGGAGCTGCTGCGCCAGCTCGGTCCACGTGGACGGTGGCGCCGGGCTCACAATCAACACCTCGAAATAGGGCCGGTGAGCGCCGCTCTGATGGAGCGTCGGCGGCAGGCGATCCGAGACGATGGTCTCGCTGGTGTCGGAGGACTGCCAGGCGTCGGGCTCGCGGCGGTAGTTTCCGGAGAGGAGCGCGCTGCTGATCCGCTGGACCAGGCGCGCGGTCCCGATGCCGTCGCCCGTGGCGATGCGCTCGCGCAGCGCGGCGAGCAGGCGCGAACCGGGATACGCCCAGAACGCTTCGAGCGGCATGATCTCGGCGAGGCGGCGCTCGGCTTCGCCGCGCAGTCGCTCGCGCTCCGATCCCGTCGCCTCGGCGAAGCTCCGCGCGGTACGGAACAGGCGGCGCCAGCGGTCGAGCCGCGCTTCCGCGGCCGAGAAGAAATCGACGAGATCCATCGCGTTGCTCTCGGTGTTCGTGGACGCCATCGTGGCCCGCTTCCTCTCTTGCCGGGCGTGGTCGCCCAGCCTCCTGAATTGCGGTCGCACGCGAAAACTCTCACCGGCCGCACGCCGCCTCCAGTGCCGAACGGCAGTGCACGACGGCCTCATGGCACCAGCCGTTCGGCGCAACGCCATTCGGTCCGGCGGATGGCCCTGCGGAGCGGTGACGGCGCATGCGTAGCGTCGAGGCATGCGCAGGCCATCCGCGTGGCTGGTGCGCGCGATCTGCGGAATCCTCGTGCTGGGCGCAACGACGACCGCGGGCGCCGAGCCGGTCAGTGTCGTCACGTTCAACCTTTTTCACGGCGGCCCGCTCTCCGGCCTGACGGGCGAAGCCGGCGGCCTGGACGATCGTCTCGCGATGGTCGTGGCCGAGCTGCGGCGACTTCGGCCCGACATCATCGCGCTCCAGGAGGCGTCCCGAAGCTCGCGTCGCGGCGACGTGGCGCTGCGGCTCGCGCGCGAGCTCGGTTACCACGTGGCGCACGCCTCGACGACCGAGCGTGTGTTCGGACGCTCCATCCTGAGTCGTCTGGCGGTGGCGCTGATCGACTTCAGCGAGGGGCCGGCGGTGCTGAGCCGCTGGCCGATCGTCGCGCGCCACGTCGTCGAGCTGGCGCGGTGCCGCCGCCCGCTCGATACGCGCGTGCTTCTGCGTGTCGACGTGGACGCGCCGGGCGGCCGCCTTCGCGTCTACTCCACGCATACCTCGGGTGAGGCGTGTCAGCTGCGCCACATCGAGCGCGCCGCGCGTGACGGCCGGACGTGGCGGCCGTCGATCCTCATGGGCGATTTCAATGCGTCGGAGCGCATGCCGGAGCTCGCGTCGATGCGACGTCACGCGGGATTCCTCGACGCCTTCCGCACGGCCAATCCGAATGAGCCTGGATTCACGGATCTCCAGCGGCCCGGCGCGACGACGCCCACCGTGTCCGAGCGCTACGACTACGTCTTCGTGGTGCCCGGCGCGCGCACGGCCGGCTCGGTGCTCGGCAGTCGCGTCGTGCTAAACGCGCCGCGCCGGTACGCCGACGGCCGTGTGCTGTGGCCGTCGGATCACTACGGCGTGCTGGCCGTCCTCGACCTCACGGCGCGCTGACCCCGGACGAAGGTCGCATTGTGAAGCGCGCGCGGCGTCTTCATGCTGCGCCCGTCGTTGACATCGGCTTCCCACGCAGTGGATCGGCAGTCTACGAGGGAGACGCTATGAGTCCACTCAGGCATCTGCGGAGCGTGGTCGAACGGTTGCTGCAGGAAGTGGCGGGTGACGCGCTGTGTGACGCGTGCCTGGCGTTCGCGGCGGAGGCGGCGCTCATCGACATGCGCCAGGTCACCGAGACGCTGCCCGGGATGCGATCCGGCGTCGAGCGCGGCCCCGGACACTGCGAGACCTGTGGGCGGGAGACGCTCGTGACGGTGTTCCGGGTGGCGACCGGCGTGAAGAACGCGGTCAGCGAGTACGCTGCCCCACGAGATTGAAGACCCAGAGGAGATCGGCCTCGAGCGCGTCCACGACGCCGCGGTGCTCCTCGATGAGGGCCTCGAGGATCGGCCGGGCGCGAGCGATCGCCTGCTCGACCGCGGCGCGATCGGAGCCGAGCTCGCGCTCGGTCGCGACGACGACCAGGGCCAGGCGATGGGCGTGGTGCGGCGAGTAGATATCGGCACGCGCCACCGCGAAGGCGTCGAGGTCCACGTCGTAGTCGATGGTGGTCGATGTGTAGTCGTAGTAGACGACGTTGCGGATGCGGCGCCGATCGACCATGGGATACGTCGCAGATTAGACGCGCGAGACGCCCCGCGTGTTGACCGCCGGCGCCATTTCGTTGACACCTCGACGCCGGTGAGGGCGTGACGACGGCGCGCGCTCGGCCCTTGTCCCGCGGACCGATGATCTCGGCCGCGGCCGCGGCCGGCTTGATCGAAGCGATCGAGGCCGCAGGCGGTGATCCCGACCGTGTCCTGCGTGCGGTTGGTCTCGATCGCGCGGACGTGAGTGACCGGCAGGCGTTCATTCCCTCAGTCGCGTTCACGCTGGCCCTGGACGAAGCCGCGCGCGTCACCGGTGACGACTGCTTCGGTCTGCACTTCGGCGAGCAGTACCATCCCAAGGACATCGGCGCGCTCGTCTACGTCCTGCTTCACTCGCCCACGGTCGCCACCGGGTTCCACAACGCCGCACGCTACCTGCAGGTGCACAACCAGGGGGCGAGTGTGTCCTTCGTGCGGACGGAGAAGCAGGTGTATCTCGAGCATCGGCTCCACGTCGTACCGCACCAGCGCCGCCGGCAGCACGCGGAGCTCGCGTTGACCGTCGGGCTCGCCACGCTGCGCCTGATCGCCGGCAGCGACTGGTGTCCGCGCGAAGTGCGGTTCGAGCACGCGGCGCCGCCGCGGACGACCGAGCATCAGCGGATCTTCGGGGCGCCCGTCCTCTTCGGGTACGACGGCAACGTCATGGTCGTCGAGCCGGAATTCTGCGACCGGGACGTCCCGAGCGCCGACCGCCGTCTCTACCCCATTCTCGAGCAGTATCTCGAGCGGCAGCTCGAGAGCCCGACCGACAGTCGTTTCGTCGTCTCGGTCAGGACGGCCATCGAGAACGCAATGCGGGAAGGCGAGCCCCGGCTCACCGACGTCGCGAGGAACGTCGGCGCCAGCGCGCGGACCCTGCAGCGGCGGCTCGCGGACGCCGGCGTCGACTACAAGGCGCTCGTCGACGACATCCGCCACCGACAGGCACTACGGTATCTGCGCGACCGCAACCACACGTTGACCGACGTCGCCTATCTGCTCGGGTACTCGGAGATGAGCGCGTTCAGCCGGGCGTTCCGGCGCTGGACGGGTTCGACGCCGTCGGACTATCGCGGCCGGCTGCGCGGCCTCCCCTAGGGCCCTTCGGGAACGTCGTCAGGCCCTTATCGCGCGACATCGCCGACCCGACGCTGACCGGGACGGCGATGAGTGGCGATCCACCCATAGAGCGCAGCGGGGCCGACGCGGTCCGCACTCGGCGACGCGAGTTCCTGCTTGCGCTCGGCACCTGGTCACCGATCGCCGTCAGCATCGCGGTCGACGGTGGGCTCGCGCACTCGGCCGTCGAAGCCGCCTGGCTGGAGAGCCATGGCGGGTGGCATGCGCAGTAGGCTCGAAAGGCGCGCTGTCTACGACATCCCCCTCGAGGCCCTGCCGGCCTATCGCGGCCGGAGAGTCAGCATTCGCGCCCGAAGTCCCGCTCGGGTCGTGCTGCTGTGCCGCGGCGTCCCGGACGTCGAGATCGTCGCCGTGCAGCTGGACGATCTGCCGAAGCAGGTCGATGCGCTCGCCGACTGGGGCCGCGGAATTCCGATCCAGCTGACGATGTTCGATCCGGCCGTGGAGTTTCCCGCGCTGTATCGCTACGTGCGGCTCGTCGACACGCACCCGGTCCGCGTCGTCATGCCGGTGCGGCAGGGATTCAGCCGCGCCGTGAAGCTGGCGATCTCGCTCGACATGGCCGTGAAGCTCGACGTCGGGCAGCCGTCACCGCGGCAGATCGACGAGCTACTGTCGGCCCTCGACTTCTATCTGCATACGCCGTCGTGTCGCCAACCGATCGACTTCTTCCACGGTGTTCTCGGGACGCTCTATCGGCGAACGTCCGCGACGCTGTGGGACATCCAGGACGAGGACCCGGCGCGCGTGCGTCGCGTCGAGGACGACGGCACCCAGACCCTCAGCCGTGGGGATGCTTCCGGTCCGCCCGAGGGGGTCCTGCCCATGTTCCTCGGAGAGCTTCGCCGCGCCCTCCTGACCGAGGGCACGGAGTGCGGTACGTGCCCGTTCTGGGGGATTTGCGCCGGATACTTCAAGTGGCCGCGGCGGGACTACGACTGCCGCGGTGTCAAACAGCTCTTCCGCGTGCTCGTCGCCGCCGCGGCCGACTTGCGCGCCGACGTGGAGCGCTTTCGCGCCGGCCGCCAGCGTGCCGCCCGGTGAGCGGCAGTTACGAGGGGTGGGATCCGGTTCGGGGCGGAGACCCGCCGCCGGCCGTTCGCAGCCGCTCCTGGCTGGTGCGAACGGTGGAGTCGATCCGCGATTTCGCCTGCGTCAGCGCATCACCCGCGCGCTGTCCGATCGTCCCGATCTGCTCGGCGGCCCGGTCTCGCACGACCGGAAGCTGCCTCTCGACGTAGCTGCGGATCTTGTCGTGCCACACGTAAGCGGCGGCACTGCCGACGAGCGCGCCAATGACGAATCCGACCACGGTTCACCTCCGCGAACGGGATGAGATGTCTTCAGCATACAGCGGCGACGGCGCCGCGCCAGAGGTCGTGCCGGTCGCTCAGAAGTTGAAGTGCAAGCCCACGCCGAAGTACTCGACGTCGCGCGTGTAAAACTGACCTTCCCGCGAGTCGCCGGTGTAGTACTCGAGCAGCAGCTGCGCGCTGCGTCCCAGCACTGTGAGGCTGTCGAGCTGAACGCCCGCCCGCAGCGACAGCGCGGGATGCCAATCGTTCTGCTGGCGACTCTGGAGATCCAGCGCTGCCACCGGGCGCAGCAGCTGAAACGCGCGCCAGGCACTCCTGAACTCGACCCCCGCCTGCAGGGACCAGCGCTCGAGCGATTTCGGATCGACGCGTATTCGATAGCCCGCGCCGCCGTAAAGCCGCAGCTGGTCCGTCACGTCCCATGACAGGTGCGCGTCGAGCGTTTCGAAGCTCAAGTTCACACGCTGGATGCTGCTGCGCAGGAGCAGCTCATCGCCGAGATGCGAGCTCGTGTGAAAGAGTCGGAGGAGGCCCGAGAGGTCGCCGCGCCGCCACCCGGCGAAGATGCCGAGCAGGAATTCCGTGTTCAGGAGATCGTCGTCGTGGTCGCGATCGAAGATCGGCGCGGCCAAGGCCAGCGCTCCGACCTCCCACTGACCGATCGGGGTAGTGCCGCGATAGACGGGCAGATTTTCGCCGAGCGTGCCGGCGATGACCGCTCCGAGATCGTCCTCGTCGACATATCGACGGTAGACGAACGAGAAGTGCGGCCAGCGGGGATCGGCGAGCATGGGCCGATAGAGCAGCCCGCCGGGCAGCCACCCGGCCTCCAGCAGTCCGATCGGCGCCGCGTCGCCGCCCGCCGGCGGGCTTGATGGACGCGTCGGCGCGGCGGCCGCCGCGGTGCGGTCGCTGAGGATGATGACGCGCGAGACGCCCTCGATGCTCTGCAGCGCGGTCACGACCGCGGACCGGTCGACCGTCGCCAGGTCCGCCTCGTGCAGGAGCACGGTGCCGCCGACCACGCGAAGCGACGGCGGGCGGACCTTGAACTCGCGCGCCAGGATCGCCGCCGCGTAGCCTTTGAGATAGTCGTCGGCGATCGGCGCGGCGGGCGCCGGCGAGGCGGCGAGCGTGAGGACGACCATGGCAATCAGACAGCGCAGGGACGATCGCATAGGTATGGTTTCCCGGTGGCGCCTTAGAAGCGAAGGTCGAAGAGATAGACGCGAAGTCCGACGGTCACGAGCACGGCGTCCAGGTGCGCGTCGTGCGTCTGGCCGCCGGCGATCTTGATCGTGTGTCCGCGTGAGGTGAGGTAGCGCGCCTCGATGCTGGCCGCGATGTTGCTCGCGATGAAGTACTCGAGCCCGGCGCCGACGGTGGCCGCCACGCCCCAGTTGGTTGCCGCGACGTCCAAGTCGAGACCGCCTCGCTTGCGATCGTTGAACTCCACATAGCTCGCCCCAACCCCCGCCACCGCATACGGAACGAGCCGGCCGTCCAGGACGGGATAGCGCGCGCGCAGCTGCGGGATGATGGCGTAGACCGCCTCCTCGCCGATGCTGCCGCGCCCCGGAGCCTCGAGGCGGACCTCGTACCCGCCGGCCATGAGCTCGACCCCGAGGTATTTGCCGAGGTCGAGCCCCACCAGGCCGCCGAGGTAATAGTTGGCAGGACCGACGGCGGCCGGCTCGGTGCGCAGCTCGACGCCCGGCATCGAACCCGTGTCCGTCGTGAAGGCGGCGCCGACCTGCATGCCGAGATACGCGCGCGCCGGGAATCCGCCGCGGGGCTCGGCGGGCGGCGGCGGTGCGTTTTCCGGGAAGAACAAACGCAGACCGAACGACGTGATCAGGGAGTCGATCTCCTCCGTCCGCGAGACTCCGTTGATCTTGATGGTCTGGTCGCCGGCGATCATGTATTTCACCTCGACGCCTACGGCCACGTTGTGCGCGATGAAATACTCCAGTCCCGCGCCGATCGTGCCGACCACGGTGGAGGCAGGGGTGTCGATCGACACGCCGAATCCCGGGCGCTTTCTGTCGTTGAACTCGGTCAAGGCGACGCCGACGCCGGCGATGGCGTACGGCGTGAGGCGTCCGTCGAGGACGGGGTAGCGGAACCGTATCTGAGGGACGATCGGCATGATCGCGTACTCGCTGAGGACCCGGTCGTTGACACGAATGCGCCGCTCGAAGCCCTCGACGGACAGCTCGGCGCCCCAGTGCCGGTTGAAGTTCGCGCCGACGGACGCGCCCAAGAAATCGTGCACGTCGGTGAAGGGACTGGAGCCGTGCCCGCGGATATTGAGGTAGTAGCGGAACTGGTCGCTGTCTTGCGCCCAGCCGGCGGTCGCGGACAGCACGACGACCAGCAGGGCACAGCCACACAGCACTCGTCGTCGCGCGGCGCCTGGCTTGCTGCCGGCCCGGATCATGTCGTCACCGCCGAAGCTAGTGTATCAGCGGCGCGTCGCGTGTCGACTCCCGGCGAGGGGTCAGCCGAGTAGGAAGGACGCGTCATCGATGGCCATCGCCCTTGCGTACGCCGCCACCCCGGACGCGGCCACTGGACAAAGGTCCCATTGCCGCGCATCCGAGGGATCGGGCACAACGCCTGGCGGCAGCTCATGCGATCGCTCGCCCTCGCACTCGGTGTGCTTTCGTGCCTTGGTGCCTGCGCGCCGATGGGGGTGGGCGCCGATCAGCCGGCCCCGGAACCTGCCGCGCCCGCGCCG
>Ga0209382_10004682_pt1 | contig 18162 bp, 19 predicted proteins | sample SoiMetdeltSBSDD5_FD_187599 | JGI IMG/M metagenome (GOLD analysis project Ga0209382, IMG submission 187599) | Bulk soil microbial communities from a Populus tree surrounding site in Tennessee, USA - Soil MetaG P. deltoides SBSDD5 (SPAdes) (version 2) | ecosystem: Environmental > Terrestrial >...
CGCCCTGCAGATCGTGTCCGGAGGGGCGCGGTGAACGATCCCCGCCTCGTCTCCGCCCGCGCCGGCGACGACGACGCCGGCTTCGACCAGTCGCTCCGGCCGCGCGCCCTCGACGAATACGTGGGCCAGCCCCAGGTGATCGCGAACCTGCGCGTCGCCATCGAGGCGGCCAAGAGCCGCGGGGAGGCCCTCGACCACGTCCTCCTCTTCGGTCCTCCGGGAGTGGGCAAGACCTCCCTCGCCCACGTCATCGCCACCGAGCTCGGGGTGACGATCAAGGCCACGGCGGGGCCCATCATCGAGCGCGCGGGCGACCTGGCCGCCCTGCTCACCGCGCTGGACACCCGCGAGGTCATCTTCATCGACGAGATCCACCGGCTGGACGCGAAGGTCGAAGAGATCCTCTACCCCGCCCTCGAGGACAGCACGCTTGACCTCATGATCGGCACCGGGCCGGGGGCGCGGTCCATGAAGATCCCGCTCAAGCCCTTCACCCTCGTCGCCGCCACCACCCGCGCCGGCCTCTTGACCGCGCCCCTGCGCGGCCGCTTCGGCATCGTGCACCGCCTCGACTTCTACTCCGAGGCCGACCTCCATCGCATCGTGACCCGCTCCGCGCGCATCCTGGGCGTCCCCATGGACGCGGAAGGGGCCACGGTCATCGCCCGCCGCAGCCGGGGCACGCCGCGCATCGCGAACCGCCTGCTGCGCCGCGTACGCGACTTCGCCCAGGTGCGGGCGGGCGGGGTGATCACGGCCGCGGTCGCGCGCGACGCCTGCGCGCTGCTCGAGGTCGACGAGCACGGGTTCGACGAGGTGGACCGCAAGCTGCTCCTCACCATCATCGACAAGTTCGGGGGCGGCCCCGTGGGGGTGGGCGCGCTGGCCGCCGCCATCAGCGAGGAGACGGACGCCATCGAGGACATCTACGAGCCCTACCTCCTGCAGATCGGCTTCATCGACCGCACCCCGCGCGGCCGCGTCGCCACTCGGCGCGCCTACGAGCACTTCGCGCGGGCGATGCCGGAGGGCGGGCCCGGCGCGAACCAGAAGAAGCTGTTTTGACGTCCGGCCTGGCCGCGCGCGCCCGCCGCTGAGCCCATGCGCATCGCGGACTTCGACTACGCGCTGCCTCCCTCGTCGATCGCGCAGGAGGCGATCGAGCCCCGCGATGCCGCGCGCCTCATGCGCCTGGCGCGCGAGGGAGATCCGAGCGACCACGTCTTCCGCGACCTGCCCGGGCTGCTCCGCCCGGGCGACCTCCTGGTCGTGAACCGAAGCCGCGTCTTTCCCGCGCGCCTGCTGGGCCAGCGCGAAGGCGGGGGCGCCGCGGAGGTGTTCCTCCTGCGCGACCTCGGCGACGACCGCTGGGAAGCGCTCGTTCGCCCCGGGCGCCGCCTGCGGCCCGGCGCCGTCGTCGCCATCGACCCCGGCCTCACCGCGGTGGTGGAGACGGCGGCGGTGGGCCCCGAGGGACGCCGCGTGGTTCATCTCCGGGCGAAGACCGGGTCCGTGGAGGCCGCGCTCGAGCAGGCGGGCCACGTGCCCCTGCCCCCCTATATCCGCCGGCCCGACCGCCCGGAGGATCGCGCGCGCTACCAGACGGTGTACGCGCGGGAGAAGGGCAGCGTGGCCGCGCCCACCGCGGGACTGCACTTCACCGCGGACCTCCTGGACGCATTGCGCGCGGCGGGCATCGGCGTGGCCGAGATCGTCCTGCACGTGGGGCCGGGCACGTTCCGTCCGGTCACAGCCGACCAGATCGAGGACCACCGCCTGGAGCCCGAGCCCTACGTCGTTCCCCCGGAGACGGCCGGCGCCGTCGCTTCTGCGCGCACGCGCGGGGGACGGGTGGTGGCGGTGGGCACGACGGTGGTGCGGGCGCTGGAGGCGGCGGCTGCCGACGAGGGAACCGTGCGCGCGGGCGAGGGCGAGACCGCGCTGGTGGTGCGTCCGGGATTCACGTTCCGCGTCGTGGACGCCCTGGTCACGAACTTCCACCTTCCCCGCTCGTCGCTGCTGCTCCTGGTCGCGGCCTTCGCGGGCCGCGAGCGGATATTAGGCGCCTACGAGGAGGCGGTACGCCGGGGCTACCGCTTCTACAGCTACGGCGACGCGATGCTGCTCGAGTAGAACGGACTAGGGCTTCCGTCCGCGCTTCTCGACCAGCGTCTGCAGCAGCGCTTCGTAGCGGACCAGCTCGTCCGGGGAGGGCAGGAGCAGGTGCACCCGGCGCAGCGTCGTTCCCATCTCCGCCGAGGAGTAGCACACCTGGGCCAGCAGGCCCAGGAAGCGCGCCGGATCGAGGCCGGCGTGCGCGGTACCCAGCGGCTGCACCGCCACCGAGCGCAGGCCGCGCGTGCGCGCCTCCTCGAACGCGGCCAGCAGCGCCTCGAACACGTGCACTTCGCGCGCGGGAGGCGTGTGGTCGAAATCGTAGACGATGGCCTGCACGAGGAGCGGCGAGCCCTCGCGGGCGGGCGCGACCACGATTGAGCCGGGCTTCTTGGGCCGGTCCTGGGTGGAGGCGGCCAGCACCTGCTCGGGCGTCTCGCGCGTGTCCTCGAGCGGCCCGACCTCCCCGAGGATGAGGTGCACGTCCTGGGGGACGACCACGGCGCCCGTGGCCGGAGGAGGCGCGTCGCCCACGACGAGATCGAGGTCGAGCTTCTCGCCGAAGGACAGGGCCAGGCGCGAGCGGGTCATAAACAATTCAGGGGGGGCCGCCTCGCGTGATGGATGGCCCCCCCTACGCGCTTCGCGCGACCCCCCATGCCGCTCCGCGCCGAGCGAATCGGCGCTCCGCTGTTGGGGGCAGGTGCATTGTGATGGAGACGCTTCCCTGCGCGCTTCGCGCTACGACCCCTCGTCGCGCGCACTGCTCGTCCGCTGGCCATGTCCGCCACCGCCCGCGTGGAAGCCGAGCGAATTCTAGGCTTCGCGCGGGTGGCGGTCAAACCTGGGTTCCCGGCGTTGACAACCCCGGGGTCCCGCATTAAACCTGTCGTTCCCCATGCCCCTCGCGATCAAGGACAAGTCGGCCTGCCGCTGGGACCAGGTGAGCCTCGGCGAGGTGATGCTGCGCCTCGATCCGGGCGAGGGTCGCGTGCACACCACGCGCACGTTCCAGGTCTGGGAGGGTGGCGGCGAATACAACGTGGCCCGCGGCCTGAAGCGCTGCTTCGGCCTGGAGACGGCGGTGGTGACCGCGCTCGTGGACAACGCGGTCGGGCGCCTCGTGCAGGACCTCATCTACCAGGGCGGGGTGGACCAGTCGCATCTCCGCTGGGCCAAGGACGACGGGGTGGGGCGCACCGTGCGCAACGGCCTCAACTTCACCGAGCGCGGGTACGGCGTGCGCGCGGCCCTGGGCTGCTCGGACCGCGGCCACACCGCGGTCTCCCAGCTCAAGCCGGGCGACATCGATTGGGATCGCGTCTTCGGCAAGGAAGGCGCGCGCTGGTTCCACACCGGCGGCATCTTTGCCGCCCTCTCCGACACCACGCCCGCGGTGGCCAGGGAGGCGATGGAGGCGGCGCACCGGCACGGCACCGTGATCTCCTACGACCTCAACTACCGCCCCTCGCTCTGGAAATCGATCGGCGGGCAGAAGCGGGCCCAGGAGGTCAACCGCCAGCTCGCGCCCCTCGTGGACGTGATGCTCGGCAACGAGGAGGACTTCACGGCCGCCCTCGGCTTCGACGTGGAGGGGATGGACGAGAACCTGTCCGGCCTCGACCCCGAGAACTTCCGCAAGATGATCGAGCGCGCGGTGAAGGAGTTCCCGAACTTCAGCGTGGTCGCGACCACGCTGCGCAACGCGCGCACCGCGACCGTCAACGACTGGGGCGCCGTCTGCTATCACGAGGGGAAGCTCTACCAGGCGGCGAGCCGCGAGGGCCTGGAGATCCTCGACCGTGTCGGCGGCGGCGACTCCTTCGCTTCCGGCCTCATCTACGGCTTCCTGTCCGGCAAGGGCCCGCAGTGGGCGGTCGACTGCGGCGCCGCCCACGGCGCCCTCGCCATGACCACGCCGGGGGACACCACCATGGCCACCCTCGACGAAGTCCTGCGCGTGATGAAGGGCGGCGGCGCGCGAGTGGCGAGATAAAAAACATGACCAAGCAAGACATCCTGCGCCAGATCGCCGAGATCGGACTCGTGCCCGTCGTACGCGCGCAATCCGCCGACGAGGCCATGAAGGTCGTCGAGGCCATCCGCGAGGGCGGCGTCACCGTCCTCGAGGTCACCATGACCGTGCCGGGCGCGCTCGGCGTCATGGAGCAGGTGTCGAAGCGCTTCGGCAAGGACGTCCTGCTCGGCGCGGGCACCGTGCTCGACCCCGAGACGGCACGGGCCTGCATGCTCGCGGGCGCGCGCTTCATCGTGTGTCCGACCCTCAACCTCGCCACCATCGAGATGTGCCGGCGGTACTCCGTGCCCGTCATGCCGGGCGCGCTCACGCCGACGGAGGTCCTGACGGCCTGGACGGCGGGAGCGGACGTGGTGAAGGTCTTCCCCTGCGGCGCGCTGGGCGGGGCCAGCTACATCAAGTCCCTGAAGGCGCCGCTGCCCCAGATCGAGATGATCCCCACCGGGGGCGTGTCCGTGAAGACGGCGGCGGACTTCATCAAGGCGGGATCGATGGCCCTCGGCGTCGGTGCCGACCTCGTGGACACGCAGGCGATTCGCGACGGCAACGCGCGCGCGGTCACGGAAAAGGCGCGCGAATACGTGCGGCTGGTCCAGGAGGCGCGGGCCTCGGCCTGAGCGGCGCGCGGCCGGCCCTTCCGGGGCCGCCGCCTGTTCCGGGTCACAGGCGTCGACCCCTCGCCTTGACAGTAAACGTTCCCGCGCGCACAATTTTTTCGACGACGGCCATGGAACAAACCCTTGTGCTCAACGCGACCTACGAGCCATTGCGTATCGTTTCGTGGCAGAAGGCCATCACCATGCTCTTCCAGGGCAAGGTGGAGGTCATCGCCGTCTACGACCGGGAGATCCGCGGCGTCACGGTACGGGTCAAGCTCCCATCGGTGCTTCGCCTGCTCCGTCACGTCCGGATGAAACGACCCTTCGCCGACGTCCCATTCTCCCGGGCCAACGTCTACGCCCGGGACGATCACCGCTGTCAGTACTGCGGACGCAAGCTTGCTCCCTCCCAGCTCACGTTCGACCACGTGATTCCCGTGGCCCGTGGCGGCCACAAGGGTTGGGACAACATCGTGACCTGCTGCATTCCGTGCAACCGGAAGAAAGGCGACCACACGCCCGAGGAGATCGGGCTGCAGCTCCTGCGCAAGCCGCGGCGTCCCGAGTCGCTGCCATCGCTCACGCTGAGCCTGGGCCTGCATCGGGCCCCCGACAGCTGGCGCGACTACCTCTTCTGGGACATCCACCTGGACCGGGGCTGACCACCGGGGTCGGCTCCGCCCTCCGATGAGCCTGGCCGGCAACCTCCGCACGATGGACCTTCCCGAGGTCCTGCAGTGGATTGCCTCCGCGCGCAAGACGGGCACGCTCCACCTCGAGCGGCGCTCGGTGACCAAGAAGATCTATTTCCAGGGCGGCGGCATCTACACATCCTGGTCGAACGACCCCCGCGAGACGCTGGGACAGATCCTCGTGCGCGAGCGGCTCATCACCGAGGAGCAGCTCTTCAAGGCCCTGCTCAGCGTGGAGCAGAAGGGCGGCCTGCTCGGGGTGCTGCTCATCGCGGACGGCATCGTCGCCGAGGAGGACCTGCGCCGGGTACTGAAGATCAAGGCCGAGGAGTCCATCTACGACCTGTTCCTGTGGCCGGAGGGGAAGTTCGATTTCAAGGACGGCGAGACCGCGGGCGACGACCTCATCCCCATCGACCTCGACGTCACCTCCGCCATCATGGAAGGAGTGCGGCGCGTCGACGAATGGGGACGCATACGCACCGTGTTCCCGTCCCAGGACGTGTCGTTCACCCTCAAGCGCGGCGTGCCCGCGGAGGTCACCGATCCGACCCACCGGCGCTTCCTGGAGCTGGCCGGGTCCGGGCTCACCCTGGCCGCCATCAGCCTCGAGCTGCGGCGGAGCGAGTTCGAGACGGCGGAGCTCGCCTTCCGCCTGCATGGCCAGGGTCTCCTCGTCGTGGTCGCTCCGCGCTCGGCGGGGACGAAGGCGGAATCCGATCCCGTGGGCATCGTCCAGTCGCTGCTCGCGGAGGGCGCCCAGCGTCTGGGGGAGCGGCGCTACGAGCTGGCGCTGCAGGCCTACGAGCAGGCGCTCACTCTCGACCGCCTCAACCAGAACGCCAAGAAGGGGCTGGTGGCCACCATCGAGGCGCGCGACCGCGAGCGCACGGTCAAGAAGGTGCCCCTCGACAAGGTGCCCCGCCTGACCATGGACATGGCCTCCCTGACCCGCCAGAACTTCGATCCCCAGGAAGGGTTCGTCCTCTCCCGCGTGAACGGGATGTGGGACGTGGGCTCGATCCTGAAGCTGTGCCCGATGAACGAGAGCGACGTGCTGCTGATCTTCGCGCGGCTCTTGGAAAGAAAAGTCATCGAGCTGGATTAGAAAAACAGAGATCGATCGCCGCGGTTAGCAAGAAGAGGTGCGGGCGAGGTCGGCGGTCATCTCCTTCGTCAACGGCGCCGCCACCGCGGACGGCTACAACGAACGATCGATTACGGGCGCGATCTTGCGCAGATCCTGCATCAGCTGCGCGAACATGTCGGGCGTAATGGACTGAGGGCCGTCCGACAGCGCCTTGTTCGGGTCGTGGTGGACCTCGATCATCAGCCCGTCCGCCCCCACCGCCGCCGAGGCCCGGCTGAGCGGGGCCACCTTCTCCCGCCGCCCCGTGCCGTGGGACGGGTCGACCAGGATGGGCAGGTGGCTGATCTTCTTCACCGCGGGCACGATGGCGAGGTCGAGCGTGTTGCGTGAGAAGTCGGAGAACGTGCGCACCCCGCGCTCGCACAGGATCACGTCGTAGTTGCCCTCGGACAGGATGTACTCCGCCGACATCAGGAACTCCTCGAGCGTGGCCGACATCCCGCGCTTGAGGATGACCGGCTTCTTCGCGCGTCCGGCCCGCTTGAGCAGCGAGAAGTTCTGCATGTTGCGCGCGCCGATCTGGATGGCATCGGCGTAGCGCTCCACCAGGTCGACGCCTTCGTTGTCGAGGGCCTCCGTGACCACGGGCAGCCCCGTGGCCTCGCGGGCCTCGGCCAGGATGCGCAGACCCTCCTCGCCCAGGCCCTGGAACGAATAGGGGCTGGTGCGCGGCTTGAAGGCTCCGCCCCGGAGGATGTGCGCGCCCGCCTCCTTGATCGCGCGGGCCACGATGAGGGTCTGCTCCTTCGACTCCACTGCGCAGGGCCCGGCCACGATCGTGAGCCCCCGCCCGCCCACGGGCACGCCGCCCACGCGCACGACGCTGTCCTCGTTCTTCACCTCGCGTGAGACGAGCTTGTAGGCGTGGGAAACGGGGATGACCTCGAGCACGCCGGGAAGGCTCTCGAAGACGGGAGCGTCCAGCGCGCCCTTGTTGCCGGTCACGCCGATGGCGGTGCGCTGGGCGCCCGGGATGGGATGGGCCTTGAATCCGCGGGCCTCGATCGCCTCCGAGACGCCGCGAATCTGCTCCGCGGTGGCGTCCTTGCGCATGACCACGAGCACGTGAAATCTCCCCTCCGGCGCCTCTCCGCGCGCCCTGGAACCCCGGATTCTACGCTATGATGCCGCGCTCGCCGCCGTTCTCCCTCGGAGGATGCTGGATGGTCGCCGCCCTGCTGCGGACGAAGAGCGTCTCGGACATCCAGGCCACCCTCACCGAATCCGAAGGCAGCGACCGCGCCCTCAAGCGCACCCTCACCACCTTCGACCTCGTGATGCTGGGCATCGGCGCCGTCATCGGGGCCGGAATCTTCTCCAGCATCGGCACCGCCGCCGTGGGCGAAGTGGGGCCGGACGGGACGGTGACGCGCTACGGCGCGGGCCCTGCCCTCATCCTGTCCTTCGTCCTCCTGGGCGCGGTCTGCGCGCTGGCCGGGCTCTGCTACGCGGAGCTGACCGCGCTCATCCCGATCTCCGGCTCCGCCTACACCTACGCCTACGCCACCCTCGGGGAGATGGTGGCCTGGACCATCGGCTGGGATCTCATCCTCGAGTACGCGGTCGGCAACGCCGCCGTGGCCATCGCCTGGTCCGGTTACTTCTCGTCCTTCCTGCGCTCCGTCTTCCACTGGGACATGCCGTTCTGGCTCTGCCACAGCTATCGCGACGTGATGCTCTCCTACCCGGAGCGGATCGCCGAGCTGCCCACGCTGCTGGGCCACCACATCGCGATCAACATCCCCGGCATCGCCATCGTGGCCGTCATCACCTGGGTGCTCGTCATCGGGGTCAAGGAGAGCGCCTGGGTCAACAACGCGATGGTGGTGCTCAAGCTGGCCGTGCTCGCCCTCTTCGTGGGGGTGGGCGCGTTCTACATCGACCCCGCGAACTGGCATCCCTTCGCGCCCAACGGTTGGAAGGGCATCCATCAAGGCGCCGCCATCGTCTTCTTCGCCTACATCGGGTTCGACGCCGTCTCCACCGCGGCCGAGGAGACGAAGGACCCGCAGCGCATGATGCCGCGGGGGATCATGGGCTCGCTCATGATCTGCACGGTGATCTACGTGATCGTGGGCGCGGTGGCCACCGGGCTCGTGCCCTACCAGCACCTGAAGGGCTCCGATCCCCTGGCCAAGGCCTTCGAGGTGGCCGGCATCGGCTGGGGCCAGGCCATCATCTCGCTGGGCGCGATCATCTCGATGTCGGCGGTGCTGCTCGTGTTCCAGCTCGGCCAGCCTCGGATCTTCTTCTCGATGAGCCGGGACGGCCTGCTCCCGCCGTGGTTCGCGACCGTGCACCCGAGGTACCGCACGCCCCACGTGACCACGATCCTCACCGGGGTGGTGGTGGCGCTGGCCTCGACCATCCTCGACGACGACGAGACCTACGACCTCACCAACATCGGGACGCTCTTCGCCTTCCTGGTCGTCTGCGTCGGCGTGCTCGCCCTGCGCGTGAAGGACCCCGACCGCCCACGTCCGTTCCGCGTCCCCATGGTGTGGGTCGTGGCTCCCGCGGGCGCGCTGGCCTGCCTTTACGTGATGACGGGCCTGCCCCGGGCGGCCTGGATCCGCTTCGGCATCTGGATGGTGGTAGGGGCCGTCTTCTACTTCATGTACGGCTACCGCCACAGCCGCCTGGCCGGGCGGAAGACCTAGGGCAGCGCCTCCAGCGCGGCCCGGACCCGCTCCGCCTGGGGGGCATTCTCCGCGGCCAGGTAGGCGCGGCCGCGCGCGCGGGCGGTGGCGAGGTCGGCCTCCTCGTGACCCAGCTTCCAGGCCCGCACGCCCGCCTCGATCGCGCGCACGCGCGCCTCGTCGGCGCGGGGGTCGGCGGAGACGTCGCGCGCGAACAGCTCCCAGGCGTCGCGCAGGGCGCGCGCCTGCGGCGCCGTCGTCGCCGGGCGGGCGAGCAGCGCCTGGTACCGCTTCTCGATCATGAGGGCGCGATCGTCCGGGTGGGCGAAGGCGCCCCCACCGGCGGCCAGCTTGCGGTCGGCCGGTCGCGCGCGCTCTTTCTTCGATTCCTCGTACGACTCGACCCGCGCCCCTTCGACGGCGGCGGCCTGGGCTTCGACGCTCTCCGCCACCGCGGACTTGGGCGCGGGCGTGGCCGCGGGTGGCGGGGGCGCCATGGGCGCCATGGGCTCCCCTGCGTCCCGGCGCGCGATCGCGCTGGCGTCTCTGGGCTGCGCCTTGTCCAGGGCGTCCGTGACCGGCTTGTCCGCCTCCTCCCGCTCCTGCAGCCGGCCCAGCGCCGCCCCCTTCGCACGCGCCGGGGGCGCGACGCCGGCAACGGCCCCGCGCTCCGCGAAGCCAGCGGAGGGAGCGACGGCGGCCCGCTCGGCCGGCGCGGGCGCCCCCGCCGGCACGGCCGGAGGAGGCATCGTGGCCGGGGGCGTCGCCTGGGAGACGGCCTGGGGGGCCGGGGCCATCACCGACTGCTCGCGTTGGAACACGACCGGCGTCACCACGACCGCCATCACGGCCGCCGCCGCCGCCGCCGCCCAAACCGCCATCCGGGGAATCCGCGCCGGCCGCCGTACGCGCGCTCGGACGCGGCCCGGCAGCTGATCGAAGTACCCGGACGGCGCCTCCACCGGCACCTCTCGCGCGAAGGCGTCGACGGCGGCCAGCTCCTCGAGCTGGCGCGCGCAGGCCGCGCACTCGCGGAGATGCGCCTCGACGGCGGCCCGCTCGACGGCGGACAGCTCGCCGTCCAGGAGGGCGGAGAGGCGCTCGCCGGGATGGCCGCTCACCGCTCGCCTCCTTCCGCCCGCCGCGCCATGGCCGCCCCCAGATACGGCGTGAGCGCCACCCGCAGCCGCTCGCGCGCCCGGGAGAGGCGGCTCATGACGGTGCCGATCGAGATCTCGAGGGCTTCCGCGATCTCCTTGTAGGAGAGGTCGTCGTACACGCGCAGGACGAACACCGCGCGCTGATCGGCGGACAGGCCCTCGAGGGCGCGCGCCAGCTCGGCCCGCGCCTCCGTCTCCAGCACCCCGACCAGGGGACTTCCTCCCGGCACCGGCGTCTCCGCGTGCGCCTCCGGCAGAGCCTCCTCGCGCGCCTGCGGCGAGCGGACGTGGTTCACGGCCAGGTTGGCCGCGATGCGGCAGATCCAGGGGCCGAAGGGGCGGGCGAGGTCGAACCGGCCCAGGGCCTGGTGCGCGCGCAGGAAGGCCTCCTGTACGACGTCGTCGGCCACGTCGTGGCGGCGGACGATGCGGACGGCGGTCGCGTAGACCCGACGCTGGTAGCGCTTCACGATCTCGTCGAAGGCAAAGAGGTTCCCGTCCCGTGCCCGGGCCAGAAGGTCGGCTTCGGCGGCGTCCGGCGCCGCCGGGCCGGCCGGAGACCGGGCCTCCAGGGCGCGGCCTGCGTCCAATCGGGAAGGCACGTCCATCGCCCTTCTACGATACGCCGGAGAGGGCGGCCCTATTCCGGCGGGGAGCCGGAGTCCGGGCCGCCCCCGGTACGCCTATTCCAGGACGTTGATGACGACGCGGCGGTTCTGGGCGCGGTGATCGCGGGTCTTGTTGTCCACGATCGGCTTGGTCTCGCCGTACGAGATGACCTCGATCCGGTTGAGGGCGATGCCGAGCTGGTCGTGCATGTAGTTGCGCACGGCCGTGGCGCGGTCCAGTCCCAGCTTCTCGTTGTAGGCCTCGGGTCCGGTGGAATCGGTGTGTCCTTCGATCTCGAAGTACACGCCCCGGTTCTCCGCCTTGAGCTGCGCGATGGCTTCGTCGACCAGGGAACGCGCGTCGGTGGAGACGGCGGCCCGGTTGACGGGGAAGGTGACCTTGTCGTTGGAGAGGGTCACCGTATAGATGAGCTTGCCCTTGGCCGCCCGCTCCGCTTCCGTCGCCCGCTTCAGGGCCGTCTGCGCCGAGCCCTTCGCGTCGGAGATGCCGGCCTGGGCCTGCCGATCGACGTCGTCGATGCGGGTTTCCGTCTGCTTCACCCGTTCCTGGGTCTTCTCCATCTCGCCGGAAAGAGTGTCCACCTTCTGGTTGATCTCGCCCACTTCGCGGCCGACGTACTTCTTCGTCGCGCAGCCGGACAGGGCCATAGTTGCCACACTTGCCGCCACGAGCGGCACCAGGATCGATCGCATCAAGCCTCCACTATCGATTGTCGGCGGCGCCGGAGATCGGTGCCGCCGTCACGTCCGGGGAACGTAACCACTGCGCGTCTTCACCAGCACGCCCTTCCGCGTGCTCTGGATCTCGACCCGTCGGAACCGCGAAGGGCCGCGAGGCGGGTCGTATCCGAGGCGGTACTGGTGCTTCAGCTCGCCGAGAATGGTGGCGGCGGCGCGTTGCAGCCCGCCGAGATCGCTCACGGTGAAGCTGGCCCCGCCGCTCAGCCGCGCGTACTTCTCGAGGACCTCGGTGCCCGCGGTCGCGGCCGCCGGCCGCTCGCGGCCCGTGAACAGGTTGGACTCCGGGTCGTCCACGGGCGAGACGACGCTCACCGCGTAGATCGGGACGTCGAGGGCCTGCGAGCGCGCGAGCGCGTCGTCCGGCCGGAGCTGGCTCGCGGTGTCCACGCCGTCCGTGACCACGACCACGGCCCGCCGTCCGTCGCCCCAGGTGGCGAGGTCGCGCGCGGCATGGTCGAGGGCGTCGTGCAGGGCGGTCGAGCCGAAGGGCTGGATGCCGCCCATGGCGCGCAGGATGCGGTCGCGGTCGGTCGTGAAGGGCACGAGGCCCCAGTACTTGTGGTCGAAGCCGGCCAGGGCGACCTCGTCGCCCGGCTGCATTCCGGCCAGCAGCTGGGTGACGGCCATCTTCACGCTCGTGGTCTTCACGCCTCCGGTCATGCTGCCGCTGGCGTCGACCAGCACGAGCAGCCGCGCGGGCAGGGTCTCCGCCTCCGAGAAGTGCTCCAGGCGCTGGGGGCGCCCGTCCTCGAGGACGCGGAATTCCGTCTGTCGCAGGTTCGTGACCGGCCGGCCATGGCGGTCGACCGCGGTGGCGGACAGGACCACCAGGTTCGTGCCGCTGGCAAAGCGCGGCACCTCCGCTCCCTGGGTCGTGGCGGCCAGGATGAGGGCGGAGAGGGCGAGGACCCCGAGCGGCCGAGGGACGCTAGGAAAGGCCATCAGTTTCAATATAGACAGCGGGCGGGGCGCCCGTGGTGAGCCTCGTCACCCGGCGGTCGACCAGTGATCACGGCCCGCTGCCGTCAACCGTCCATTCCCGCGCGGTGTATGAGCAGCTCGATGGCGGTGGCGGTGGCGGGGGCGACGTCGACGAACAGGATCGCGATCCCGCGCGCGTCCCCTTCGCCGGCGGAGACACGCAGGACGACGCCGTCCACCTGGACCATGCCCCCTCCGTCCGCCTGCCAGGCCAGGGTGACCCGCGTCCCGACCATGCAGCTCTGATGGGTCTGGACGAGGGCCGCGTCCCGGCAGACGTCGTGCAGCCGGCCGGGCACGGTCTGACCCGCCATCCCGACGCGGACGGGGAGGTCGACGACGACCCGGGGGCTCTTGCGCCGGTCCTCGGGCTTCATCGGACCTTCACCACGACCAGGGTGAGGTCGTCCGCGCGCGGGGCCTCGCCGAGGAACGCGTCCACGTCGGACAGGATCCGCTCCCCGAGCTCGGCCGCGGTCCCCGTGGCCCCCGCCTCCATCTGCGCGGCCAGGCGCGCGGCGCCGTAGTAGTCCTCCCCGTCCCGGCGGGCGTCCGTCAGCCCGTCCGAGTAGAAGACGACGACGTCCCCCGCGGCCAGGGGCACGACGCGCTCCTCGTAGGTCGCGCCCGCGAACGTGCCGAGGGGGAGGCCGGCCAGCTCGATCGTCTCCACGCGCCGCGCCGCCGCCCGGTAGACGAGCGGGTAGGGCAGGCCGGAGTTGGCCAGGATCATCCGCTGCTTCGGGAAATCGAAGACGGCGAAGGCGACGGTGCAGTAGTACCCCTCCACCCCCCGCTTGCGGAGGGTACGGTTCACCCGCGTCAACAGGTCACCGGGGGCGCGCCGCTCCATGGCCCGCGCCCGGATGCTCCCGGAGACGAAGGCCCCGAAGAGGGCGGCGGGCACGCCCTTGCCGAGCACGTCCCCCACCGCCACCCCGAGCACCCCCTCGCCCAGCTCGAAGAAATCGTAGAGGTCGCCGCCGAGCTCGGTGGCGGGAAGGAAGTGCGCGGAGGCGTCCCAGCCCTCGCCGGACGGCGGCTCGTCGGGGAACAGGTTCTGCTGGACCCACTGCGCGAGCTCCAGCTCGCGTCCCACCCGCTCCTCCTGCCGGGCGAGGCGCTCGTAGAGGCGCGCGTTCTCGATGGCCACCGCCACCTGGCTGGCCAGGGGGCTCAGGACCTTGAGATGCTCGTCCGTGAAGCGGTCCAGGACCGACGACTCGAGGTCGAAGACCCCGACCACGCGGTCCTTGTGCAGGAGCGGCACCACCAGCTCCGAGCGCGTCTCCGGGATGAGGGGGAGGTAGCGGGGATCGCTCCGTACGTCGCCGACGAGGATGGGCTGCTTGCCGCGGGCGGCGGCGCCGATGAGGCCCTCGTCCAGACGGATGCGCGTCTTCTTCTCCTTGGTCGCCCCGTAGGAGACGGCCTTGCGCAGCACCAGCTCGCCCTTCTCCTCGTCGAGGAGCAGGATCCCGAACATCTCGTAGTCGATGACCCGCTTGACCACCTCCGCCACCCGCTGGAGGAGCTGGTCGAGGTCGAGGATCGACGAGGTCTCCTGACCGATCTCGTAGAGGGTCGCCAGGAGGCCCGCGTACCAGCGTGCCTCCCGATAGAGGGTCGCGTTCTCGATGGCCACGGCGAGGTGGCCGGCCAGCACGAGGAGGGCGGCCCGCGCCTCCGCGTGGAAAGCGTCCGCATCGGGCCCCTCGACATTGAGCACGCCCACGAGGCGATCGCGGTGAATGAGGGGAATGGCGAGCTCGGCCCGGACTCCCGGAACGATCGCGAGGTACCGAGAGTCCTGGCTCACGTCGGGGACGAACAGCGGCTCTTTCCGCTGGGCGGCGGTGCCGACGATCCCCTGGCCGGGCCGGATGCGCAGGCGGTCCGCGATCGCGGCGTCGTAGCCCTCCACGAAGGCCGGCACGAGGGTGCCGTCGGGCTCGGGAAGGAAGATGTCGAGGATGCGGTAGTCCACGATCCGGCGGAGCTGGCCGGCGATGGCGGGCAGGAGCTGCTCGGGATCGAGGACGCCCGAGATCTCGGCCACGATCGGGAGCAGCTCGCCGAGGAGCTGCCCCGCGGCAGGACTGGTCTTCGCGTCGAAAGCCGGCAAAACAGCCAATACTAGCACGGCCGGGGGACCAGCCCTCCCCGGCGGACGGGGCCCGGGGTACACTCGCCGGATGCCCGCGGAGCCGCTGCGCCTTCCCCTCGAGATCGAGGACATCAAGAAGGTCCTGCCTCACCGCTATCCGTTCCTGCTCGTGGACCGCATCCTCGAGATGGAGGAGGACCGGCGCGTGCTCGGCGTGAAGAACGTCTCCGCCAACGAGCGGTACTTCATCGCCGGTCCCGGGGGCCGGCCCGTGCTGCCCGCCTCGATCCTGACCGAGGCCATGGCCCAGGCCGGGGCCGTGCTCATCCTGGCCAAGCCCGAGAACCGCGCCCGCCTCATCTATTTCATGGGCATCGACCGCGTCCGCTATCGCCGTCCCGTCTCCGCCGGCGACACCGTCCTCCTCGAAGGCACCGTGGTCCGCCTGCGTGCGCGCATGGGGAGCCTGCGCGGCGTGGCCCGGGTGGACGGGCATGTCGTGTGCGAGGGGCAGATGACGTTCGCGCTCGGCGACCCGCCTTCCGCCTAAAGGGGGCTGCGTGCGTCCTCCCCGCGGGGCGCCCGGCGGCCGCCCCCCGCACGCGGCGACCGGCCGCACCGCCGGCCCCCTCTCCCTGGCCCGCGCCCTTTCCAAGTTCGGCATCTGCTCGCGGGCGGAGGCCGTGCGCTGGATCGAGGAAGGCCGCGTGGAGGTGGACGGACGCGTGGTCCGCTTCCCCGCCCGTCGCATCGATCCCCGCCGGCACACGGTCCGCGTCGATGGCCGCCGCGTCGGTGACGACACCGAGCGCATCGTCCTCCTCCTGCACAAGCCGGTCGGATACATCACGTCGCGCGGCGACCCCGGCGGCCGACCGACGGTGTACGACCTGCTCGACCCGGACGGGCCCTGGGTGTTCCCGGTCGGCCGCCTGGACCGCGACAGCTCGGGCCTGCTCGTCCTGACCAACGACCACCGGCTGGGCCAGCGCCTGACCGACCCCGAGGCCCACGTCCCCAAGCGCTATCACGCGCGCGTCCGCGGCGTGCCCGCCCCGGAGGCCCTCGACGCGCTGCGCGAAGGCGTGCCTCTCGGGGACGGTACGGTGTCGCGGCCGGCGGAGGTGCGGGCGCTGGGGACGGCCCAGAACGGGACGAGCTGGCTCGAGGTCGTCCTCACCGAGGGCAAGAACCGGCAGGTGCGCCGGATGTGCGCGAACGTCGGCCACGACGTCGAGGAGCTCGTCCGCGTCGCCGTGGGCGGGCTCGGGCTGGGCGATCTCGCGCCCGGCCAGTGGCGCCTCCTGTCGGCGGCGGAGGTGGCTCGGCTGACCGGAGGCGCGTGATAGCATCCGCGCACGGTCGGGGGCTCGCGCATGAAGATGGCGGTCGCGGTCGTGCTCATCGTGGCGGGGATGCTCGCCCTCGTCTATCGCGGGTTCTCGTACACGAAGGAGCGCCACGCGGCCAAGCTCGGGCCCCTCGAGCTCCACGTGGAGGAAAAGGAACGCGTCAACCTGCCCGTCTGGGCGGGCGCGCTCGCGATCGCCGGCGGCGTCGTGCTCCTCATCGCCGACCGCAAGAAGTAGGCGCATGCGCGGCCGGTCGTGGACGGCGATGCTGGCCATGACGGGAGCGCTGATCGCCCCTTCCGCGCTGGCGGTCGAGGGAGGGGGCGCGCTCGTCCTGGGGGCCCCGCGGGGAGCGCTGGGCGAGCAGGCGGACGTGGCGGGAGGACTGGCCGGCCACCTGCTGCTGTCCACGCGCTCGGGGGCCCTGGGCCTCCGCCTCGACGGGAGCTGCCTCCTCTACGGCAGCGAGACCGTCCGCATCCCGGTGGCGCGCACGGCGGGCCGCCTCGACCGCGAGGTCACCACGGAGAACTGGCTGGCCCAGCTCGGCGTAGGGCCGCAGATCGTGCTGCCCTTGCGCGGCGCGCGTCCCTACGTCCACGGCTTCGCCGGCCTCGCCTACCTGAGCACGGAGTCGCATCTGCGCGATCCCTCCGGCTTCGCGTCGCGGACGTCCACGAACGACGACGACACCGGCTTCGCCTACGGCGGGGGCGGCGGGGTCGTCATCCCCCTGCCCGATCACGGCCTCTCGCTCGACCTCGGCGTGCGCTACGTGCGGACCTCGTCCGTGCGCTTCCTGGCCGAAGGCGACCTCGTGCCGGAGGGCGGCTCGGTCCGCGCCGCGCCGCATCGCGGGCCGGCCAACGTCGTGGAGTTCCGGCTCGGCCTGGTCTTCGGAGGCGACTCGCGCCCGCCGCGGCACTAGCCCCGGCGTCGCGCGATCAGGCCCGGGCCGGGGCTTCCGCCTCGGGGGTACCCCGCAGCTCCTGGTCCTTGTACTGCAGCTGGTAGAGCCGCCAGTAGAGGCCGCGCTGGGCCAGCAGCTCCTGATGCGTGCCGCGCTCGCGCACCCGCCCCTTGTGCAGGACGAGGATCTCGTCCACGTGCTGGATGGTCGAGAGCCGATGGGCGATCACGATCGCGGTGCGCCCCTGCAGCAGCACCGCGAGGGCATCCTGGATGAGCGCTTCCGTCTCCGTGTCCACGGACGAGGTGGCCTCGTCGAGGATGAGCACCCGCGGCTCGTGGGCGAGGGCGCGCGCGAAGCTGAGGAGCTGCTTCTGGCCCACGGAGAGGGTGGCCCCCCGCTCGCGCACCTCGGTCTCGTAACCCTGGGGAAGGGCCTCGATGAAGCGATGGGCGTGCACGGCCCGGGCGGCCTCGTGCACGCGCGCGTCGGGAATCGCGGAGCCGAGCCGGATGTTCGAGGCGATGGTGCCCGAGAAGAGATGGACGTCTTGGAGGACGAGGGCCAGTGACGACCGGAGCTGGGCCGGGTCGAGGGCGCGCACGTCCACGCCGTCCAGGGTCACGCGGCCCTGCTGCACGTCGTAGAACCGGGTGAGCAGGCTGATGATCGAGGTCTTGCCCGCGCCGGTGGCGCCGACCAGGGCCACGCTCTTCCCGGGCTCCACCGTGAAGTCGATGTCCTGGAGGACGGGCGTGCCCGGCTGGTAGCCGAAGGTCACGTTCTCGAAGCCCACGCGTCCGCGCACTTTCTCGAGGTGCACCGGCCTTTCGGGGGCGGTCACCTTGGACTCGGTGTCGAGGAGCGTGAAGATCCGCTCGGAGGAGGCCATGGCCGCCTGCAGGATGTTGAACTTCTCGGAGAGGTCGGAGATGGGCCGCCAGAACCGCTCCGAGTACTGGATGAAGGCCACGAGCGCCCCCAGGGTGAGCGTCCCCGCGATCACGCGCCACCCGCCGTAGAGGATGATGAGCGCGGTGGCCAGGGCG
>Ga0209382_10004686_pt1 | contig 18159 bp, 9 predicted proteins | sample SoiMetdeltSBSDD5_FD_187599 | JGI IMG/M metagenome (GOLD analysis project Ga0209382, IMG submission 187599) | Bulk soil microbial communities from a Populus tree surrounding site in Tennessee, USA - Soil MetaG P. deltoides SBSDD5 (SPAdes) (version 2) | ecosystem: Environmental > Terrestrial >...
ACGCCCGTGTCGATGCGGCCGCCGGCGCGTCCGGAGTAATGCCGCACGAGCTCGAGACGTGGGCGATGCTGGCCGCGCTGCTCGCCGCCGCGGCGATCTACACGCGCGGCTGGCGTGCGTTGTCGCTGCGGATGCCGACGCGGTTCGGCCGCGGCCGCCTCGCGGCGTTCCTCGGCGGCCTCGCGGTGATCGTCGTCGCCCTGGCGTCGCCGCTCGACGAACTCGCCGAACGGCTACTGTCGGCACACATGGTGCAGCACCAGCTGCTGATGATGGTGGCGCCACCGCTGCTCTGGCTCGGCGCGCCTATCGCGCCGACTCTGCGCGGTCTCCCGCGACGAATCCGCCGCCTGGCGGCAGCCGCGCTTGCGTCACGCCCTCTGCGGGCGGCGGCGCGCGTCATCGCGCACCCCGCGTTCGGTTGGATCTCGTTCGCGCTCGCGTTCTGGATATGGCACACAGCGCCGCTCTACCAGCTGGCATTGCGCTCACACGCGTGGCACCACGTCGAGCACGCCTGCTTCGTCGCGACCGCCATGCTGTTCTGGCGGCCCGTGATCCAGGCCTGGCCCGACCGAGCGGCGTGGCCGCGCTGGACGATGATCCCGTACGTGCTCCTCGCGGACGTTCAGAATACGATTCTCGCGGCGATCCTGACGTTTTCGGACCGCCTCGTCTATCCGGCGTATGCGTCCGTCACGGCCGGGAGCCTGTCGGCGCTCGACGATCAGGCGCTGGCCGGCGTCATCATGTGGGTGCCCGGGTCGCTCGCGTTCCTCGTCGCGGCCGTGTGGCTCGCGATGGGATTGCTCAGCGGATCGCGCACGGTTCGCGTGATGGCTCCGGCGCCGTAGCTTAGCCGGCGTCCGACTCTTACGGCTTCGCGGCCGGTGGGGCGTCCTGAAAGTACTTTCGGTAGATCGCCCGGAATGCTGCCGTCTGCTTGAATCGACGGAGCGCGTCCGAGAACTGCGTGACGAACTCCGCCGAGACGCGTTGCTTGCTGAAGATCAGGTAGAGGTTGTCTTCTTTCAGGCTGCGCGAGGGCAGGGGCGCGATCTTGCCCGCGAAGCCGAGCGACGCGATCAGCCGCATGCCGTTGATGTGGCTGGCGACGACGTAGTCGACGCGACCGGCTTCCAGCATGCGGAAGTTCGCCTCGTCGCTCGCCGTCTCCACGACGCGCTGATGGCGGCGGGCAAAATCCCAGAACTCGGGAGAGATCGAGGCGCCGCGGAGGACGGCGATATCGTGTCCGACCAGATCGTCGAACGACGCGAAGCGAAGCCGCTCGACGTCCGCGCTCCGCACGAACAAGATCCACTTGTCCCGCGCCAGGGGCTCGCTCGGGAAGTGACAGTAGCGGGCGCGCTCCTCGTTGTAGAACGCGGTGAAGATGCCGTCGCGCTCGCCGCGAAACACGAGCTGGGCCGCGCGCGCCCACGGGAACTCCTCGAAGGAGACCTCTTGCTTCATCGACGCGAAGACCCCTCTGAGCACCTCGGTGCTGAATCCGGGCGCGGCGGCGTCGGACAGGTTCTCGTAGGGCACCCATTGATCGGTCACCAGGCGCAGTGGCGCCGCCGCCGACGCGATCGGGCAGAGGCTCGCGTACATGACGAGGACTGCGGCCAGGACGAAGCGCGTCATTCAGCGCCTATCTGTATCACACGCCGACCCATGCCGCGCACGCCGCCTCGATCGATGGTAGGCGTCACGGCCGTGTGATAGAGTCGCCAAGCCAAGCACCGCACCATGGCGACCTCGCGTTTCTTCGATCGACTGCGCCGCGGAATCGGTCCGCGCCTGCTGGTCCGGGTCCTCGTGTTCAGCGTCGTCAGCACGCTCGTCCTGACGTTGTCGCAGCTCTATCTGGACTACCGCCGCGATACCCAGGACATCGACCGCCGGATGTCCGAGATCGCCGACAGCTACGGGCACAGCCTGGGCGAAGGCCTGTGGAACCTCGACCGGCGACAGCTCGAGCTGCAGATCGAAGGGATCCTGCGCCTGCCGGCGGTGCGCTTCGTCGAGGTGCGCGAGACAACCGACCGCAGCGATCCGATGGTCGTCAGCGGGGGGGCCCACACTGACCCGGTTCACGTGAGCCACCAATTCCCGCTCTACCGGCCCGGGCGCGGCGAGCAACAGCAGCTCGGAGTCCTGAGGCTGGAGGCGACCTTCGACGATGTGTACAGTGAGCTCCGCGAGAAGGCCATCGTCATCCTGACCAGCCAGGGCGCGACGATATTCGTCGTGTCCTTGTTCGTCCTCTTCCTCACCCACCGGCTGGTCACCAGACATCTCACGGCGCTCGCCGGCTTCCTCCGTCACTACGACGTGCTCCAGCCGCCCCCGCCGCTCGTGCTGCAGCGGCGACCACCCGCGGAGAAGGACGAGCTGGACGACGTCGTCGCAGCGTTCGAAACCATGCGCCGGACTTTGGAGCAGGCCTACGCGAACCTGCGTGCGAGCGAGCAGCTGCTGCGCGACTACGCGGAGACGGCGTCCGACTGGTTCTGGGCCACGGGGCCGGCGCACGAGTTCACCTACGTGTCCGAGCAGGTCCGCGCCTTCGGATTCCATGAGCGCGAGCTGCTCGGAAGGCGCCGCGTGGACGCCGCCACCGACGCCGCGGCAGAGCCGCAGAAGTGGCGCGAACACATGGCCACCCTGGAGCGTCACGAGCCCTTCCGCGACTTCGTCTACCAGCGCCGGCGACCCGACGGCACGCTTCGGATCGTGTCGGCCAGCGGCAAGCCCGTGTTCGACGGCGACGGCCGCTTTACCGGCTACCGCGGCGTAGCGCGTGACATCACCGAGCTCCGGCGCGCCGAGGAGATGCTGCGGGATCGCGAGCAGCGCATCCGCGACGCTCAGCTCGAGCTCGCCCGTGTCACCCGGGTCACGACACTCGGCGAGCTGACCGCATCGATCGCGCACGAGATCAACCAGCCGCTGGCGGCCATCGTCGCCGACGCCAACGCCTCGCTGAACTGGCTGGCGCCGCCGGACCCCGACGTCGCTCGGGTACGCGCCTCGCTCGATGCCATCATCAAGGACGGCCACCGGGCGGGGGAAGTCATCCAGCGCATCCGGCAGCTGACGACGAAGGGTGAGACCCAGAAGGGGACCGTGGACGTCAATGGCGTCATTCGGGACGTCATGCCGTTGTTGCGGAGCGAGCTGCAGCGCCATCGTGTGGCCGCCCAGGCCGATCTGGCGGAAGCGCTACCTTCGGTCCTTGCCGATCCGGTCCAGCTACAGCAGGTCATCATCAATTTGCTCATGAACGCCGTCGAGGCGATGGCGACGGTCGAAGATCGACCCCGTCAGCTCGTGATTCGATCGCGGGTCGGCGCCGACGAGGTGACCGTGACCGTCCGCGATGCCGGCGTGGGTATCGATCCGGGCGCGGTCGACCAGCTATTCAGCGCGTTCTTCAGCACCAAGCCCGGCGGCATGGGCATGGGACTCTCGATCAGCCGCTCCATCATCGAGGCGCACGGTGGGCGGTTCTGGGCCACGCCGAACGCGGACCACGGCGCCTCGTTTCACTTCACGCTGCCGGCGCTGCGCTGAGCTACTGACGCCGCCAGCTCTGGGGTCGCACGGTCGGAGCCGAGCGAGCTAGACGGCGGCGGCCTCAAGGCGGGTCTGCAGGCGACGGAGGAGCGCGGCGCCCTGGCCCGCGAGCCAGTCGCACGTGGACGCGTAGCCGAACCGGAGCGCGGCGCGGCTCGCCTCGAATCCCATCGACGGGCCGAAGAGCGGCGCGTCGGCCTGCGAGGGCTGGATCAGGAAGAACTCGGTCCGCGGGTACTTCACCCGGAGCGTGGCCAGGCCGAGGTGCAGCAGGTTCTGGCTATAAATCCGACCCGCCTGCTCCATTATGGCGTAGAGCCCGCGGTTCCGGAGCGGAGTCACGCCCTTCTCATAGCTCGGCACGAGCGGGTTCACGATGACGACCACGCTCGCCCCCTCCTCGGCGGCGAGATCGGCGTGACCACTGAAGCCCACGCCGCCGTCCACGTAGTCCTGGCCGTCGATCGCGTAGGGCTCGAAGAAGCCCGGGATCGCCGAGGATGCCGCGATGGCCTGGCTGATCGCGACGTCACGGAGATCGTCCTTGCCGAAGACGACGCGCTGCGCCCGCTCGAGATCGACCGCGGGAATCAGCAGCGTGCGCTCGAGCCCCGCGAAGGCGTTGCTCAGGCCGCGCGTCGCGAACGCCTCGCGCATGAAGCCCTCGAGCGCCCCCAGCGAGAAGAACCCCGCGGGCATGTCGGACTCGGCGCGGGCGAGCATGTCCGGCACCGAGCCCCGCCAGCCGCGGACCGCGTTCTTGCCTACGGCCCAGACGAGGCGTCCGAAGCGCGACGCGGCCTGGAGGAACGAGTCGGAGGCGTAGACGGCGCCGCGCCGGAAGTTCAGCGGGTCGTCGAGGTTCTCGTCGATGATGCGGAGGATCTCAGAGGCTCGGACGCCGTTGGCCAGGAGCGAGGCCACGACCGAGCCGGCGCTGCAGCCCACGTAGACGTGGAAGCGGGCGTCGCCGTTCAGACGATCTTCAAGGGCCGCGACGGCGCCGACCTCATACATCCCGCCAATGACGCCGCCGCCGGCGAGGGCGAGGGCGTAACGCTTCTCGCCCCGAGGGCGCCAAAGGTCCTTCGCGCCCTGGAAGGTGTCCAGACGATTCCCCAGGGACCGACGCAGCGCTGCGCCGTCGTCCACGATCGAAACCATTCGCCCGTTCCGCTCACTCATCGGATTCGCCGGTCGCGGCCTCAAGACTCCTTGGCTTCCATAGTACGGAGCCGGGCGGAGGCGAATCTACCCTACCTTCGTTGGGTACGCTCCGTAATGAGCCGGCACCGCGTTGATGGTCCTTGCGGAAGGCAGCTGGCCGTTCCCGGCCCGCCTCACGCGGGGTCGGCCAGGCGCTACCTCGCGATTCAGGACGACGTCGACATGCTCAGCCCTCGGGGACGAGCCGCGACGTCTCGGCATCGGTCAGCGCGGAGGGCAGAGACACGTGGAAAATCACGCCATGCGGTTCGTTGGGCGTGGCCCAGAGCCGACCGCTGTGCGCCTCGACGATGGAGCGGCTGATGGAGAGCCCCATGCCCAGGCCGCTCGGCTTGGTGGTGAAGAAGGCGTCGAAGAGCCTGCCCAGGTGATCGGGGTCGATACCCACGCCGGTGTCGTGCACGGCGATCTGGACGTGCGCGCGGTAGGGCTGGGATCGGATCACCAGCTCTCGCGGCCGGTCTTCAACGGCGGCCATAGCGTCGATCGCGTTCATCACGAGGTTGAGCATCACCTGCTGAAGCTGGATGCGGTCACCGAGCACCGGCGGCAACGGTGACGACAGCTCCGCGACGAACACCACGTCGTAGCGGCGCAGCTCGGCGCGCACGAGCGGAACGACGTCACGCACGAGGTCGTTCACGTCCAGCCGGTCCTTCTGGGGCGCCGTCTTGGTCGCGAGTTGGCGGATGCGCTGGATCACGTCGCCAGCTCGATGGCAGTCCGCGACGATCGCATCGAGCGCTTCGCGCACGACGTCGAGCGGGGGATTCGGCGTTGTCAGCCAGTTACGACAGGCGTCGGCCTCGGCCACGACGGCGGCAAGCGGCTGCTTGACCTCGTGCGCGATGGACGCGGCCAGCTCGCCGAGACTCGTCAGCCGGGTGACGTGCGTGAGCTCGGCCTGGGTCTGCTGCAACGCTTCCTCGGCGCGCTTTCGTCCGCTCAGGTCGAGGACGAAGAAGACGGCCTGGATACGACTCTCCTCGAACGCCGCGCCACCGACCAGCACCGGCACGCGACTGCCGTCCTTGCGGATGTACTCCTTTTCGTAGGCGGTATACCGCCCCCGCGCCCGTATTTCCTCGATGGCTCGCTGGGTGGCCGCGTGCCACTCGGGCGGCGTCAGCGCGGTCCATCGCAATCGTCCCGCCGCGAGATCGTCCCGGGTATAGCCGAGCATGTCGAGGAAGGCGTCATTGGCCTCGATGATGGGGCCGTCGAATTCCGTGATGGCCACGCCGATGATGTTGGCATCGACGAGTCGCCGGATCTTGGCTTCCCGTTCCTGGAGCTCACGGTAGAGACGGCTGTTGTCGAGCGACATCGCCGCCTCGGACGCGAGCAATTTCAGCACCGCGATCCGGGCGGGCGTGAAGACATTGGGTGCAAGGTTGTTTTCGAGGTAGAGCAAGGCGACCAGCGCGCCCTGCTTGACGAGGGGCAGGCAGAGGATCGAGCGGGCACGCCGGTGGTGGACGTAGTCGTCGCCGGAAAACGAATTTCGCGCCGACGCATCGTCGAGAATGATGTTCTCGTGGGTGCGCGCCGCATAGCGGACGACTGATTCCGGCAGGTCGGAACCCAAGACGGGCGCCTCGCGAAGACGAACGGTCACGAAACCGCCGTTGGTGTTCGCCTCGGCGTGGATCGACAGGTCGCCACCGCGCGGCATAAGCAGCAGCCCGCGTTCCGCGCCGGCGTGCTCGATCGCCGTCCGCAACACCGTTTCGACGAGCTTGTCCAGCACGAGCTCGCCCGAGACGGCCTGCAAGACGTTGAGCACTGTGGCGAGCTCCAGGTGCTCGACAGGCGTCCCGATAGTTCCGCGCGCGTCGGGCGCAGGCTCTGACTGGCGAAGGTGCGGATACAGCTCATCGAGTTGCCGCACCTTCCCATCGGCACCCCAAAGCGCATAGCACGCCCGCGCGTGGCGCAGGTGCGCAGAGCCGGCCGTCTCGAACCCGCGCGGCAGATAAAAGCGGCCGGCCAGTTCGTGGGCCAGTGCCTCATGGTGGACAAAGCCGTTGGCGCGGGCGGAGCGGATGGCTTGCTCGTACAGGTCCATCGCCTCGAGCGGTCGCCCCTCGAGGCGCGCAATCTCCGCGCCGACCAGCGCCGTACGATCCTCGAAGTTCTGCGGGCAGTTCGCGGCCCAGGCCCGGAGCTGTCGGTCGTGCGCCGCGAGCGCGTCTCGATGCTCCCCGTACGGATCCGGGCCCATGGGCTCGCAGCATGCGGCACGAGAGAGCGCGGCATAGAGGTGGTATTCCGCGCTCTCCGACGGAAAGCCCGACAGCGACGCTGACGTCGAGAACCATCTTTCCGCCTTCTTCGTGGCCTCGATGGCCGACGCGTAGTCGCCGGCGGAGAAGCGCGCCTGCAGCTTTCGGATCCAGTAGAAACATTCCGGCAAGGCGAGGGCCGGGTGACCCGTCATGCGCTCCTCGAACGAGCGCTCCGTGAACCGGCCATCGTCGAGCAAGCCGAATTTCGCGGTCTCGCCACGGAGCGTCCGGACGAGCGCGAGCGGGGCGGAGATCATGTCGGCGACGAATCCGAACCGCAGCGTGCGCGCAAACTCCAATCCCTGCTCGGCTTCGCGCTCGACCTGATCGAGGGGATCGCCCGCGGCGAGAAGACCAGAAGTGAGATTCCAGCAAGCGTAGGCAGCAAACGTCGGGTCGCCCTGCTCGTTAGCCATCTGAAAGGCGCGACGCGCCGGATTGATTCGCTCCCGCATCGGCCGGGTCCACGGGACAACGAGCGCGAAGACCGAATAGGTCTTTCCTCCGAAGCGCTTCAATCCGCGGCGTTCGGTCAGGTCGCAGGCCATCTTTGCGAGTCGATAACCTGCATCGTAATCGCCGAAGCGGTCGCCGGCCTGCAGGCCGACCGAGGCGTAATGCGGCGGTGCGGCGTCGCTGTTTCCGCGCTCCAGGCTGAGATTGACCGCCCTGCAACTGGTGAGCGCCAACAGATTCCCGTCGGTATACAACGTCGGCGGTCCAAGGGTGGTGAGCACGTCGAGCGTCGCGAGAGACTCCGGATCCTGCATCAGCGGCAGGTCGATGAGCTCCTCGATCGCGCGGCTTCCGAGCTGGGACCAGATCCGCTCGTACTCGCGACGCGCTTCCATCTCGGTGGGATGGGCCGGCCAGTCGATGCCCACGTACCGGAGGAATTCGAGGCCCACCTCAACCGCGCGGTTGCTCGCCCCGAGCATCGTGTACAGATCCACACGCCGGCTTGCGACGGCCGCTCGTTGGACCGTATCGACAGCGCGCGCTGCAAGCGCCGCCAGACGCTCCTCCACGGACGGCAGCGCGCCCGTCCAGAGCTCACAGTCAGCCCGGTGTAGCTCCAACGCGAACGCGAGCGCATGCTGGCGCTCCCAGCAATTCTCCGTCAACAATGCCGCACCCGCGAGGAGATAGGTGAGCGCCGAGGCGTACGCTGTTGAATTCTTGGCGCGCGTGCCGGCAATGAGGTTGAGTTCTGCCAGCTGCTCGCGTTCCTCTTGTTCAGTGATCAGCGCGGCGCCACGGTTAAGCTGATTGACGAGCTCGAAGATCGCCTGTTCCCGCTTCTCTGGGGGCGTATGTGCTGCGAGCAGCCGCCCGATGCGGAGATGCGCGGCGGCGCGTTCTTCCCCCGGGATGAGGGCATAGGCGGCTTCCTGGACACGGTCGTGGATGAATCTATAGACGCTCCCCAGCCGCTCGATTGCCTCGTGACGGACCGCCCCCCAGAGATGCGCGTGGACCTGCTCCTCCGATGTCCCGTGCACCAGAGCAAGCGTCGTGATCGCTGCGCTGTGTCCCAGGCACGCCAGCTGCTGGAGTGCCTCCTGTATGTCGATGGGCAGGCGGTGTAACTTCCCGACCATGAGGTCCACCACATTGTCGGTATAACCCTTGGCGCGAATGCGATTCAGGTCCCAGGACCATCGCCCTTCGCCATAGTCGAATGTGACTAAACTCTCCTCGACAAGCGCAGCAATGAACTGAATGGCGAAAAATGGATTGCCCGCCGTCTTCTCATGGATCAGTTCTGCTAGTGCGCTGGCGCGTTCCGGTTCGCAGTGAAGAGCGTCCCTGGTTAACTGGGCCAGGTCTTCGCGGGTTAGCGGCGTAAGTTCGATCTCTTGCACGGGCGCCCCAGCTGTCCGGATGGCGTCCAGCTTGCGCATCAGCGGATGGGAAGAATTGACTTCGTTGTCTCGGTACGCGCCGATCAACATCACGTGCCGCACATCCGATTGGGTGAGCAGATCCTCGATCAAATCGAGCGTGGCCGAATCGAGCCATTGCAAATCGTCGAGGAACAGAGCAAGCGGATGCTCCGGCCTCGCGAACACTCCGATAAATCGCCGAAAGACGAGCAGGAATCGGCGTTGGGCGTCCTGGAGCGGAAGGTCGGGGACTGGCGGCGGTTCGCCGATGATGAGTTGCAATTCAGGAACAAGGTTCACAATGAGCCTTCCGTTCGTACCGAGCGCATCATGAAGCGCATCGCGCCATTTGTTCAGTTCGCCTTCGCTCTTACTCAGGAGAGAACGGATAAGGCCCTGAAAGGCCTGGGCGAGCGTTGAATACGGAATGTCGCGCTTGTACTGATCGAATTTGCCCGAAGCGAAGAGACCGCGCGGCGGAACGAGGACCCGGTTCAGCTCGTGGACGACGGAGGACTTGCCGATGCCTGAATAGCCGGAGACCAGCACCAGCTCTGGCCTGCCGTTCGATACCACGCGATCGAAGGAGGCGAGCAAGGTTGCGATCTCGCGCTCCCGCCCGTACAGCTTCTCGGGGATCAGCAGCCGGTCCGGCGTGTCATGTTCACCGAGCGGGAAGTCGTCGATCCTGCCGTGAGCCTCCCACGCGGCGAGGCAGCGCCGCACGTCGCTCTCGAGGCCGGCCGCCGTCTGATAGCGGTCCTCGGCAGTCTTGGCAAGCAACTTCATGACGACCGCAGAGACGATGACGGGCAAGCCCTGCCGCCGCTCGACCGGCGGCACCGGGAGCCTCGCCACGTGGCAGTGGACCCACTCCATCGGGTCGGCGGCGGTGAACGGGAGGCCGCCGGTCAGCAGCTCGTACAGGGTGACACCGAGGGCATACAGATCGCTCCGAGAATCAATCGACCGGTTCATCCGCCCGGTCTGCTCGGGAGCCATGTACGCGAGCGTGCCGGCGATCACCTCCGGCGGGGCCGCCGCCACGCGCTCCCGCCGCATGCGCGAGGCGATGCCGAACGAGGTGAGTCGTACCTCGCCCGTCGACGCCGCGAGCACACTCTTTGGCTTGATGTCCTTGTGGATGAGGCCCGCCCGATGCAGGCTCGCCACGGCGCCCGCGAGCCCGATGGCCAGACGCAGGCACGTGCCCATCTCCATGGGCGTCCCGAACTGCCGATCGAGTGGCTGGCCGCCCGGATCGTCGAGCACGAGCATAGTGTGACCGTGGTGCCGCACAAGGGCGATCGGCCGAACGGCCCATCGCGGATCGAGCTCGCCGGCCAGCGAATACTCATGCTCGAGACGCGCCAGTGTGGCCGGCGAAGCATATTCGCCCGCCGGGCCAACGACCAGCACACTCGAAGGAGCGCCGTCCGCCGGGCGCGGGTGTGCGCCTCGGTACAGGATCAGCTCGCCATCCTCGCGGAGCGCCTCGAGCTTGTATCCCGAAAGGTCCATCACGCGGAACGTCGTCGGTTGCCTGATGGCCTGAGCCGGGCCCCGTGAGCCTCGATGACCGAACGGCTGATGGGCAGGCCCATCCCCATGCCACGTCAACTCTGCGACGTCGCGGCCGAATCCGTGGCGTGGCGTGGTGCCTGACGGCCGGCCGCCGTGGCGGTGTCGACCGATAGGACGAAGTGGAAGACACTGCCGCGTGGGGCGTTCGGCTCACTCATCCGATTCGCCGGTCGCGGTCCTCATGACTCCCCGGCTTCCATGGTACGGAGCCAAGCGGCGGTAAATCTACCCTACCTTCGTTGGGTACGCTCCCCTAATGAGTCGGCACCGCGTTGATGGTCCTTGCGGATTCAGGCTGGGCGCACGCGATGGGGGTGCGCCGCCTGACGGCCGGCCGCCATAGCACTGTCGGCCGGCAGGACGAAGTGAAAGACACTGCCGCATGGGGCGTTCGGCGCGGCCCACAGGCGGCCATCGTGCGCCTCGATGATCGAGCGCGAGATCGAGAGCCCCATCCCCATGCCGTGGTCTTTGGTCGTGAAGAGCGGAGTGAAGATGCGGTCGACGTCCTCCGGGACGACGCCGGTCCCGGTGTCCGTCACCGATATCAGCACCCCGCCGGAGGCGTCGATCGCGGACGTCACGCCGAGCGCTCGTGCCCCGTCGGTGGTCGCCATCGCTTCGATCGCATTCGTGGTCAAGTTCAGAAACACCTGCTGGAGCTGAACGCGATCCCCGCTCACCGATGGCAGAGATTCAGTGAGCTCGATTTGAACCGAAACCCGGTGCCGCGCCAGTTCGGCGTCGATCAAAACGAGAACCCCCCGAATAATCTCGTTGACGTCGAGTGTGGCTCGGACCCTGACGTCCTTCTTGAACATCGCCCGAAGGCCGCTGATGACGGCTCCTGCCCGATGACCATCGTCAACGATGTGAGTGAACGCGGCCTTCGCCTCCTGGAGATCGGGAGCGAGCACCGACCCCCGGCGGATCCAGAGCAGCAGGAGCGCGACGACGCTGACCAGCACGATGCAGCCGGCGACATACCGGTGTAGCGAGCCGGCTCCGGACACCGCATCGCGCATCAGGCTGGGCAGCAGCGCATGGCCCGCGGTCACGAACAATGTCGCCGCGCACACCGCGGCGCCGGCCACGGCAGCGCCCAAAAGGATTGCCGTGCTGAGCGAGCCATTCCAGCGTTGCTTTGACGGATCAGTATTCTTCAGCAGCGCATAGGCGATCACGAACACGGGAAAGCCGGCATGCCACAGGAAGTAGAGCCACGCCGTGCTCTGCAGCCCGGCGCCGAGGAGCCCTCCGGGCGTAAACAGACCCGGGAACGTCAGCACCCAGGGAATCAGGATGAGTGCGGTGAAGAGATAACCGCTCGCGACCATCAGCAGCGCGTGAGAGCGCAGGATGGCGAACTGGGCGAACAGCAGGACTGCAGTGATCGAGTCGTTCACGAACATCGCCGTGGCATACATGGGGATGAAGGAATCGATGCGCGGCAGCGGGACGGTCGACAGTGGCCCAACTGCCACGACGAACACTGCGATCAGGACCAGCACGACGCCGAGGGCGAAGCGCGGTTGCGCCGGGCTCGGCGACAAGCTGGAGACGATGAAGTCCTGCCCCTCGGGAGCCGCAGACCGTCTCACCGGTATGACCTACGGACCTCGCCAACTCGGCGACGTCGCGGCCGGATCGATGGCGTGGAGCGCCTCTTGACGGCCGGCCGCTAGGGCGGTGTCGGCCGGCAGGACGAAGTGAAAGACGCTGCCGCTGGGGGCGTTCGGCGCGGCCCACAGGCGGCCGTCGTGAGCCTCGATGATCGAGCGCGAGATCGAGAGCCCCATCCCCATTCCGTGGCCTTTGGTCGTGAACAGCGGAGTGAAGATGCGGTCGACGTCCTCCGGGGCGACGCCCGTCCCGGTATCCTTCACCGATACCATCACCCCGCCGGAGGCGTCGATCGTGGACGTCACGCCGAGCGCTCGTGCCCCGTCGGTGGTCGCCATCGCTTCGATCGCATTCGTGGTCAAGTTCAGAAGCACCTGCTGGAGCTGGACACGGTCCCCGTTCACCCATGGCAGAGAATCGGCGAGCTCGACGTGAACCGAAACCCGGTGCCGCTCCAGCTCGTCGTGGACCACGGCGAGAACGCCCCGAATGATGTCGTTGACGTCGAGCGTGGTTCGCGCCCGGACGTCCTTCTTGAACATTGCGCGGAGGCCGGCGATGACGGCTCCTGCGCGATGACCATCGGCAGAGATGTGGGTGAACGCTGCCTTCGCCTCCTCGAGATCGGGAACGGCACGAGTGAGCCAGTTGAGTCCGGCGTCGGCATTCGCAATCATCGCTGAGAGGGGCTGGTTGACCTCGTGAGCGATGGAAGCCGATACCGCGTCCCCCGTCATCAGGCGAGCTTCACGCTCGCGACTCTGGGCCAGGACCGCGTCGACCAGCTGCGCGTAGAGAGTCGTGATCTCGTACAGGAGCACGAACAGGACAAGACTCGAGGAGATGAGCCCGAAGATCTTGCTGGCATACCAGCGGAGGGTATAGCGGTCAGCCAAGGGAAACATGACCATACAGATCTCGATCGCGTAGTCGCACAGCACCACCATCAGCCACAGATCGAGCACCGACCTCCGGCGGATCCAGAGGACCATGAGCGCGACGACGGCGCTCACCAGCATTGTGTATCCGGCGACATATTGGGATAGCGAGCCGGTCAGGGAGGCCGTATCGCGCAATAGGCTGGGCAGCAGCGCATGGCCGGCGGTCACGAGAAACGTCGCTGCGCACACCGCGGCCACGGCCACGGCGGCGCTCAAAAGGATCGCCGTGCTGCGCGCGCCCTTCCAACGACGCTTAGACGGATCGGCATGCTTCAGCAGCGCATAGGCGATCACGAACAGGGGAAAGCCGATGTGCGACAGGATGATGAGCCACGCGGCGCTCTGCAGCCCGGCGCCGAGGAGCCCTCCGGGCGCAAATACGCCCGGGAACGTCAGCACGTGGGGAATGAGGATGAGTGCTGTGAAAACATACCCGCTCGCGATCACCAGCAGCGCGTGGGAGCGCAGGATGGCGAACTGGGCGAACAGCAGGACCGCGGTGATCGAGTCGCTCACGAACATGGCCGTGACAAGCATCGGGATGAAGGCGTCGATGCGCGCCAGCGGAACGGTCGACAGTGGCCCCGCCGTCACGACGAATGCCGCCATCAGAGCCAGCGCCACGCCGAGGGCGAGTCGCCGTTGCGCCGGGCTTGGCGGCAGGCTGGAGATGGTGTAGTCCTGCCCCTCGGGAGCCGTAGACTGTGTCTTCACCATGCCCACGCCCGAGCGATTCTGTGCTACGGCGCGGTCGAGCGCAAGGCTCCGCGCGATCGGGAAGTACTCCGGGTGCGACGGTTATTGTGCCATTGACGTGTCTTCGTGCGCCGGGCGAAGCGGCGCACCGTGGACGACCAGCGGCTCGCGACGCGCATGGAATGCCGCCCGGACCACGTCTCGGTTGAGTCCGGCGATGAACTCCAGTGGGATGCCCTTCGGGCAGACGGCCTCGCACTCGCCGTGGTTGGAGCAGCTGCCGAACGCCTCGCGCCGCATGGCAGCCACCATGTTCAGCGTTCGGTCGTCGCGCTCGGGCTGGCCCTGTGGCAGCACGTTGAGGTGCGTGACCTTGGCCGCGGTGAAGAGCATGGCGGCCGCGTTCGGGCAGGCCGCCACGCACGCGCCGCAGCCGATGCACGCCGCGGCGTCGAACGCCGTGTCCGCCGCCTCCTTGGGCACGAGGACGGCCGCGGCGTCGGGGGCGCTACCCGTCGGAGCGCTGATGTAGCCGCCGGCCTGGATGATGCGATCGAAGGCCGAGCGATCGACGACGAGATCTCTGACCACGGGAAACGCCTGCGCACGCCACGGTTCCAAGGTCACTGCGTCGCCGTCCTTGAAGAACCGCATGTGCAGCTGGCACACGGTGGTGTGGCGGCGAGGGCCGTGGGGGACGCCGTTGATCAGAAAGCCGCACGACCCGCAGATGCCCTCGCGGCAATCGTGCTCGAAGGCCACCGGCTCGTCGCCGCGTTGGATCAACACCTCGTTGAGGACGTCCAGCATCTCGAGGAAAGACATCTCACGGGTGACGCCATCGACCTGGTAGCTGACGAATCGCCCCGCGGTGGTCGTATCCTTCTGACGCCAGATCTTCAATGTGAGCTTCATGATTACTTGTAGCTCCTCTGAGCGAGATGAACGTGCTCGAACGTGAGCGGCTCCTTGTGCAGAACGGCGGCCTGGCCGGGGCCTGGATATTCCCACGCCGCGACGTAGCAGAAGCCGGCGTCGTCGCGCTTGGCCTCGCCCTCGGACGTCTGGCTCTCGAGACGGAAGTGGCCACCACAGGACTCCGCCCGGTGCAGGGCGTCGGTGCACATCAGCTCGGCCAGCTCGAGAAAGTCGGCGACTCGGCCGGCCTTCTCGAGTGACTGATTCAGCTCTTCCTCCGTCCCCAGCACGCGGACGTCCTTGTGGAACTCGTCACGCAGCTCGGGGATCTTGGCGAGCGCCCGGCGCAGGCTCGCGTCCGACCGGGCCATGCCGCAGTTGTCCCACATCAGCCGGCCGAGCTCCCGGTGGAAGGAGTCCACGGTGCGCCCGCCGTCGACCTGGAGCAGCGCCTGCGTTCGCTGACGGACGTCTTCTTCGGCCTCACGAAACGCCGGATGAGAGGTGTCGACGCGGGACAGCTCGGTCCGGGCCAGGTAGTCGGGCACGGTGGCCGGCAGGATGAAGTAGCCGTCCGAGAGCCCCTGCATGAGGGCGCTCGCGCCCAGGCGATTGGCGCCCTGATCGGAGAAGTTCGCCTCGCCGCCGACGAAGAGGCCCGGGATGGTCGACATCAGGTGATAGTCGACCCAGAGGCCACCCATCGTGTAATGCGGAGCCGGATAGATACGCATCGGGACCTGGTACGCATCGTCGCCGGTGATCCGCTCGTAGATCTCGAACAGGTTCCCGTACTTGTCGCGGACGTTGTCCGGCCCCAGCCTCTCGATGGCAGTGCGAAAGTCGAGATAGACTCCGTGTCCGCCCGGCCCGACGCCGCGGCCCTCGTCGCACACCTCTTTGGCGGCGCGTGAGGCGACGTCGCGCGGGACCAGGTTGCCGAAGCTCGGGTAGCGGCGCTCGAGATAATAGTCGCGGTCGCCGTCGGGGATGTCGTTCGCCTTCCGGGTGTCGCCCTTCGCCTTCGGGACCCAGATACGCCCGTCGTTGCGGAGTGACTCCGACATGAGCGTGAGCTTCGACTGGTACTCGCCCGCCTGCGGGATGCAGGTCGGATGGATCTGCGTGAAGCACGGGTTGCCGAACAAGGCACCCCGGCGATAGGCCCGCCAGATGGCGGTGCAGTTCGAGGCCTTGGCGTTCGTCGAGAGATAGAAGACGTTGCTGTACCCGCCGGTCGCCAGCACGACCACGTCACCGACGTGAGAGTGGATCGCGCCTGTACGGAGGTCGCGCGTGACGATGCCGCGCGCCTTGCCGTCGACGACGACGAGGTCGAGCATCTCGCTGCGCGGATGCATGATGACCGTCCCGGCGGCGATCTGGCGCTCCAGCGCCTGGTAGGCGCCGAGCAGCAGCTGCTGACCCGTCTGGCCGCGAGCGTAGAATGTCCGCTCGACCTGGACGCCGCCGAACGAGCGTGTCTCGAGGAGACCGCCGTAGTCACGCGCGAACGGAACGCCCTGGGCGGCACACTGATCGATGATGTTGACGCTGACCTGGGCCAGCCGGTAGGCGTTGGCCTCGCGGGCCCGGAAGTCACCGCCCTTCACGGTGTCATAGAAGAGACGAAAGACGCTGTCGCCGTCGTTCCGATAGTTCTTGGCGGCGTTGATCCCGCCCTGGGCGGCGATCGAGTGGGCGCGGCGCGGCGTGTCGTGAAACGAGAAGCACTGCACGTGGTAGCCCTGCTCGCCGAGCGTGGCGGCGGCGGCGGCGCCGGCCAGGCCCGAGCCGACGATCAGCACCGTGTGCTTGCGCCGGTTGGCGGGATTCACCAGCTTCATCTCGAAGCGGCAGCGGTCCCACTTCTGTTCGATCGGTCCCGAAGGGATCCTCGCGTCGAGTGTGTTCTGCATCGCAATCTCCTTCAGCGCACCCACCCGGCCAGCACGGCAACGGGGACGGAGATGAAGCCGACGAACACGGCCAGCGCAACGAGTCGCGAAAGTGTTCGGAGCGTCGATGTGCGCCTGGCGTTGTTCCATCCGAGAGTCTGGACGAAGCTCCAGATGCCGTGATCGAGGTGCAGGCACAAGCAGGCCATGGCGACGATATAGAACAGCGACACGTACCACACCGAGAAGCCGGCGACGACGTTGTGATGGACGGACAGGTCTCGGAACTGACCCGGCTGGAAGCCGACCACGCCGCCCGTGAGGTGCAGCAGGTGATAGACGACGAAAAGGACCAGGATGACGCCGCTCCAGCGCATCGTGCGAGCCGCGTAGGTGCTCGCAATCGAATCCTTGGTGTCGTAACCCTGCGGGCGCGCGGCCCAGCTCATGCGGGTGAGCTGGACGGCAGCGGTGATGTGCAGCGCGACGCAGCCGAGGAGCACGACGCGAACGACCCACAGCATCCCGCCGTACGGAACGAGCGGCTCGCCCATCGTGCGCAGAAAGACGGCATACGTGTCGATGGCCGCCGCGCCGAGGAAGATCTTCAAGTTGCCGAGCATGTGCGCGATGACGAATCCGATGAGCACGACGCCGGTGGCCGCCATCACGATCTTTTTGCCGACCATCGTGCTCCACAATGCGGCGATGGGATTGCTCGGCCACACGTCGCGGTGCTTCCTGATCGGCTCGGACCTGGGCCGATCTCTGACCGTGGGCCGATCTGCGACCGTGCCCTCTAGTAACTGCGGCGCCATAGGTTGTCCTCCTCGGTATGTAAGGAGCCGTGCCCGACGCCCGCCCGAGCGCAGGGCCGACTGGCGTTACGATGGCCGGCGAGCGGGCTTGGTGACGCATCGATCTTCCGTATCCCGGGCGCCAGCCGCGAAGCGCGCTCGGGGTTCAGCTCAGATCGGTGTCGCCGTCGTCGAAACTGTCATCTTGTTCCAGGTCATCGTCGGCGACACTCGGATCCTCCTCCGCGTCTTGTCCGTCGGAGTCGTCTGACGACGGCTCGGCCGAACTGGGCTGATCGCCGTAAAAATTGTTGACGACGGTCTCACTGAGCGCCGGCTGAATCGATTGACCCGACAGGAGGCTTCCCGTGTGTTGACCGAACATCGATTCGATACCCTGGAAGAGCATTTGCCCGCCGACGACGCCGAGCGCAGTGGCGGCGGCGGACCGCAAGAATCCCGATGGCGCGGCGGACATCATCCCCGGCGCAGCCGCAGGCGGCATACTGCCGCGCGAAACGGGATCGCCCAAGAAGCTCGTCGCCGGCTGCGGCGGTGGTGCGCTCGACGCGGCGTTGGCCTGAGCAACGCGATTCTCCAGGTCAGCGACGCGGTGCTGGGCCTGACTCAGCGCCATCTCCTGGATCAGCACGGTCTGGACGAGACGATAGGACGCTTCCGGATTGTCGGTCACGCCCCTGCGGATGAGCTGATCC
>Ga0209382_10004687_pt1 | contig 18158 bp, 15 predicted proteins | sample SoiMetdeltSBSDD5_FD_187599 | JGI IMG/M metagenome (GOLD analysis project Ga0209382, IMG submission 187599) | Bulk soil microbial communities from a Populus tree surrounding site in Tennessee, USA - Soil MetaG P. deltoides SBSDD5 (SPAdes) (version 2) | ecosystem: Environmental > Terrestrial >...
CACGCCGAGCGCGGCGACGATGCGCGGCACGAGCGTCATGTTGCCCGCGAAGAGTCCCGGCACCGCGACGAGCGTGATCACGATCAGCGCCGGAATCACGACCACCACCCACGATGGCACGTCGCGGTCGGTGCGCTCTCCCGTCGATGCGCTCGCGTCGCCGCCGCGCAATCCGCGCACGACGGACGCGAACGAGCTGGCCATCGTCGGCAGCGCGCGGACCACCGCGACGATGCCCGCCGCCGCCACCGCGCCTGCGCCGATGTAACGCACGTAGCGCGACCAGATCTGTCCCGCGCTCAACTCGCTGATCAGCATCTTCGCCTCGGGGAACAGAGGCATCGGCAGCGAGTTGCCGACGACGGCGATGAGCGGCGTCAACACGATCGCCGAGATCATCGAGCCCGAGACCATGATCGCGCTCTGCCGGTATCCGAGGATGTAGCCGACCGCGAGCAACGCCGGCGCGATCTCCAATGACAATTCTGCTTTCGGCAGCACCGGCAGATGCATCGCCAGCTCCGAGGGGAGGAGCACCGCCGCGCCGAGAGCGAGCTTCACGACTGCGCCGACCGCGAGTCCGATGAAGATCCATCGTCCGCCGCTGCTGGTTGTCGCCGTCGTCGCGCGCAGCACTTCCGCGCACGCGGTGCCCTCGGGATACGGCAACTCGTCCGCCGATCGCACGATGAGCAGTCGCCGCAACGGCACCATCGCCGCGATGCCGAGGAATCCGCCGAGCAACGCCAGGATCGCGACCTGCCAGAACGGCGGCGCCATGCCCCAGAGGAACAGCGCGGGAATCGTGAAGATCGTTCCCGCCGCGAGGGACGAGCTCGCGGAACCGATCGTCTGCGAGATGTTCGCCTCGAGCAGAACGCCCGGGCGATCGCGCATCAGCTTGAACAACGCGACGGTGAGCACCGCGATCGGGATGGACGTCGACACGGTGAGGCCGACGCGCAGTCCGAGGTACGCGTTCGCGGCGCCGAACAACACGCCGAAGAGAATCCCCGCGACGACCGCGCGGAGAGTGAACTCGATGACCGATTCTTCCCGTGGCACGCCGATGCTCATGCGCTCACCTCACTCCGCCGCCGTCACGATGTACTGCTCGAGCTGTCCCGTTTTCATCCAGAACGTGGAGATGCCGAAGGTCTTCTTCGCCGTCTTCACCTTGAAGGTGCGCCCCACCATCCCTCCGCGGAGGTACGGCGTGTCCTCGGTGACCTCCTGCACTTTGCCCATCGGTCTGAGGCTTGCGCCGAAGTCCTTCACCGCCTGCTCGCTGAAGTAGGCGTTCGCGTTTGCCGTGAACAGCGAACGGTCGATGCGTCCGCGCTGCAGGTCTTCGAAGGCGCGCCGCACGATGGCCTGTGCTTCCGTCGACGGACCGATCGCTGGTGGGAAGACGAGCTTGCGGATCTTCGTCGCGATGTCACCCGATGCATTGCTCGCGACGAGATTCACCAGCACAGTGATCGCGCCGCGGTCATCGGGGAAGATCTGATTGAACGACGTGAAGCCCGAGACTTCGCCGCCGTGCGAGATCGAGCGCCGGTCCTCGACCATCGAGAGGCCGACGCCGAGGCCGTAGCGCACGCCGATGCCGTTGGCGAGCTGCATGTCGCGCGTGAGCTCGCGATACGACGCGGGCTGCAGCACGCTCTGATCCATGACCGAGATGTTCCACAACGCGAGGTCGTGCGCGGTCATCGCCAGGCCGCCCGCGGCGAACAACCAACCTTTTCCTTCCTTCGGCGGAACGCGCGGCGGTCCGAGGGCGAAGCGCTCGTAGCGCATTGCATCCTCCGGTCCGAGGGCGCTTTGGTCGGTGTTGAAGACGGACTTCATTCCGAGCGGCGTGAAGACGCGTGCCCCTAGGAACTGCATCAGCGGCATGCCGCTCACGCGCTCGATGATGAGGCCGGCGATGATGTAGTTCGTGTTGCTGTACTGCCGCTTCGTGCCCGGCTCGAAGTCGAGCGGCTGTTTCGCCCACTGCTCGAGGATCTCGTTCGCCTGCACGTCGTTGAGCATCATCGGCATCACGTAGTCCTGCGGCCAGTAGTCGCTGTAGCCGGAGGTCATGGTGAGCAGATGGCGGATGGTGACGTCCTTCGCGCGCGTGAGCTCGGGGAACCAGCGCACGACTTTGTCGTCGAGCGAGAGCTTGCCTTCTTCGACGAGCAGCAGGATCGCCGCGGCGGTGAACTGCTTGCTGACCGAGCCGATGGCGTAGCGCATCGCCGGCGTCGCGGGCGTCTTGGTGTCGACGCGCGCGAGGCCGTACGCCTGTTCGTACGCGATCTTCCCGTCTTTCACGATCGCGAGCGACGCGCTCGGCGCGCCGGTCTTCGCGAGGATCTCGTTGACGGCTTTGTCGACGTCCGCCCATTGAGCGGAGAGAGGAAGGGCGAACGCGAGGAGAAGCAGAAGTTTGCGCATGCGCGCGTAAGGGTAATCTAGGAGTGCGGTGGCGAGGTGGTGCGGGCGGAGGGAAGCCACCGCTCTGGTAGGGCGGCGGTCAGCTCTCGGACTTACCAGAGCGGTGGCTTCCCGCCCAACCGGCCGCCTCGCCACCGCACTCCTAGAACCTGCGATACGCTCCGCCCCATGAAACCCCGGAACCTCGCCACTCTCTCCGTCTCCGCGATGGGCCTCGGCTGCATGGGCATGTCGGAGTTCTACGGCGCCTCGAACGAGGCCGAGGCCATTGCGACGATTCATCGCGCGATCGACCTCGGCGTCACCTTCCTCGACACCGCGGACATGTACGGCCCGTTCACGAACGAGAAGCTCGTCGGGAAGGCGATTCGCGATCGGCGCGACCAGGTCGTTCTCGCGACGAAGTTCGGCAACATGCGCGGCGAAGACGGTGCGTTCCTCGGCATCAGCGGCCGTCCGGAGTACGTCCGCCAGGCCTGCGACGCGTCGCTGCAGCGCCTCGGCGTCGACGTCATCGATCTCTACTACCAGCACCGCGTCGACACGAAGACGCCGATCGAGGAGACCGTCGGCGCGATGGCGGAGCTCGTGCGCGAAGGGAAGGTCCGCCACCTCGGACTCTCCGAGGCTGCGCCGCAGACGATCCGCCGCGCGCATGCGGTGCATCGCATCAGCGCGCTGCAGACGGAGTACTCGCTCTGGACGCGCGACGCCGAGGACGAGATCCTGCCGACGACACGCGAGCTCGGCATCGGCTTCGTCGCCTACAGTCCCCTCGGCCGCGGATTCCTGACCGGCCGCTTCAAGACCATCGACGATCTCGACGCGAACGATTTCCGCCGCCGCTCGCCGCGCTTCCAGGGTGAGAATTTCGCGAAGAACCTCGAGCTCGTGGATCGCATCGAGACGCTCGCTCGCGAGAAGGGCGTGACACCGTCGCAGCTCGCGCTCGCGTGGGTGCTGCATCGCGGCGACGACATCGTGCCGATCCCGGGAACGAAGAAGGTGAAGTATCTCGAGGAGAACGTCGGAGCGATGAACGTCGCGTTCAGCGACGACGAGCTTCGGCAGATCGACGAGATCGCGCCGAAGGGCGTGGCCGCGGGCGAGCGCTATCCGGACATGAGCACCGTCAACCGCTGATGTTTTTCGACTCGCCGAAATATCGCGGCCCGAAGTCGGACCACTTCGACGGGAAGCGCTTTCTGAACCTCCGGCCGACGCGGCACGCGGGCTTCAGCGATCTCGTGAAGTGGCTCACGCACCGCGATCAGGGTCCGTGGTCGAAGTGGCGCGAGATCACGCCAGCCGCTCCGCCGCCGGAGCGCGTTGCGGGGTTGCGCGTGACGTGGGTGAATCATTCGACGATGCTGATCCAGACGGCGAACGTCAATGTGTTGACCGATCCGATCTGGTCGGAGCGCTGCAGCCCGGTGCAGTGGGCGGGACCGAAGCGGCATCATGCGCCGGGCATTCGCTTTGAGGATCTCCCGCCCATCGACGTGGTGTTGATCAGCCACAATCATTACGACCACATGGACGCGCCGACTCTTTCGCGCCTCGAGCGCAAACAAACGTTCGTCGGGCTCGGCAACGCGGCGTTCGTAAAGGGCGCGACGGATCTCGACTGGTGGGAATCCGCTTCGGTGACGAACGATGTGCGCGTGCACTGCGTGCCGGCGCAGCATTTCTCGTCGCGAGGCGTGACGGATCGCGACGCGAATCTCTGGTGCGGGTTCGTCATCGAGACGCCGCACGGCAACGTCTATTTCGCGGGCGACACGGGCTTCGGCCCGCACTTCGCGATGATCCGCGAGCGATTCGGACCGATGCGGCTCGCGCTGCTGCCGATCGGCGCGTTTCGTCCGGAGTGGTTCATGTGCAGCGTCCACGTCTCGCCGCGCGACGCGGTGCGCGCCGCGCGAGAGCTCGGCGCGGAGGTCGCGATCCCGATGCACTGGTTCACGTTCCACCTCGGCGACGACGGCCAGGACGAGCCGGCCGAGGTGCTGCGACGCGAGCTGACGGATGACGTGCACTTCGAGATCCTGCAACCGGGAGGCGTCTTTGAGCGATGACCCGGTGCTCCGCTACCACGCGCGCATGCACGAGGCGAAGGCGAGCGAGCTGCAGGCGATCAAGGCGTCGTGGACGTGGCGGTTGCTGAATCGGCTACGGAACTGGAAATACCGGTTTGCGTGGAACGTAGGGCGTGGCTTCAGCCCGCCCCTCCCCGGGGGAGGCGGGCTGAAGCCACGCCCTACATTGGGAAACACCATCGTCTGTCTGCCCATCATCGAGTGGGATTTTCGTTTCCAGCGCCCGCAGCAACTGATGCTGCAGTTCGCGAGGCACGGCTATCGCGTCTTCTACGTCAGCGCGAAAGCGAAGACCATCACGGAAAAAGCGCCGAACGTTTTCGAAGTGCCGCTGAACGACATCCCGAACGCGGAGCTGATCGTCGTGCAGCATCCGAAGTGGGGCTCGCTCGCGCAGCAGCTGGGCGGGCGCGTGATCTACGACTGCATGGACCACATCGCCGGCTTCACGACCGAATCGCGCAGCGACGACGAGCGACAGCTCCTGGCCAACGCGGATCTCGTCGTCGTCACGTCCTCGGCGCTCGAGCGCGAGGCGCGCAAGCACGCGAAAAACGTCGTCGTGATTCGCAACGGCTGCGACTACGAGCACTTCTCGAAAACGCCGCGCGCGGGCGGTCCGCGGAAGGTGATCGGCTACTACGGCGCGATCTCGGACTGGTTCGACGTCGCGCTCGTTGCGCAGCTCGCGAAACGGCATCCGGAGTGGGACTTTCTGCTCATCGGATCGTTGTACGGCGCCGACGTCCTTCCCCTCGCCGAGCTGCCGAACGTCGTGCTGCCGGGCGAGAAGCCGTACGCGGAGCTGCCGGACTGGCTCGGCGTGATGGACGTCTGCATCCTTCCGTTCAAACGGAATCCGCTGACCGAGGCCACGAATCCGGTGAAGGTGTACGAGATGCTCGCGGCGGGGAAGCCGATCGTGTCCGTGCCGATTCCCGAGGTCGCGGCACTCGCTCCGCTCGTGCGGCTCGCGTCGGACGCGGCGGAGTTCGAGCGCGAGATCGAGGAGGCGCTGCGCGATGACGACGTGGAAGCGCGCCGCGCAGTCGCGCGGGAGCAAACGTGGGAGAAGCGGTTTGAAGAGTTCCGGAGTGCGGTAACGTAGGGCGTGGCTTCAGCCCGCCCCCCCCGAGGAGGCGGGCTGAAGCCACGCCCTACATGAACACCACCGCGATCACCGACGCGATCCATGAGCTCGAGCGTTGCTCGTGCGCGGAGGTCGTCGTCGAGATTCGTGCGCGCTCCGGCTCGTACGCGCAGGCCGACGCTCGCTTCGCGTCGCTGCTCGCGTTCGTCACGTTGCTCGTGTTGCTCTTCTCGCCGTGGCCGTTCGCGCCGTGGTGGGTGGCGATCGACGTCGCGATCGTGTGGATCCTTGCGGTCTTCATCCGCAGCGACGCCGCGCGCAGACTGATGACCACGAGCCGTGAACGCGAGGCGCAGGTGCGCGTCCTCGCGGCCGCGGTGTTTCACGATCGCGGCGTCGCGAACACCTCCGAGGAGATTGGCGTGCTGGTGTACCTCAGCATCATGGAGCGGCGCATCGAGATCCTCGCGGATCGCGGCGTGCTCGAGGCCGTGCCCGTGCTGGAGTGGAACCGCATCGTCGCCGAGGCGCGCGGGCGCAATGCGACTCCGGAGACGCTCGCGGACATCGTGCGCGCGCTGACGCCGCTCCTCGAGCGCCATCTGCCGGTACGCGAAGGAGACGTGGACGAGCTGTGCAACGTGCCGCGGTTCATTCTCGAATGAAACTTCGTCGCGCATTGCTGTTGCTCGTGTCGCTGTTCGTCGCGGCCGAGGCGTGGGCGCGCGTCGGCGGAGGTGAGTCGTACTCCGGCGGTGGATCGAGCAGCGGTGGCGGCGGTGGTGGAGGAGGCGGCGGCGAGTTCATCTGGTTCATCATCCGCTTTCTGTTCTGGCTGACGATCGAGCATCCGGTGATCGGCATTCCGGTCGACATCATCGTCATCGCGCTGGTCGTTATGTGGCTGCGCAGGAAGCCGGACATGAGCGCGATCACGATCGCCACATCGTCGCCGGCGCGTGCGGCTGCGGCGACCGCGCGCATCGAGGAGCTGCGCAAGTTCGATCCGAACTTCTCGCAGATCACGTTCAGCGATTTCTGTTACTCGCTCTATGCCCGTGCCCATCACGCGCGCGGCGTGCGAGAGCTCGATCGCTACGCGCCGTATCTCAGCGTTCCCGCGCGCATCGCGTTGCGCTCGCTCGCGCTGAACGTGAACGAAGTCCGCGGCGTCGTCATCGGCTCGTTCCGCGTGTCGTCGTTCGCCGGACTCGAGACGCCGCTCGTTCTCGCGAACGTCGAGTACGAGGCGAATTACACCGAGGTGGGGAAAGACGAGCGGAGTTGGTACGTGCGCGAGCGATGGGTGCTCGAGCGAAAGCGCGACATCCTCTCGCCGCCGCCGGAGAAGGCGAAGGCGGATCATTGCCCGCGTTGCGGCGCCGCGCTGCAGACGCGCACGGATGGCGAGTGCGAGTACTGCGGCGTGAAGATCGAGAGCGGCGCGTTCCAGTGGTACGTCCGCGCGATCATGCCGCTCACGCGCGAGGCGCGCGGTCCGCTGCTGACGTCGAACGTGCCGGAGCAGGGGACCGATCGCGCGACGGTCTACCAGCATCGTTACGCCGATCACCTGCGCGCGTTCGACGCCGCGCATCCCGGATTCGACTGGCGCGCGTTTCAGGCGCGCGTGCGCGACGTCGCGGTCGAACTGCAGAACGCCTGGACAGCGCGCGACTGGGAGCGTGTGCGGCCGCTCGAGAGCGAGAGTCTTTTCCAGATGCATCGCTACTGGATCGACGCGTATTTGAAGCAGAAGTTGAAAAACGTCGTCGAGGACTTCCGCGTAACGCGCATCGATCCGGTGAAGATCGACTCCGACGCGTTTTACGAATCGATCACCGTGCGCATCTGGGCCGAGGGGCGCGATTTCACGACCGACGAGAGTGGACGCGTCGTCGCCGGATCGCAGACGCAGGTGCGAAGCTGGAGCGAGTACTGGACGTTCATCCGCAGCCGCGGCGTGGACGCGGGAACGCAGGCGCGCTCCTGTCCGAACTGCGGCGCGCGCGTCGCGGTCGGCGCGACGGGAGTGTGCGAATTCTGCGGCGGCAAGCTGACGACGGGCGAGTTCGGATGGGTGTTGTCGCGCATCGAGCAGGACGACGCTTACGGAACGTAGGGCGCGGCTTCAGCCCGCCCCCACGGGGGAGGCGGGCTGAAGCCGCGCCCTACATTTGTGACACGCGTGTCCCGCGATGCGGACGACGGATCGCGAAATCGGACGTTTTCAATCGCTAATCCCAGGCATGCCGACCGCTACGGTTCGCCGCATGCGATATCGAGTGTTCCTGCCGCTCCTCCTGCTCCTTTCGTTTTCGCTCGCCGCACAACCCATCACCGAAAAACTCACCGTCGAAGTCATCGACGTTCCCGTGTTCGTCGCGCGCGGCGACAGCGCGGTCGAGGGGCTCACGCGCGAGAGCTTCGAGCTGTATGTCAACGGCAAGCGGACGCCGATCGAGTACTTCGAGGCCGTCGCGTCGGCGGACGAGGCGACGACATTGCGCGAGCGCCGACTCTTCCTGCTGCTGTTCGACGTCGCGTTTTCGCATCCGCTTGCGCTGCCGCGCGCGCAGCGTGCCGCGGCGCAGCTCATCGCGAAAGCGTCTCCCGCCGACTACTTCGCCGTCGCGACGTATTCGAATCGGCGCGGCGTCTGGTTCGCGGCGCCGTTCACGCGCGACCGCGCGGCCCTCACGCGCGCGCTCCGCAGTCTCGACAACTCCCGTTCCGGCGATCCGCTGGCGATCGTGCTGACCGCGTCGGAGCGTGCGATCACCGGCAGATTCGAAGTTGCGACCGAATCGCCGCGCGATATCCAGCTCGCGGAACTGCGTCGCGCTGCCGAGGATCAGATCGTCGGACTCGCGGAAGTGAGCGAGCGACTGGCGGCTCTCGAAGGACAGAAGCATGTCTTCCTGCTCTCCGAAGGATGGGACGGGAGCGGCGGATTGCTCGCTCCAAGCCTCATCGACGACCTGACGGCGATGCATCGTCGCTTCCATTCATCCGGCGTGTTTCTGCACGCGCTCGATCTCGAAGGCGCTGGCACGCTGATGGCCGACGACGGTCTGCGCGGGATGACCCACGGCACCGGCGGCAAGTTCGTCGCCCGCAACAATCTCGTCACCGCGCTCTCCAATCTCTCCGACTCGCTCGATCGCGGCTATCGCCTCGGCTTTCGGCCCGTCGACGCGAAGCCCGGCTACAACACGATCGAGGTGAAGGTGCGCAATGCCGGCCGCGTGCAGGTGAATCATCGCCCTGGGTTTTCCACGGAGACGGAGTCGGCGAACGTGGACGACGGTCTCTACCTCGCGGACGTCGTGCTGAACGACGTGCCGCAGACCGGCACCGCTGCGACGCTCGCGTTGAGCGAAGGGACGCTCTCCGTGCGCATCCCGATGCGCGAGGTGGCCGCACAGGCGCGGAAGGCGGAGCTGCTCGTGTACGCGTTCAGCGCCGACGGCAAAGCGCTCATGTACCACCGCGAAGTCATCGAGGTGACCGGCGAGGAAGAGAAGATCTTCGCGATCGCCATGCCCGAGGGAACGAAGGTCGCGAAGGCGCTGCTGAGGGTGGATGGGGAGTTGGGGTTCAGCAAGGTGTCGACGTAGGGGAAACGTAGGGCGTGGCTTCAGCCCGCCTCTCCCGTGCGCACGTGCAACCGAAGGGGGCGGGCTAAAGCCGCGCCCTACGTTCCCTTCGGATGCGGCCGCGCTTTCTCGTACGCGTCGATGACTTCCTCCGCCGCGCCCACCGCGCGGAGCGCGCCCCCCTCCACCCACGCAGCGCGCGAACAGAGATCGCGCACGGAGTCGAGATCGTGCGACACGAACACGATCGTCGCGCCGTTCGAGTGGAAGCCGCGGATGCGCTCCTCGCACTTCTCGCGAAACGACGCGTCGCCGACGGCGAGCACTTCGTCGAGCAGCACGATCTCCGCGTCGATGGTCGTGGCCACCGAAAACGCGAGGCGCGCGACCATGCCCGTCGAATACGTTCGCAGCGGCGAGTCGATGTGCGCGCCGATGCCCGAGAAGTCGATGATCTCCTCCTCGCAGCGGCGCATGAACGCGCGCGAGCGTCCGAGGAGCGAGCCGTTGAAGAAAATGTTCTCGCGGCCGGAGAGCTCGCCGTCGAAGCCCGTGCCGAGCTCGATGACCGGCGCCAGCGCGCCGCGCGTGACGACCTCGCCGCGGTTCGGCGGAATGATCCCCGCGATCACGCGGAGCAGCGTCGACTTCCCCGCGCCGTTGCGTCCGATGATGCCGAACGCCTCGCCCGCGGCGACGGAAAGCGTGACGTCGCGCAACGCATTCACGGCCGCGGGACGCTTGCCTCGCGCGCGCACGACCCATTCCTTCAGCGTCGGGATGCGCTGCGCGGGATAGCGGACGCTGACGTTCTGGAGCTCGACGCGATTCATCACAGGTAGGGATAGAAGCCGCGCGAGAGGCGGCGGAAGATCGTCCAGCCGATGACGGCCGCCGCGAGCGCGAGCGTCGTCGCGATCAGCAGCGACTGCGTCGTCGGAAGCACACCCGAGTGCACCGGCGCGCGGACGATGTCGATGAAATAGACCAGCGGATTGAGCGCAAAGAACGGACGGAAGCGCTCCGGGAGGATCTCGATCGGATAGATCACCGGCGTGAGATACATCAGTGCGGTCATGGCCACGGTGTACATCTCACGCACGTCGACGAAGTAGACCGAAAACGCCGTGAGGATCAGCGATACGCCGTAGGTGAACACCGCGAGGATCAGCAGCGACACGGGCAGGAACAGGAACGCCGCGCGGATCGGTGTGCCGCGCACGAGCATGATCACGAGGAGCGGGATGTAAGCCAGGGCGAGGTTGATCAGTCCCGCGAGCACGGTCGAGAGCGTGAAGATCGACTTCGGCACGCGCACGCGCTTCATCAGTGCGCCGTTCCACGCCAGCGACGCCATCGAGCCGACGGTCGTCTGCGCGTAAAAGTTCCACGGCAGCAGCGCGGACAGCACGTAGATGTCGTACCGCGGCACGGTGAAGCGGAAGATCGACGAGAAGACCATCACCAGGATCAGCATCAGCAGCAGCGGATGCAGCATCGTCCAGAAAAATCCGAGGACGGAGCGCTTGTAGCGGATGGTGAGGTCGCGATGCACGAGGTTGCGGAGCAGGTGCGCGCTGCGCGAGATGTCGCGCAGTTCCTCGCGGAGGTTGACCGTCGCGCCGGCGACGTAGCGGCGCTCGGAGGCAAGATCCGTCAAATCCCGCTCCCTGACAACGACGTGGAGACGCTGCGCACGAGCAATCGGAGATCGAGCCACAACGACCAGTCGCACATGTACGTCAGGTCATACCGCAACTTCACCTCGGGGTGAGTCTCATATTCCGAGGAGACCTGCGCCAGCCCGGCGATGCCGGGCCGCACGAGGCTGCGCAAATCGAAGTCCGGCACCTCGGCGAGGATGCGCGCGACGATCTGGGGCCGCTCGGGCCGCGGGCCGACGAGGCTCATGTCGCCGACGAGAACGTTCAGCAGTTGCGGGAGCTCGTCGACGCGGTAGCGTCGCAGCAGCGCGCCGACGCGCGTCACGCGCTCGTCGCGCATCGATCGAAATTTCCACATCTCGAACAGCACACCGTCGCGGCCGACGCGCTCCTGGCGATAGGTCAGCGGCCCGCGATCCTCGAGCCAGATTGCGAGCGCGGCGAGGAGCAACAGCGGCGACGCGAGGATGAGGAGCAAGGCGCTGATGACGATGTCGACGCCGCGTTTGATCGCCGCGCTGACGCCGTAGCCGCAGCCGACGGCGATCTCGACGAGCGGTTGATCGCCGATCCAGCCGAACACGGACGACGTGAGCAGTGCGTCGGCATGGGAAGCGAGGAGGAGATAGCCGCGCGGGCCGCGGACGCGCAGCAGCTCGAGGCGGCGGCGCGGATCGCCATCGGCCGAAACGAGGATCACTTCCTCGGCCTGGCGGACGACACCGCGGATCGCCGGCGTTGCGAGCTCCGCGGGCGTGGCCCAGGCGACGACGCGCACGCGCGTGTCGCGGCTGTCGCGCAACGAGGCGACGGCGGCGGCGATGTCGTGTTCGTCGCCGACGAGCACGGTCGCGCGAGGACGGACGGGGAACGCGACGCGCAGCAGGCGCCGCCATAGCGGCAGCAGGAGCGCTTCGAGGACCGGCACGGCGAAGACGATCGTGCGCGGCAGCGGCTGCGCGATTGCGGTGCTGCCGAGGGAGACGAATGCGAGCTGGATGAACAGCGCCGCGAGCAGCACCGGCCGCGTACGCGGAGTGACGCGCTGGCGATAGAAGCCGCTGAGGCCGAGTGCGACGATGAACGAGCCCGCGAAGAGCATGACCATCGCCGGAGTGAGGACGAGGTTCTGCGGCGGCAGCAGCGATTTCGTGAAGGCGAGGGGAATCGAGCGGCGGATGTAGACCAGCAGCGCGACGCTTCCCCACGCGATCGCGAAGTCGCCGAGGAGCGCCGCGGCGATGCGGAAGTCGGCCTCTTTGGAGGAGGGGCGGATCATGCTACGAGCTCCGCCATTTTCTCCAACGTCGCCTCGCGCGAATAGCGCTCCGTCACGATGCGCCGCAGTTCCGCGCCGTTCGGCTTCGTCAACAGGTTGACCGCTTCGCGCGCGATCGTCGCTGCATCCTCGGCGACGACCGCGTGCTTCGCGAGCGCGGACAGACTCCGCACGCCTCGCGACGTTGCCACGACCGCGCATCCTGCTTCCGCTGCTTCCAGCATCTTCGTCGACTCGCCGCTGCCGAAGCGCAGCGGGAGGATGGCGACGTTTACCTCACGCGCGAGCGACGGAACGTCATCGACCGGCGAAAGAAACGTGATCCCGGCACGTCGAGCAGCGTGTCGCAGTTTTCGCGACGCGTGCGCGCCCGCGATGACCATCGTCGCATCGGGCTTGATCGCGCGAATGGCCGGCCAGATCTCGTCGACGAGCCACTGCGCCGCGTCGGCATTTGCGAAGTAGGCGAGGCGGCCCCAGAAGCCGAAGTCGTAGCGGCGCGCACGCGGCTCGAGCGGGCTCACTTTCACGCCGTTCGAGATCGCGATGCCGCGCGATCCGGTCTCGTCTTCGCTGACGAAGAGCACGTGGTCGTACGCACTCTCCATCGCGCGCTCCGCATCCGCGGTCCGCTTCTCCTCGGCGCGCCAGAGCCATCTCGTCAATGATGACGCGGCGCGCGCTCGCTCGTGCATGTTGCGCGCGAGCGAGTCGATCGCGTCGAGGATGCGAATCCCCTCTGTCGCGCCGATCCATGGATGGAGTCGCGAGAGGATGATCACCGTCGCGTCGAAGGAACCGAAGTCGCGGCGCGCGCGCGCGATCGCGTCGTCCCACGCGTACGGAGCGGCGAGGAGCGATTGCCAGGGAAGTCGTTCGGTGATCGTGCGGACGATCGCGCGCGCGGCGCGTGTCCATGAGCGTTGCGCAGGATAGAAACGAAATGTAGGGCGTGGCTTCAGCCCGCCTCCCCCGTGGAGGGGCGGGCTGAAGCCACGCCCTACGTCGGGCGCCACCAGCGCCACGTTCGCGTGCGCTAGCGCATCGAGCCACACCGTCGCGCGCAGACGATCCCCGCTGTACGCCGGCCACGGAAACCGCGACGAGACCACCAGCACGTTCATGGACGCATCCAGCGAACGAGCGCGCGCGGCGCGAGCAGCAGCGCCATCAACCACGAGCCGCCGAGGCGGAGCACCGCGGCGGGGGAGGCCTTCGTGTGCAGCGCCACGTCCGACGCAACGGTCAGCGCAAGAATACCGCCGAAGATCGGATGACTCCGGCGGATCAGCAGAATCGCCGCGGCGATGCGAAGCGGCGCCATCAGCGAGAGTGGACGTCCGAAGATCTCGACGACGAACGCGAGTCCCTCGAGCGGGCGGCGCGCGATGACGCGTCCGAACGCGGGCGCGCGGCGCGCGAGCAATTCGTAGCGTCCGAGGAGCCATCGCGCGCGCTGTGACGCGGCGGAGGTCATCCCCTCCGGTTTCTCGTCGAGCACGACCGCCTCGGACATCCGGACGCGATCGCCGCTCGCGGTGAGGAGCAGCGTCGCCTCGAGGTCTTCGATGCGCGTGTCCAGCCGCGGCATGAGCTCGAGGAACGCCTTCGTCGTGAACGCCGAGCCGGTGCCGCGCAGACGAACGTTCCATCCGAGGGCCTCGCGGCCGCGGTCTTCCGTGGTCTGCGCGATCCGCTCCGCTTCCGCTGCCGCCGCGCCGACGCCTTCCGTCGATCCGCGAAGGAACGTCTGCACCGCGGTCGCGTCGTCCGGCCACGAGAAGTGGGCGAAGAAGTCGGGCTCGAGACGCGAGCCGGCGTCGAGGACGAGGATCGCTTCGTACGGTTCGAGGAGCGCGCGATGCTCGCGCGCGAGCCACGCCAGCGCCGCCGCCTTCGACGGGCCGGCCGGCGACTTCACCACGACGCGCGCGCCGTGCGCGTTCACGCCGGCGTCGTCGCCGTCGAGGAGCAGGAGAACGTCAGCATGTTGACCAGTTGCCGAGGCGAGCGTGGACTGCAGGCGTTCGCCCTCGGCACGCGCGGGAACGACGATGAGAAGTTTCATGTAGGGCGTGGCTTCAGCCCGCCCCCCCGACGTGGGAGGCGGGCTGAAGCCACGCCCTACGTTTGCTCCCCACAACACCATCCGCACGACGGCATCGCACGCGGCAAGCGTGGCTGGAACAAGGATCAGGAGGGAGAGGGGGAGGCGCATCCGAAACGGCGCAAAGAGTACCATCCGACTCGCCGATGCGGCCTGCCACCATCCTCTTCGTCTTCGGGACGCGCCCCGAGGCCATCAAGCTCGCTCCCGTCATCGAAGAGCTCCGCCGCGATCCGGCGTCGTTCGACGTCCGCGTCTGCGTCACCGGTCAGCATCGCGAGATGCTCGCGCAGGTCCTCGACCTGTTCGGAATCACGCCCGACATCGACCTCGGACTCATGCAACCGGACCAGAACCTCACCGACGTCGCCGCGGCCGTTTTGATCCAAGTGCGTCGCGTGATCGACGAAACGTCTCCGCGCGTCGTCGTCGTGCAGGGTGACACCACCTCGGCGATGGCCGCGGGACTCGCGGCGTTTTACGCGCGCGTCGACGTCGCGCACGTCGAAGCCGGCCTGCGCAGCGGCGACGTGCAGGCGCCGTGGCCGGAGGAGGTCAATCGCCGACTGCTCAGCGTCGTGACGCGCTTCCATTTCGCGCCGACCGGGGACGCGCGGCAACATCTTCTCCGCGAAGGTGCGAGCGAGGTCTTCGTCACGGGGAACACCGTCATCGACGCGCTGCTGCGCGTGCGCGAAGTCGAATTGCCGTTCCTGTCGAACCGCCGCCTCGTGCTCGTCACCGGTCATCGTCGCGAGAACTTCGGCGCGGGGCTGGAGTCGATCTGCCAAGCGCTCGCGGATCTCGTGCGCATGTTCGACGACATCGAGATCGTCTATCCCGTGCACCTCAATCCGAACGTTCAACAACCCGTGCGCGCGATCCTCGGCGACTCCGAGCGCGTGCATCTCATCGAGCCGGTCGACTACGCGACGTTCGTCACGCTGATGAAGCGCAGCACGCTGATCCTCAGCGACTCCGGCGGCGTGCAGGAAGAAGCACCCTCCCTCGGCAAAGCCGTGCTGGTGATGCGCGACACGACGGAGCGTCCCGAGGCCGTGCGCGCGGGAAATGTGCGCCTCGTCGGGACGTCGCGCGAGCGCATCGTGTCCGAGGCCGGCGCGCTGCTGTGCGATCCGGCGAAGCTTGCCGAGATGGCGCAGGTACGTCATCCCTTCGGCGACGGAAACGCATCCAAACGGATCGCGGACGTGTTGCGCGCCGCCGTTGTATCCTCCGCACCATGACCGAGCCCGAACGTCCTCCGCACAATCCGCGACACGAGCATCTCTCCGTGAGCGACAGCGGTCTTCATTACGTGCGCGAAAAGAAGAGCGGCCTGCTGCGCCAGCTCACCGATTCGGAGCTGAACGATTTCGACGACCCGCCGCCGTGCGAGCAGTGCGGCGAGCAGTTCGGCTGCGAGCATTACAACTGCGCGCGCGAGCCGCTCATCGCCGAGCCGGAGATCGACGCGCACGTTCCCGAGCAGTGGCGCGCGTTCGCGCGCGAGGCGGGCATCAGCAACAACGATCTCGAACGGCTCCGTGTGATCGAGCATCGCGACGGCGAGTATCACGCGGTCGCGAACGGCGACATGCGGATGCAGGAGTTGGTGCTGTTGTTGAACGAAACGTAGGGCGCGGCTTCAGCCCGCCTCCCTCGTGGAAGGGCGGGCTGAAGCCGCGCCCTACATTTATGTTGATCCCACGCCTCACCTCGTTCCTCACTCAGCTCATCAGCGAGACCAGCGGCCTCTCGCTCGAGGACACGCTCGTGCTCGCGGAAGGCGCGCCGCAACTCGATCCTGACTTGACCGCGAACATTCGCGAGTTTCGCACGCGCCTCGGCGAGTTCCGCCTCGGACGCGCGCCGATCGACGCGCTGTTCGCACATCCCGTGTCGCAGGCGCTGGCGGCGTTCTTTCGCGCGTTCCCGATTCCCTTCCGCGACGAGCACATTCACCTCACCGGCTCGCTCAGCGCGGAATTCGTCTGGTCGCGCCTCGGACCGTTGCTCGACGGGCCGAACCGCGCGCTCTACGAAGAACGCATCGCGCGCGTGTACGGCGCAGAGTGTCTCCCGCTCACGAGCGCGTCCGACGTCGACCGTTTGATTCGCCTCGGCGACACCGAGCGCTTCGATCGCTATCTCAAGATCCTTTACTTGCCGAAGCTCATCCTCACATCGCGCGATGCGCATCGCGACGCGGCGTATCACATGGCCAGCCGGCTCTATCGCTCGTCGAACGTCGGCGCGCTGCGGCTCAAGTTCACGCTCTTCCGCGAGACGACCGATCCGTCCGAGCAGATCCCCGGCATCGCGGACCTGACGGCCGAGGACGTGATCCTCGGGTTGTACGAGGGATTCCGCGCGTTTCAGTCCGAGGTGCCGGCGTTCCGTTTCGTGCTCTCGCCGAGCTTCCGCAAAGAGGCGGGGTTTTACGACGCGACACGCTACGCGTCGAAGCGCGAGAGCTTCGACGATCAGGTGCGTCAGATCATCGAGCTGTTGAAGAAACATCCCGAGCTGCGCGACGTCGTCACCGAGGTCGACACGGTCGGGAACGAGCGCGGGTTTTATCGCAAGGTGCATTTTCAGGAGTTGCGCGTCGGCATGCGCAAGCTGCAGGCATACGGGTTCCGCACGCGCAGCCATCACGGCGAGACGTGGGACACGCTGCGGCACGGCGTGCAGGCCGTCGACAATGCGATGAACATCTGGCACGTCGACGCCATCGAGCACGGCCTGAGCCTCGGCATCAACCCGAACTTCTATTTCCACTCGATGCTGCAGCGCATCCTCCGCGCGAACCGCGCCGGGGAACCGCTCGCGCCGGGCACGCGCGAGTACGCGGAGATGATGGACATGGACACGAGCGGCCGCGAATCGATCCGCGAGAAGCTGATCGCCGGCGCGCCGCTCACCGACGCCGAGACCGTGCTGGCGACGAAGACAAAGTTCCATCACGCGCGCGAGGTCGAGACCTATCAGCACGACGTGTTGAATCGCATGATCGACAAGCGCCTGACGTTGATCTCCCTGCCGTCGTCGAACAAGAAGCTCACCGGCGAGCTCGCGGACTACAGCGACCACCCGTTCTCGTGGTGGGAAAAGAAAGGCCTCCGCCTCGGCGTCGGCACCGACAATGACATTACGCTCAGTACGAGCTTCATTCGCGAGATGCTGATCCTGCTGTACACGGATCCATTGGAGCTGAAGATCACGAAGCTGTTGATTGTGACGACCGGGGAGACGCGTAGGGGGCATCTGTCGCATTTGTTGTGGGAGATGAGGAAGGCGGGAGCGAGTGCGGAGTCCTGAGTGCTGAGTTGGATGCGTGCGCTGTTGCGCACCCGGCATTACAGCATCCGCACGGAGGACAGCTACGTCCAGTGGGCGAAGCGGTTCATCGTCTATCAAGGCAAGCGACATCCGAGCATGATGGGAGCGCCGGAGATCAACGAGTTCCTTTCGCATCTCGCGGTGGAGAGAAATGTTTCGGCATCGACCCAGAACCAGGCGCTTGCGGCGATCCTATTTCTGTATCGCGACGTGCTGGGGGAGGAGGTGTCGTGGCTGTCGGAGCTCGTGCGCGCGCCGCGGAAGGAGCGGGTGCCGGTCGTATTGACGCGCGAGGAAGTCCGGCAGGTTCTGGGGCGCATGAGCGGTGAGGCTCAGATGATCGCCAGGCTCCTTTACGGAACGGGCCTGCGGCTGCTGGAAGGGCTGCGGGTGCGGGTCAAGGATCTCGACTTCGAGACCGGCGAGGTGACGGTGCGGAGCGGGAAGGGGAACAAGGACCGGACGACGATGCTGCCGCGCGTGCTGACGGTGAATCTGCGCCATCATCTCGAGACCGTGGTCGCTGC
>Ga0209382_10004688_pt1 | contig 18156 bp, 9 predicted proteins | sample SoiMetdeltSBSDD5_FD_187599 | JGI IMG/M metagenome (GOLD analysis project Ga0209382, IMG submission 187599) | Bulk soil microbial communities from a Populus tree surrounding site in Tennessee, USA - Soil MetaG P. deltoides SBSDD5 (SPAdes) (version 2) | ecosystem: Environmental > Terrestrial >...
AGCGTTGGGATTCGCCTGTGGGCCGGTTGCTCGCGCGTCGTTCGGTTGCCGAGTGGTTCGCGAAGCTCGAGACGGAGAAAACGCTCGCGTCCGGCCTGCGTGGTCTGCGCGGTTTCTTCCTGGCCGACCCCGAAGATCTTTCGCTGCTGGCGCTGGTCGAGCAATTCGCGTCTGACGGCGCGCCGGGCGATGAAAAGATGTTCCGGCTGCGCGGCGGCACCAGCCGGTTGCCGGAGGCGATGGCCAAAACGCTGAGCGGCCGCGTTCTTCTCAACGCTGTTCTTCGACGCGTGAGTCAAAACGATCAGTCGGTTCGCGTGTCCATCGAAGAGCGTGGCACCAGCCACGAGTTGCGCGGCGATTTCCTCATCATCGCAATGCCGGCGTCGACCGTCCGTGACGTGCACTTCGATCCTGCCCTTCCCGAAGACCAGCATCGCGCGATTGCAAAGCTTCGATATGGTGCCGCGACGCGTCTGCTGCTGCAGTTCGACCGGAGATTTTGGAGACACCGCGGCCGGCCATGGGCGTTCGGCACCGATCTGCCCATTGGCGCCGTGTGGGATGCAAACGAAGAGCAGCGTGGGCCTTCTGGCATTGTCTCGCTGCTGGCCGGTGGCCGTGCGTCCGCGGAGCTGCAGGAAATCCTGGCGTGCGAAGGGGAGCGAGGCGTGTGCGAGCGCCTGGCGTGGCTCGGCCGTCCCACACGGCTGTTAGCGTCGTACTCGGTCGCCTGGGAGTCCGACCCGTGGTCGCGTGGCGGCTATGCCTTCTTCGATCCGCAGTTCGATCCCGCCCTTCGCCAGTGGCTCTCTCGTCCTGCCGGGAGAATTCTATTCGCCGGCGAACACACGAGCGATCGAGAGCAAGGCTATATGAGCGGTGCCATCGAAAGCGGCAAGCGCGCCGCAGTCGAAATCGCCGCACTCAAGTCGCTACTCGACTAACGACTGACTAACGACTACCGACTAACGACTGTCGACTATGGAGTTCACCCCACGTCTCGGGATCCTGGGAGATGAGCGTGGCGAAGTACAGCGACACGTCCTCTGCCGGAAACTTCGTGGAGAGTTCCTGCGCCGCTGCGGCAAGCTTTTCCGGTCCGGGTTTCGCTACCGTCTCGTCGCCAATCAGGCCGTTCTCGTGGGCGATCCCCAAAGCGTCCAGAAACGCGGCCATCATCGGCCGCTGATGTTCGAGGTGATAGGCCACCAGGGCGCGAGCCGCGATCGAGTCTGAAATCGTCGGCAAGCTGGCGAGATACTTGATCCGCTTTTCGGCTGGCAGGTGGAGCACGCTCTTCGTCCGGAACTTCATATGCGAGGCGAGGGCAGAGATGGCTTCGACCTGCTGATCAGTTGACTGCTCGTCGTTCCAAAACGGCTCAGCTGCACGGAGCCGCTGCTCGAGCGACATCCGCTTCCACACGCGCACTGGCCGAAACTCTTCAAAATCCTGTTCCATTCGACGGATTTTAACAGGACCGCGAGATCAAACGAATGAGCCGGCGAAACCGTCTAAAGCCACGGATCACAATGGCCAGGTGTCAGCGGATTGCGATATGACGACATCTTTCTTCGAGACGTTCTGGCAGGACCTCAAATTTGGCGCGCGCACGCTCCGGCGTAACCCCGGGTTCGCGGCCATTGCCGTCCTGACTCTCGCGTTGGGGATCGGTGCCAACGCGGCCATCTTCAGCGTCGTGAACGCGGTGCTGCTGCGGCCACTGCCGTGGCGCGAGCCGGATCGGGCGGTGATGATCTGGAGCAAGTGGACGGCGTTCGACAAGACCTGGGTTGCGACCGGTGAGGTCGTCGACTATCGTCGCCGAAGCCGCACGCTCCAGGAGGTCGCGACCTGGAGTGATGGCCAGGTGAACCTCACAGGCGACGGCGACCCCGAGCGCCTCTCTGCCGCGAGCGTCAGCGCGAACACGTTCTCGACGCTTGGCGCGGTCCCCATGATTGGGCGCACGTTCACCGCGCAGGAAGATCTTCCTCAGGGTCCACGGTTGGTCGTCCTCAGCTACGGCCTCTGGAACCGCCGCTACTCTCGCGACGCATCGATTGTCGGGCGCTCCGTGCTGATCAACGGCACATCCTACGAGGTCGTTGGCATCATGCCACCGGGCTTCCTGCTGCCGACCGACTTCAGAAATCCTGAGCCGACGCAGTTGTGGATGCCGCTGCAAATGGATCCGGCGTCAACCGATCACGGGAGTCACGGGCTCTACGCCGCCGGCCGCCTTGCCCCGGGGGCAACGGTTCCGCAGGCCGCCGGCGAGCTGCACGGCATCGCGCGTGCGATGACGAACGAAGGACTCTATCCGGTGCAGATGGAGTTCGACACCGTCGTGCTCTCATTGACTGACGAAGTCGTCGGATCCGTCAGGCTCTCGATCTGGCTGCTGTTCGGCGCTGTTGGATTCTTGCTTCTCATTGCGTGCGCAAACGTGGCCAACCTGCTCCTTGCGCGAGCCGAAGCGCGTCAGCGCGAGATCGCGGTGCGCTCTGCGCTTGGTGCCGGAGGCCTCCGCGTGTTGCGCCAATTGTTGACCGAGAGTTTCGTGCTGGCGAGCGCCAGCGCGGTGGTTGGACTGGCGCTGGCTTATGGCGCCGTGCGACTCGTCGCGTGGTGGAACCCGGCCAGCATTCCGCGCGTCGCCGGCGTGTCGCTCGATTGGCGTGTGCTGCTCTTTACGGGGGTCGTCGCGCTTGTGACGAGCGTGATCTTCAGTCTCGCCCCGGCGTTGCGCGCCATGCGCGTCGATCTGACCGAGTCGCTCAAGGATGGGGGTCAGGGCGCGTCAACCAGCGGCGCACGGCAGCGATTCCGCAACGCGCTCGTCGTCGTCGAAATGGCGTTGGCAGTTGTGCTGCTCGTCGGCGCTGGCCTCATGCTGCGCAGCCTGTGGTCGCTCCAGCGCGTTCCGATTGGTTTCGATCCCTCGAACGTCATGACAATGAGAGTGTCGCTGCCTGCGACGAGTTACGAGAGCCCGGAGCAGGTGGTCGCGTTTTATCAGCGGCTTCTCGAGCGGGTGCGTCAGCTTCCGGGCGTCCGTAGCGCCGGGGCTGCGCGGCTGTTGCCGCTCGGTTCGACGATTGGCGATTGGGGCCTCCGGATCGAAGGCTACACGCCACCGCCAGGAACGGGTGCCAAAGGCGACTGGCAGATCGTCACCGACGGCTATATCGAGTCGATTGGCGAGCGCGTCGTCCGCGGCCGGACCATTCTGCCAAGCGACACGACCGACAGTCAGCCGGTCGCGCTCATCAACGAGGAAATGGCGCGCCGCTACTGGAACGGCCGCGACGCAACCGGCGGACGCATGCGGATCGGAGGCAACAATGGAGACCGGCCCTCGGTCACCGTGGTTGGTATCGTGGCCGACGTCCGCCACAACGGCATCACGGACGTGATCAAGGAGAAGTTCTACATTCCTCACACGCAGTGGCATAAATCCACGGGCAACCCGATTCGCGGCATGTCGCTCGTCGTCAAATCCGCACAGGATCCGCGTAGCCTCGCCGGGCCGATCCGTCAGGAGATCCGCGCCCTTGATTCGACGCTGCCTGTCGCGAACGTGCGCACCATGGACGACGTGGTGGGCGCGACGATGTCGAGCCCGAGGTTTACGGGATTTCTGCTCGTGACGTTTGCCGCGATCGCGTTGGCGCTGTCGGCGATCGGGATCTACGGCGTCCTGTCGTATCTCGTGAGCCGTCGCACGAGGGAGATCGGCATTCGCGTGGCGATTGGTGCCGGGCGCGGCGAGGTGCTGCGCCTCGTGCTCGGCAGCGGCCTGCTGCTTGCGTTGATCGGCGTCGCCGCCGGACTCGTCGTCGCGTTCGTGGTCACACGCTTCATGAGTACGTTGCTCCACGAAGTCAGCCCCGGCGATCCCTTGACGTTCGGGTCTGTCGCCGTTGTTCTCACGCTCGTTGCGATTCTTGCGAGCCTCGTGCCGGCCTGGCGCGCGACGCGCGTCGATCCTGTGGTGGCGCTCAAGGCTGAGTAACAAACCGAAGTGATACGATCGGACGATTGTCCATGTCGTCCGATCGTCGTCTGTTTACCCCGCACTTCTTTGTGATGTGCGGGTTCACCTTCACCGTTTTTCTTTCTGCGTTTCAGCTGCTGCCGACCGCGCCGTTCCACATCCTGGATCTGGGCGGCAGCACGTTCGCGTCGGGATTGTTCCTGGGCTTTCTCACGTACGCATCGGCCTTTTCCGCGCCAGTGACTGGCGCCCTGGCCGATCGCCTCGGCCAGCGGCGCGTCCTCATCATCTCGAGCCTCGCGCTGGCAGTGTTCTCGATTGGCTATGCCGCGATTCCAAGCTACCGCGTCATGCTCGTGCTCGTCATCGTGCACGGGATTTTCTGGTCAGGGTTGCTGTCGGCGTCAGCATCGTACATGACGAACCTGCTCCCCGAGACGCGGCGCGCCGAAGGAATTGGATATTGGGGACTCTCGAGCGTCGCGGCAATGGCGGTCTCGCCGTCTGTCGGGCTCTGGATCTACCGACGCGGCTGGGTCTGGCTCTGCATCGTCGGCGCGATCCTGAACCTGATCATGGCGGTGATCGCGTGGAACCTCCGGCCGGATCGCCCGGCTGACAGGGCTTCGATCGCGAAGCACTCGTGGAAAGGCCTGCTCGAGTGGCGTGTGCTGATCGTGTCCGTCAGCCTGTTCATGTATTCGTTCGGCTATGGCGGCATCACGAGCTTTACCGCGCTTTACGCGGACGCGAACGGCGTCAGGCCGAAGAGCATCTATCTCACTGCCCTGGCGATAGTCATCCTGTTCACGCGACCGGTGGCGGGCCGGCTCGGGGATCGGTGGGGTTACAAGCGCGTCTTCGTCCCGTGCCTGGTGCTGATTTGCATCGGCTTGGCGCTTCTCGCCGTCGGCGGCACGCGGCCTTGGATGATTGCGTCAGCCGCCGTGTTCGGCCTCGGCTTTGGCACGGCCTATCCGGTTTATGTCGGCTACGTGATGCAAGGGGTGGCGGCCGATCGACGAGGCGCCGCATTCGGTGCGATCCTCGCCGCCTTCGACACTGGCATCGGCACGGGCTCTACGCTCATGGGATTGCTGATCCAGCACTTCGGCTTCTCGGCGGCTTTTGGTTTCGCCGCCGCGCTCTCCGCGCTTGCGCTGCCGTACTTCCTGGTTGCTGATAAGTACACTCGAACCTGACGAGGGATTGTCGTTCACGGGTTCCCGGGTTCACTGTTCCCGGGTTCACGGTTCCCGGGTTCACGGTTCTTTGGTTCTTGGTTTGGTTCTCGGTTCCTTGGTTCTGGTTTCTTGGAGTCTCTGGGTTTGGGGCCGTCGCCTTGGACGGATTCCAAGTACTGAATCAACTTCGTTGTTCCAGCGAGCGCTCGTTTCTGGAGCACCAACAGTCTTTGGGTGTCCTCGTCTGTAAAGTATTTCCGAGTCTGGCCGTCGAGGAGGTGACAACGGACTTCCTCCAGCGAACCTCTCGCAATTCGTAGAAAGCTGGCGAATGAGCGGGGACGGAATCGGCCGAAACCCTCGGCGATGTTGCGCGGCGCCGAACTGGCCGAGTCGCGAATCTGATTCCGAAACGCGAAATCTTTTGCCACAGGGCCCGCGTCGGTCAGCCTGTTGATTTCATCCCGCAGTTCGACTGACAGCTGCCAGATATCAAGATCTTCAAAACGCTTGACTCCACGCATACCATGCGGACAGCACGTTTCGTTCCGCTCAGAAAGACGCCTGTTTGCGCCGAATCTCGAATGTCGGGTTGGAGAAACTGCACGCGCCACGGTGGGAACGGCGCGCAGTTTCCGAACTCAAGAAGAACCCGCGAACCAAGAACCAAGAACCAAGCGAACCAAGGGAACCAAGAGAACCAAGAACCCGGGAACCTTGAACCCGGGAACCCGTGAACGGCAAGGATCGCTAGAATCCTACCCGCGTGCCCAACTCGATCTTCCTGGCCGGTCCAGCGGACGTCGGTTCACCGAAGAACGGCGACGTCATCACGCCGCTGTAGCCCATGAAGTTCGTGTGATTCAGCAGATTGGTGGCGGCGACGTACAGCTCCACCCGCCAGCGCTTGTCTTCGGCACCGCCTGAGAATCCGCCCACCGGTGTCTCGACTGCACCGCCGCGAATCATGATCAGCTGTCCGCCAGGCCCTTCAGCGCCGGCGCGATTGCCGAAGCCGAAGGCGTAACTGAGGCGCGCGCCGAGATCCCATCGGTACGCCGCACGTGCGCTGTTGCGGCCGATACCAGACGGGCGATCGTTGCTGACGGTATCGCCGTTGTCGTCCATGCCGGTGGTGATGGTGTACGGCGGCGCGGAGCTGGCGTTGAAGCTGCTGGCAAGCTTGAACCCCGCCCACAGATTCATGTTGAAGATGCCCGACAGACGATGACGGACATCGATGGCAGAGGGTCCCCATTCGGCAGCCGGATCGAAGTTGTTGGCCGGCAGGCTGAACGCACCGTCCGTGTCGTTGAACAGCCGGCCGAACGAGTAGTTCATGAAGAGAAACGTCCGGTGCCACGGCAGGTTGAGGTTGAAACCGGTGTTGATCATGTGTCCCGAGGACCGTCCCGTGGACTCGATTTGCGTGATGTTGCCGGCTTCAGGATTCGGCCGCGTGCCATCTTCGAACGGTGCGTTGACGTTGCGGCCTCTGAAGAGGTTTCTGCCGCGGCCGAAGCTGTAGCCGACGTTGAGGCGGCCGAAGCGGCCGACCATGCGTTCCATGCCGACGTTCGTTCGCAGAATCGTCGGCAGACGCAGGTCTTCGGACTGAACGTATCTGCTCGAAGGGAGAACGATCGCGTCGCCACCGGCGTACGGATCCGGGAAGCCGGGGTTCTGGACGACGAGATCGACTTGGTGCGTGCCATCTACGCGAAGTGTCTGCTCGTAGGTTTGCGCGTCGTACCAGTCGTAGAAGATCCCGACGCCACCACGGAACGTCGTCTTACCGGACTTCCATGGCGACCACGTCGCACCGGCACGCGGTGCAAAGTTCAAGTAGTCGTCGGTGTGCGTCTGGATTTCGTGTCTGAGGCCGAGGCTGACGGAAAGACTTCGTGCCATGCGGATGTCGTCCTGCACGTACCAGCCCAACTGTGCGTGTCCGTACTGCACCAGCGGATCACCAGTGCGTTGGGTGAACGTCGTAGGCCGGCCGGCCTCATACGCCTCGAGGCTCGCGAACGTAAACGTGCCTCCCATATTCCTCACATCGTCGCTGCGGTAGCGCCCGGCTTCCAGCAGCACGCCGGCGCGTGCCGAGTGGCGACCGGCGGCATAATCGAAGTCCGTCGCGAACTCGAAATCGGTGCCACGGCGTCCGCCGCCAACCTGGGCGCCGCCGGAGCTGAACGAGTCGAGCACGATGAGTGCGAAGGTGTCGGTGAACGCGTCGGAAGCGCTCGTCTGATGTCTGGCCTGGAAGCGTGTTTCGTTGTAGAAGTTCTGCCCCACCGGCCCAGAGAGCGACAAGCGGAAGACGTCCTCGGTCATATCGCGCGAGTAGGCCCGGCCTGGAAGGTCGAAGTCGCCGACGCCGAGGTTCTCACTTCTGGTGCCCGAACGCTGATAGCTCGCGCGAAGAGCACGAGACTTGTCGATAGAGTGATCGAGTCGTGCCGAGAAGTTCGCGCGATCGGCAGGCCGGCGAACGCTCCCTGAAATGTTCCGCTCCGGTGTGACCGCGTTCACGGTCTTGGAATCGTACGCGTTGACACCGTTGGTGGTGAAGGAGAAGCCGGTGCGATCTTTGATGAGGCTTCCGTTCACCGTAATCGTTCCGTTGTGCTGTTGCTCGGCAGCCTCGCGCGGCGCAAAAGCGTTGCGGGCGTTGAGCGCTTCGTCTCGAAACGTGAAGTCCACCGAACCGCGCAGCGGCCCGCCGCCTGGCCTCGTATGAATGTCGACGAACACCATGCCGCCGCCATGGTTCTCCGCGGCAAACAGGTCACGCCGGAACCGAATCGATTGAATCTGCGACTTCGGCGGCAGCTTGCCGCCGCGGAATCCGTCGACGCGAATCGTGGCGCCGGGGCCAGCCATCTCCTTCAGCGCTTCCTCCATCTCGTCGGGATCGTCCGGCAGCGCCTCGATCTGCGCCCGCGTGAGCAAATTCCCAAACGCATTTCCGCGCGGGTCGAGTGCGCGCTCGCGTGGATCCTGGCCGACGACGACGTCCTCGGCGACTTTGGCGAGGTTCAACTTCATCTCGCGCCGCCCGTTGCTTCCGGCCCGCAGCCGCACATCGTCGATCTGCTTCGGCTCGAATCCAGGAAATCCAGCACTCGCGGAGTACCGTCCGGGTGGAAGCGCCGTGAAGATTGCTTCACCCTGCTGGTTGGTAACGGCCTCGATAGCGCCTCCCGACGGTTCCACCGGCAAAAGTCGCACGGTCGCGTTCACGATGACTGCACCCGTCGGATCGAGAACGACGATACGCAGTGCGGCGTCGCGTGGCGGCTGCGGTGCGGCTGTTGCCGCGGACGCCATGGCAATCACGGTGAGCGCCAGCAGAAGATTCCGCACTAGCTGCCTACCTTGAATCTGTCGGCCTTGAACGTCGGATTGACTTTGTAGCTGGTGACCTCCCATTCCTCGGTCGTTTTGCCGCCTGTTCCGCGGGCGATCTTGTGAGGGAGCGAAACGCCGTCCACGGTGCGGTAGTCGGAGAAGAACACCCGATACTCGACCATCTTTGGCGGGGTCGCCTCGGCCTCGGCGCGCTGCTTCTCAATCTCCGCACGCTGCTCAGGCGTCAGCTCGACACGCGTGCCCGCGCCGCCAGCTGCTGGACGCGGTCCACCTTCCGACGTCATGGTGCGCGTGATCATCCTTGCCTCGGGTTCGACAAACGACAGCATGAGCGGCAGGTGCGTGTCGACATCGACAAACATCCGCAGCTTGAAGTCCTCCGGGCCGGTGACATCGACAATGTGCGCTTTGCCGTCTGGAGATTCGGCCTGGCCGCCGTACGCGTAGCTGACCGGAAAGCCTGGCTGCGTTCCGCCGACGAGCCCGAGCATCAGCCGCGCGAGGTCTGTGTTGCTGCGCTTGAGCGCGTTCTTGGCACGCGCAGGATCGGCGGCGGGAGGATCGGCTTGCACGCGCATTCCTGGGCTGTTGGGAACGAGCTCGAGAAATGGCCGGCCGGCCTCGAACCCTTCGGTGCGCGTCATTGCGAATCCGGAGCTGCCGATATCAGAACGCAGGTACTTGTCGGGAAACGCGACGTCAATCTCGATCTTCCCCGTGGCTTGCGCCGAACCGTGTTGAGGCGCCGGTCCACCCGGCCCGGTCATCATGATGAACGTGCCAGCGCCGCCACCCGGTCCGAGAGGGCCTGCGCTCATCTCCCGCCGATAGTCCGCGCGTAGCGACAGACTCTTGACGCCCGACAGTTTCTGCTCGCCGCCAAGCGCCTTGCGCACGTCCGTCATGACCGCCGCAGCCTTTGCATCAGCCTGCGCCCGCGCGTGCGTGCAGACTGCACCGTACGCCGCGACCAGCGCCGCGAGAGCCGCCGTGTTTCCCCAGCCATTCATCCGCATTGGTTGTCCCTCCGCAATTCCTGTTGTCTCTGACGAGGCATGATGCGGCTTCGGTCGCGGCGGTTGGTTAAGCGGAGGCTAAGAGTTTGTTAAGGACGTAAAACTCGATGATTCCGGCCTCGAGAGAGGACAGGTGCCCGCATGTGTGGTGCTAGACTCGCTCATATGTGGAGGCGCTTCCGCCCACCGCTATTCGTCGTCGTCCTTGCAATGTTCGTGTTGATCGCGGTGCTGGCGTGGCTGCAGTACCGCTGGCTCGGACAGATCAGCGACGCCGAGCGCGATCGACTGCGCGCGGGCTTGACGACGGCCGCGTCGGAGTTCGCGACTGACTTCGATCGAGAACTGGCGCGAGCGTTCCTGACGTTTCAGTTGGACGGGCCCGACGCCGTGACGAGCACGGAGGGCATTGAGGTTCGTTTTGGCGCGCGCTACGACCGCTGGCAGGCGACGTCGCGCTATCCACGCCTCCTCAAGGACTTCTACGTCGTGTCGCAGACGCCCGACAACGAGATGAAGCTGCGACGATTCGATCCGGTCGCGAGGCAGCTTGTCGCCGCGGAATGGCCGCCGGCCATGGCCTCGTGGCGCGAGCGGCTGACCGCCGAGAGTGTCGAAGAGAACAAGCGTGGCTCGACGTTTTTCATCCGTCGATTGCCAGCGGCGATCTGGGAGAGCGTGCCGGCGATCGTCGTTCCGGCACCGATGGTCTTCACGACGCAGCCGGAGCCGCGCATCGACATCGCTTCACAAATCTCGTACGCCGTGGTGACGATCGATCTCGATTACGTGACGCGCGACCTGTTGCCGTCGCTCACGCAACGGCACTTCAATCAGGGCGAGGCTGGCCCACGGTATCAAGTGGCGATCGTCCGGCGCGAAGACCCGGGCACCGTCGTGTTTCGATCCGATCCGTCGTACACGCCATTACCCGATGCCAACGCTGACGCGACGGCTGATTTGTTTCAGGTACGGCTGCAGGATTTCACCACGCTGGCGGGTGAAGTCCGACGGTTGACCGCATTTGCGGCGGCCAGGTCGAACCAGCCAGCAGCGACGCCGCATTCGCCGAGGATCACCGTCACGGACTCGCGGCCGATGTCGTTGGTGATTCAGTCTGGTCCTGGCGACGGAGGCCCGCAAGGATCTCTCGTAGATCCCGCCAATCCGAGTCGAACGCTCAAGAGCACGATCACCGCGACAACGAGGGTTGCGACACACACCGCCCCGTCACATTGGAAGCTTGTCGTCACGCATCCAGCTGGCTCGCTCGAGGCGGCCGTCGGCTCGCAGCGGCGGCGTAACCTCGCGGTGAGCTCGGGCGTTCTCGGTTTGCTCGGCGTGAGCATGGGCCTGCTCGTGATGTCGACACGACGCGCTCAGCGGCTGGCCAGGCAACAGATGGAATTCGTGGCAACGGTGTCGCACGAGCTCCGCACGCCGTTGGCCGTCATTCGATCCGCGGCTGAGAACCTGGCCGACGGCGTGGTGGACGATGAGCAGAAGATTCGCCGCTATGGCGAGCTGATGCGCACCGAGGGCCGCAGGCTCACCGAGATGGTCGAACAGATTCTCGAGTTCGCAGGCATCCAGTCGGGTCAGCGCGGGTTCGCGCTTCGGCCGGTCCCGGTCGGTCCGCTGGTGCGCGACATCGTGGCGTCGTCCTCCGCGCTGATCGCAAGCGCGGGTGTGGAGATAGAGCTCGATCTACCCGATCAACTGCCGCCAGTGCTGGGCGATGAACCGGCGCTTCGTCGCGTGTTCCAGAATCTCCTCGACAACGCCGTGAAATACGGCGCAGCCGGCGGGTGGGTGCGCGTGAGTGCCCGGCAATCGGGATCGGATGTTCTCGTGACGGTGGCCGACCGCGGCATCGGTATCGATCCTGCCGAACAGACGCGCATCTTCGATCCCTTCTACCGGGCGCGCGATGTGGTGGCGGCGCAAATGCAGGGTGCGGGGCTGGGCCTCAGCCTCGTCCAGCGCATTGTGTCGGCTCATCATGGCCGAGTGACGGTCAAGAGCACCCCAAGGAACGGCAGCGAGTTCACCGTGCAGCTGCCGATTGCTGTCGATGCCCCATTGACGAACGATCTGACATCGGAATCGGCCGGACAGCGCGACCTGTCATCGCCGCCAACTCCACAACATTCGTGAAACGACTCCTCCTGGTCGAGGACGAGCCGGGCCTCGTCATGACCCTCACCGATCGTCTCGCGCGCGAAGGCTACGCGGTCGACTCCAGTACGGACGGCGAGAGTGGGCTCGAGCGAGCGTCGAAGGAGCCGTTCGATCTGGTGCTGCTCGACGTCATGCTCCCACGGCTCGGCGGCTTCGACGTGATGCGCGAGTTGCGCCGCCGCGGAATCGATACGCCCGTCATCATGCTGACCGCGCGCGGTCAGGTCGTAGACCGCGTGGTTGGACTGAAGCTCGGTGCCGACGACTACGTCACGAAGCCGTTCGAGATGGTCGAGCTACTGGCGCGGATCGAGGCAAAGCTCCGCCGCGCGCCAACGACCCTGCATCCGGCCGAAGGACACCAGTTCGGCGAGATCCGCATGGACTTCCGCAAGGCCGAAATCACGAAAGGCGGCGAGCCCCTCGAGCTCTCCGCGCGCGAGTTTCAGCTCCTGCGCTACTTTATCGAGCACCGCGGCGCCACCCTGTCGCGCGAGGAGCTGCTCAACGAGGTGTGGGGCTACAACTCGATGCCCTCGACCCGAACGGTCGACGTCCACGTTGCCTGGCTGCGGCAAAAGATCGAGCCTAACCCGCGGCATCCGCAATACATCCTCACAGTACACGGGTTGGGCTATAAGTTTGCTGGCTAACGAAGAGGACTCTTGGCTGATTGCAGATTGCAGATTGCAGATTGCAGATTGTGGGTTGTAGATTGTGGGTTGTAGATTGTGGATTGTGGATTGAAGATTCCCCAGTCGGTCTACAATCGTCAATCCTCAATCGTTAATGGACAACCCGCACTCTGCAATCAACAATCTGCGATCTGAAATGGTTTGTGACACTCACTGCCACTTCTTCTCCTCCCGTTTTCTCGAAATCCTGACCAAAGACAAAGGCGACCTGCCCGCGGCAAACCGAGCGGACGCGGTGGCGCAGGTGCTCGGCTGGGATCCGCCGGGATCCGCGGACGCGTTGGCGGATCGATGGAAGGCGGAACTCCAGAAACATGGCATAGCGCGCTGTGCGCTCATCGCCAGCATTCCTGGGGACGAGGACTCCGTTGCCGCGGCGGTTGCGAAGCATCCGACGGCGTTCGTCGGCTTCTTCATGTTCAATCCGGCCGCGCCCGATGCGGCTGAACGGCTTCGGCTCGCGCTTGGTGAACAGAACTTCAAAGCCGTGGCGTTGTTTCCCGCCATGCATCGCTATCGGCTCGACGATGAGAGCGTGGGGAAAGTGTTTGAGGCGGCGGCCGAGAAGGGCGCGGCGGTGTTCGTGCACTGTGGTGTGCTTTCAGTCGGCGTGCGGAAAAAGCTTGGATTGCCGTCGCCATTCGATCTGCGGCTCGGCGATCCGCTGGCGGTGGCAGCGGTTGCGCAGCGGTACCCAACAGTCCCAGTGATCATTCCGCACTTCGGCGCCGGACTTTTCCGCGAAGCGTTGATGGCGGCAGATCAGTCGCCGAACATCCACCTCGACACCTCGAGCTCGAACAGCTGGATGAAGTACTATCCCGGGCTGACGCTGGAGGCGGTATTCCGGCAGGCGCTTGGCGTAATTGGCTCGAGTCGCTTACTGTTTGGCACCGACTCGTCGTTCTTTCCTCGAGGCTGGCAGAGGCCCATCTTCGACGCGCAAGAGGCGGCGCTCGGTGCGATCGGCACGGACGAGAACGATCGTGCCAAAATCTTCGGCGGCAACTTCGAGAGGCTGTTCCCGCATGCTTAGGAAATCACTGATCGGCACCAGTTTCATTCTGATCGTTGCGGCTCTTGTCGTCGTCGCAGCACGCACGCCGCAAGCGCAAACCGCGCAGCCGGCGTCGCTCGTGCTCACGAACGGTCGAATCGTGACCGTCGAAGCCTCGCCGGCCGAGGCAGAAGCGATTGCGGTGCAGGGCGATCGCATACTCGCGATTGGCAGTGCCGCGGACATGAAGCGCCACATCGGACCGGGCACCGAGGTCATCGATCTCAAAGGCCAGCTTGCGATTCCCGGGTTTGTTGAAAGCCATGGCCACTTCACGGGAGTCGGCCAGGCGCAGCTCAATTTGAACTTGATGAAGACGACCTCGTGGCCGCAGATCGTCAGCATGGTCGAGCAGGCGGCCAAGAACGCCAAGCCGGGTCAGTGGATCTACGGCCGCGGCTGGCATCAAGAGAAATGGACGTCCAAGCCCGAGCCGAACGTCGAGGGTTTCCCCGTGCACGAGGCGCTCAGCCGCGTGTCGCCCAACAATCCGGTGCTCCTGACACATGCCAGCGGCCACGCGAGCTTTGCGAACGCGAAAGCGATGGAGTTGTCGGGCGTCACCGGCGCGACGCCGAATCCCCCCGGCGGCGATTTTCTGAAAGATGCCAAGGGCAACCCAACGGGCCTGTTTCGCGAAACCGCGTCGCGATTGATCCGCCGTGACGCCGGCGAGCCGAAGCGGAGCGCCGAGGAGGCACTCGCGCGCGACCGGAAGGTCCTCGAACTTGCCTCGGCCGAGGTTGTCGGCAAAGGCATCACCTCATTTCAGGATGCCGGTTCCTCTTTTGCCGATGTCGATCTGATGAAGAAGATGATCGATGAAGGGCGGATGAACGTGCGCCTCTGGGTAATGCTGCGCACGGACAACGCCGCGCTCGCCGCAAACCTGGCAAAGTACCGAACCATCGATTACGGCAACGGTTTTCTGACCGTACGAGGAATCAAGAAGTCCATCGACGGAGCGCTCGGGCCGCGCGGCGCGTGGCTGCTCGAGCCGTACGCGGACAAACCTGGCGACACAGGCCGCAACACGTCGACCGTCGAGGACATCCGCGAGACGGCCCGCCTGGCCATGCAGCATGGCTATCAGCTCTGCGTGCACGCGATCGGCGACCGAGCCAACCGCGAAACGCTGAACATCTTCGAAGTCGCGTTCAAGGAAAACCCTACGCGCAAAGATCTTCGCTGGCGTGTCGAGCACGCGCAGCACCTGCATCCGTCCGATATTCCGAGATTCGGGCGGCTTGGCGTCATTGCATCGATGGAGGGGATCCACTGCACATCAGATGCGCCCTACGTGCTCGCCCGGTTGGGACCAAAGCGAGCGGAGGAAGGTGCCTACGTCTGGCAGAAGTTGATGAAGTCAGGCGCCGTGGTCACCAACGGCACCGATGCGCCGGTTGAAGACGTCGATCCGATTGCCAGCTACTACGCGACCGTCAGCCGCAAGGTGAAGGATGGCACTGTGTTCTACCCGGATCAGCGGATGTCACGGCTGGAAGCGCTGAAGTCGTACACGCTGAACGGCGCCTTTGCGGCGTTTGAGGAGAACTCGAAAGGATCCCTGAAGCCGGGCAAGTACGCGGACATCGTCGTCCTCTCGAAAGACATCCTGAAGATTCCAGAGGACGAGATCCCTACCGCCGAAGTCGTCTACACGATCGTCGGCGGTAAGGTTCGCTACAAAAAGTAATTACTACCGCGTCGTCAGCTGCCGGCCGCGCTGCGACTGCTGCTGCGCCGGCACCTTGCGACGATATAGATCGAAGAACCGGTTGCAGGCGCGATGGAATCGCTCGGCGAGCTGGCGGCCGGAATCGCCGGGCACTGGGCCGAGACGGCTCCACGCCGACTGAGCTTGCCGCACATCGTCGGCCATCGCCCGCCATTTCGATTCCTCGCCGGCGCGGCCACCGATCGTATTTGCGGCTAAAGCCTCCCTCAGCATGTCGGCGAGCGCCTGTGAACCAGACGCCGGCTGCGCGTTGCTGTCGGTCAGGAACCCTTCGACGCGGGCGCACAGCTTCTCCCCCTTCTGCCGGCTCGCTTCGACGTCGAGCTCAGTCCCTTTGAACGCTTCCGGGTGCCCCGACATCAACGCTTCGAGGGCTCCGACGAATCGTCCGCTCAAGGGATCCGCACCTTGACGAACGACGGGTGTTGTCTGATTCCAGCGGGTGCGAAGCGATCGGACTCGTTCGAGTAGATCTGCCGGTGCCTCGGTGGTTCCGTCGGGCACAGGGATCGCAAACGATTCGAGCTCGACGACGAGGCCTTCGCGGTCGGCCTGACGGGCTTCGAGCTCGATCTCGTCGCGGCGCTTGTATCGCTCGAAGAACGTATCGCACGCCGCTCTGAACCGGTTCCAGATCGCATCCGACTTGGATCGGCGGACGGGCCCGATCGTCTTCCACTCCGCCTGAAGGCGTCGGATCTCAGCGGCCGCCTTGTCCCACTCGCGGGAGTTGGCGAGCTCCTCGGCGCGAACGCACAACGCGTCCTTCTTCGCGAGGTTGGCGCTCCAGGTTTCCTTGCGCTCGGCAAGATCCGAGTTGCGGCGCGTGAAGAATCGATCGCAGGCGTCGCGGAACCGTTTCCAGGTGACCTTGGTGTCCTGACGCGGGATAGGCCCAATCTGCTGCCACTCAGCCTGCAGCTTTTTCAGTTCCTCGGCGGTCTTGATCCAGTCCGTGGACTCGGCGAGTGCTTCGGCCCGCTCGACCAACGCCACCTTCAGTTTCAGGTTCTCGCCGCGCTCTTCGGCGCGCTGCGAGAAAAACTCGCGGGCCTTGGCCTGAATCGGATCGGCTGCTTGCCTGTAGCGGTGCCACAAAGCCTGAGCCTGGGCGCGAGGCGCTTCGGCAACCTGCTTCCAGCGTTCCTGGATCTCGTGAAGCTCGTGCGCTGCCTTCTCGACTTCCTCCGGCTTGGATTCGTCGGTACTGCCGATGTTGTACTTCGTGCGAAGCGCTTCGGCCTTCGCGATCAACTCCTCTTGGACGGCAGCATTCGCAAAGCGCTTCCACTCGTCCATCTCGCGCAGCTCATGGAGTCGCGGCGCCATGACGGTCATGGCCGCTTTGAGCCGTTCGAGAAGCGCGTGCTGGTCGCGTTGTGGAACCGGCAGCGGTGCCTCCATTGCGGTTCGCAAATCCCTGACGGCGCGATCGGCCTCGCGCAGCGTGAGATCCTCCGCGGCAGCCCTGGCGGTGACACGTTCGAGGAGTTGTTCGATGCGCTGGAGCTGTTGACGCAGCGTACGTTCGGCGGCGGCACGCTTCTCTTCGGCGCGCTGCCTGACGCGCGCGTCGGCTTCGCCGAACCGCGTCGTGACGGCGTCATCCAGCCCATCCGCCTGACCAATGAGGTTCTGCCATTCGCTGGTCACAGCCCGCCACGCGTCTGCAGGTGCCGTCGCAACTGGCGAGGTCTCGTTGGTCCCGGCCTCGGATTCAGAGTTCTCCTTCGGTGCGGGGGCCTCGAGCGAGAGACGCTCCGCTTCGAGCGAGAGTTCCGCGAGGCGTGCGTGGATCCGCTCGAGCTCGAGCCGATTGCGATGCCGATCGGCGGCCCGGCTGCAGGCTTGGTCGAATTGTGCACGCAGAGCGACGTCTTCACGCTCCTGCGCCGAGGCGCCGGGCATGCCTTCCCATTCCGCACGCGCTTTGTCGATTTCGTTGGGCGTGCCCTCGCCGCGCAGCGCGTCTACCCGTGCACAGAGCGCCTCGAATGCCGTTCGGCGCGCTGCCACGCGTTCTTCCTCGGCTCGTCGTTCGGCTTCTGCGCGCTCGTGCGCCTCGATCGCGCTCTTGGCCGCGGCCACGCTGTTCGAGAAGCGGCCGGTGAGTTCCGGGTCGGCGCCCTCGGCGAGTCCCTGCCATTCAGATTCAATCGCACCAAGCTGCTGCAGCGCATCGGCCACCGCCGGCGACGCGGCCAGCGCGTCAACTCGCGCGATCGCGAGGGTCGCCCGCTTCAGCCATTCCTCACGGGCAGCTTTCCTGGCGGCTTCGGCGTCCTCGATTTCCTGCAGCAACCCGCGGGCGCGCTTGGCGACGGCCTTGTTCTTGGCGCGTGTGGCAATCCCATCGAGCAGCTCGCGCCGCTCGGTCTCCGTGCCAATCGACTCGAGCGCGCGATCGAGTGCCGCAACGCCCGCGTCCTTGTGATCGGTTCTCAACGCGACCGCGGTCAGCTCGCCTTGCTCCGCAATCCGTCCCGCTGCCTCCAGCGCGACTTTCGGATCGACGGCGGCTCGCGCAACGCTGCCAAGCACCTTCTCATCGCTGATCCGGCCGAGCGCAGCGACGCGGATGGATTCGTGCGGCGAGGCCTTGGCAATCGCTCCAAGCTGTTTCTGATCGTTCAGGCCGTCGAGCGCGGTGCTCGCGTCCGTGTCGGTGTCGGCCGGCGCGTTCGCAATCTGAACGAGCCGATCGCCGAGCTCGCGGCGCAACGTGTCATCACGCTCGGTGCGCGCCAGGCGCGCCAGATATCCGGGCACGCCGATCCGGTTAATTGCCGCGCGGCGAACCCGGACGTCCTCGTCCGATGCTGCGAGTTCAGCGATGACGCCCCAGTGCTCGGGGTCGTCAGGCAACTCCTCGACTCCGGCAAGCCGGATTGCCGGGTCAGGGCT
>Ga0209382_10004689_pt1 | contig 18151 bp, 17 predicted proteins | sample SoiMetdeltSBSDD5_FD_187599 | JGI IMG/M metagenome (GOLD analysis project Ga0209382, IMG submission 187599) | Bulk soil microbial communities from a Populus tree surrounding site in Tennessee, USA - Soil MetaG P. deltoides SBSDD5 (SPAdes) (version 2) | ecosystem: Environmental > Terrestrial >...
CACTTGCAGAGGCGAACCCCTTTCTCGCCCACCGGTTCCCATCCTGTGCCGCTGCAGAATTCACAGACAGCCAATTGAAGCTTTCGCAGGTCCTGAGCCATTCACTGATTCGGGCACGCTAAACTGAGAATCTTTGCAATGTTTGCAATCTTTATCAAAAGCGGAGGCGCATTATAGGTAAGCGGTCAGGTCAATTCAAGAACCCGATCAGGAAAGATACATTTTTAATTTCCCTCAATTGAGCGGGCGCGATCATCCGCGGACAAAGTCGGACGCCCCGGTTGACGAAGCGACGCCTGGTAAGTATTATCTGCCCTTCGTCGCGGCAAGCCAGCGACATTCATTGTCGCGGCCATTGATCCTCTTGATCATTTTGATCATTTTTGATCATAGAGGCTACCCGACATCAGACTTGCGTCCCGTTCGTCTAGCCCGGTCCAGGACATCGCCCTTTCACGGCGGCAACACGGGTTCAAATCCCGTACGGGACGCCATTCAATCTAAGCCACTTACAGCTGTTCCACCACTCAGCGCTTATTACCCGGCGCCGATACGCGCCGTTCTTCAAAATTTTCAACCAAATTCGTTGGCCATCAACAACGCGGAGCGGCGGCTCAAGAGCATCTCTCTCAATTTTTCTTCTCTTTCGGAGCCTTCGACCTGGCCTTCCTGTCCTCCTTCAAATCCTTCCTCTCCTCCTTCAGATCTTTTTTGTCTTCCTTCTTCTCCTCCTTCAAAGTCTTGAGATCCTCTTTCCTTCTTTCTTTCAGAACACCCGACTTCTCCTTTCTTCCCTCCTTTTCATCTTTCAAATCGGCTTTCCTGTCCTCCTTGAAATCCTTCCTCACATCCTTCAGCTCTTTCTTGTCTTCCTTCCTCTCCTCCTTCAAAGCCTTGAGATCCTCTTTCCTTCGCTCCTTTTCGTCTTTCGAATCCGCTTTCTCTGTTTCTTTTTTGTCTTTGCGTTCCGCCTTCGATTCGCTTCTCCCGACCTTGCGGCCTTGCGCCGGAGCCGAAACGGCGAGCGATAATACAATCGCGCCCGCCACCGACAGGTTAATCAAAAGCGCCGTTGGGATAAGGTGTCTCAGTCTGATCATTGCGGACCTCCATTGTCTTCGATTGAGGCGTCCACCTTGATACGCTAAGCGGGTAAAGCGCCGGACGCCGGCATCAATCCTACCTGCGCTTTTCCTTCAAGTCGAGAAACTTTTCAATCGCCGTGCGTGATATTGCCTTCACGACGTGGGTGAGACGCTTGCGCAAGGTAGTGGACATCCGCTCATAACCTTGACACCCTGCCGGCTGTGGTCGCACAATCCTCCCACGGTTCAAGTGGCCAGGCTCATAACAACAACGCGGGCGTTTGGAGTTTTACATGTCCGACTGCCCGCTCGTGCGGCTCGTCAACAACCGCAAAATTCTCAAGACATTCGAGCAGACCGGAAAGGTCATGATACCCATTAGTGAGTGGCTGTTTTTTTTCGAAGCCTTAACAGCCATCGCTCATGACGGTGGCCAGAGAGAAATCTATTGCGCGATAGGGGCGCGATACTTAGTGTTCAGCAAGACGCCCATCGAGCGGGAAGCGAAGACAGGGCCAACTCAGAACGAACTATTCAAGCGATGAAAGCGGAGGGTTTCGATCGGCGCGGAGTCGTCGTGGCGCATCCCCTTCGGAGTTTGGGAGCGGGACGTCAGAGCTTGACGCCTCCCGCTCCCGGCTGTTTCTTCTGCGCTTCCCTGAACTTAGAACAACCAGTCAATGGCCTTCCTAAGGTGATGCCGTCCCTGATACCAGTGGTGATGCCAGTGATACTCGTATGGATAGTACCCGTATTGGTAGTAGCCGCTCGGGTAGTAGCCACTCGGGTAGTAGACATTCGGGTAGTAGTTATAGGGGTAGTAGACATACGGATAGGAATAAACATATCGCATCTGATACCCCTGCGCGTTGGCTGGAACGACACCCCCCACTAGCATAGAAAACGCAAAGACGCACATCAGCGCCAGGGAAACTATTCCTTTCTTAAATCTCTCGTAATTCATATCTCCTCCTTCCGGAGTCGTCTGAAGACTCTTAGCGTCTATGAATTACTTTTGAGCTTCGTTTCCTCAGCCCGTCGGCGGCCCCATTGCCTCTTGAATCTCAAGGCCGCCTATTATGTTCATTATGCGCCGACCGATGGCAGACGCAAGGCGTGAGAGATGATACTGCTGGCAAACTCCGCGAAGCTACACCGCGCCCCGGAGGGGCGATGGAAATTAGCCGGTGGCGGAGCGAAGCGCAGCCACCGGTACAGGTCGAAGAAGATCGTTCGCGTCCCGGCAGGGACGCCGGACCAGAATTCGCCACAGGACCAATTCCGGTCCGGCGCCCTTTCAGGGCGCGTGGTCCTGTGGCGCCGTATCCGGCGCCTGCGCTTCGCTCCGCCACCGGCTAATATCTTTCGCGCCTCCGGCGCTATAGTAGTTTGCCAGCAGTATCAGAGATGCTCGCGCTCCACATCCTCGCGAACGTCCGGCCCTGTGGGGCGTTTCGGGACGCGCCCGCGCGCCGAATCTGCGAGGCGTTTCGGGACATATAACACGCCCAGTCCGGCGAAATGCCCTTCATTCAACATCATCACTTCGGCGCCGGAGTTGCCCGACTGATCTTGGCATCTAGCATGTAACGCTTTCAATAGCCGGGCGCCGGTCCCGGCTATTTTTTTCGCAGAATCACCCCACAGCGTTTTCGCCCATACCTCATTAGTGATGTTGCGGGTCGTCGCACGTTTGAGCGCTAAAAAAGTGAGGGCGACAGGTACACGCCTTGACCTGTCGCCCTCTACCTGAAGATAGGGCGACATTGATTCGCCTTATCTTCCGGTTTCTTCAAACCAACGCCAATCGCCCCCGCAACATGGGCGCCGTCCGCCCAACTTCCGCTAAACGCCGACTCCGCAGGAAGATGACTCGCGCTCAATTCGGACGGTAGCGCGCAAGCGTGACAATTTGTCGCTGTGATATGGGAAAGGCGTGTCAACGGAGCCGGTGAGTTTGCAGGGGCATGGCGTCACAAAACAAGTGTGGAGTTTCGGGACGCGCCTGGGCTCCAATCCGCGTGGCGATTCGGGACATAAACCACGCCCAACCCGGCGAAATGCCCTACATTCAACACCATCACTTCGGCGCAGTAATTGCCATGATCCTTATGGGCCAACGATGAGGGAGGCCCAAGAAGAACAGAACATGGTTACCAATTGAGGGTGGCAGGTTCGGATGTGTACCTGTCACCCTCTCTTTTTCTTGCTTATTGTCGATTTGAGTCCTGCTGGCCGACGTAGATTGTCGCCGGCTTCCTTACGGCGGCTTTTAAATTATGCTCCCATCTTTGTGAACTCGGCCAGGCCCTCTTCCCACGGCGGCAATAAGATCTCAGGCTCTTGAACCGTGGTCAGAACCGAATAGCGCGGGCGAGGCGCGGGCCGAGGGAATTCGGCGGTCGGCGCCGGAAGCGCGACCGTTCCGATTCCGAGAAACTCGTAGAGCTTACGCGTCATTTCAAACCTGCTGGCGGCGCCGTTCCCCGCGATGTGATAAGTCCCGTAGGCGCCGGTCTCCATCAATCTCACAATCGCCTGGGCCAGGTGCGGGGCATAAGTCGGCGAACCGTATTGATCGCACGCCACGCGGACTTCGGCGCGCCGTGATTGGGCCAGCATCGCTTTCGGAAAATTCTTTCCCTCGGTGTGGTAGAGCCACGAGGTGCGAACGATGTAATGGCGGGGATTGTGCGCGGCCGCCGCCTGTTCGCCCGCCAGCTTGCTCTTGCCGTAGATCGAGAGGGGGTTGGTCCGGTCGAATTCGTGATACGGCCGATCGCCCTGGCCGTCGAAGACGTAGTCGGTCGAGACGTGAACGAAGGGTATGCCGAGTTCGAAGCTGGCGACGGAGAGGTTGCGCGGCGCGACGGCGTTGAGCCTGTACGCCCCTGCTTGATCGGACTCCGCGCCGTCGACGTCGGTGTAGGCGGCGGCGTTGATCACGACGCCGGGGCGATGCGCCGCGACGGCCTCGCGCGTGTCATTAAACCGCGTAACGTCCAACCGCGCATGCGTAAGCGCGATGACTTCATGCCCGGCCAAAACCGTTTGCAACGCGCGCCCGAGCTGCCCGCCGGCGCCTGTGATTAGCGCTTTCATCAGATTCCCTCTCCGCCTCCATAGCTGTCAATCAATGTTTCCCCCAGATTTCGGTGAATTTAGTCAACATCAATCTCTATTTCAGGGCTTGCAACGAACTCCGTTGACACCCCGGCTTTAAAGATCAGAAGCAACTTGATCACATATTTCCCTGGCTCCGAATCCTTTATCAATGGCGATAACAACGGTTCTGATCCTGTGCCGGGCCAGTTTAGACGAATCTCAATAGACCTTCTCTCACCTGGTTCGATTGTCATTAGGCTATCAGCCGAACCTTTTTCACCAACCCGGTATCCCGGTCCCTCTTCCCATACCGATCCTCTTTCACTCTCTTTCCTCACAGCCGCGTACAAATCAGTCGGCGGCCAAATCCCCCCATACCATTCGTGCGCAAGACCGGCCGTGATCGCAATCGGAGAATCGTTCTCAATTGCGACGGAAAGGCTGAGAACTTTTGTTTTTCCATTAGTCAGAAGCATCTCTCTAACAACTGCGTGAGTGTCTTCCGCAGTGAGCTTAATGTTGAGGCTACTACTCGCGGCCTGGCGTCGTCGTAACAGCTCCGAAAAGGCTTCGGACGCGCTTTGTTTACCGATTATTTGCCCCGAAGCGAGCATAACCAGAGAGACAAGAACAGCCATGGCCGGAAAAGTGATCTTCGGTTTCATCTCGGCGCCTCGCGATTTCATTTCGCTTCAAACCATGGCAAAACATCCATCAACTGCCGCAGCGGCTTCGCCGACATATCTTTCTTCGACAGGATCGGCGAATGGATCTCTTCGAGCGGCCAATTGATCTTCAGGTCGGAGTCGTTCCACTGCACGCTGATCTCGCCCTCCTGGTCGTAAAAATCGTCGCATTTGTACACGACCTGCGCGACCTCACTGGTCACGCAGAATCCGTGAGCGAAACCGGGCGGGATGTAAACCTGGCGGAAGTTTTCAGCCGATAGCCAGGCGCCGACCCACTGCCCGAAGTGTGGAGAGCCGCGCCGAATGTCGACCGCAACGTCGTAGACCTCGCCCTCGACCACGTGAATCAATTTGCCCTGCGGTCGACGAACCTGCGCGTGTAACCCGCGTATCGAGCCGTGCTGCGACCGCGAATGGTTGTCCTGGACGAAGACCGCGTCAATCCCGCCCTCCTGATACTTCCGCCGGTGATAGGTTTCGAGGAAAAAGCCTCGCTCGTCGCGGAAGACTTGAGGCTCGATGACGATTACGCCGGGAATGTCCGTGGTAATGAATTTCATCGCGTCTGCGCCCCCTGCTCCAACATCCTCAGCAAATACCTCCCGTAATCGTTCATCTTCATCGTACCGGCGATTTGCGCGACGTCTTCGGCGGTGATCCAGCCCAGGTGATAAGCTATCTCTTCGAGACACGCGACCATCAAGCCTTGCCGCTCCTGCAGCGCCTGTATGAAGAGCGAAGCCTGCTGCAGCGATTCGTGCGTGCCGGTGTCGAGCCACGCGATGCCACGCCCCAATTTCTCGACGTTCAACGCCTCCAATTCGAGAAAAGCATTGTTGACGTCTGTGATCTCCAGTTCGCCTCGGGCAGACGGCTTCAATGCGCGCGCCACGTCTAAAACCCGGTTGTCGTAAAAGTACAGGCCGGTCACGGCCCAGTTCGAGCGCGGACTCTTCGGTTTCTCTTCGAGTCTGACGGCGCGCCCGCCGGCGTCGAATTCGACCACGCCGTAGCGTTCGGGGTTGCGGACCTGATAGGCGAAGACCGTCGCGCCCGCCTTGCGCTCGGCCGCGCGTCGCAACTCCTCCGGCAATCCATGCCCGTAAAAAATGTTGTCACCGAGCGCCAGCGCGACGTTGTCTTTGCCCACGAATTCGCGCCCGATGACGAAGGCTTGCGCCAGGCCGTCCGGGCTGGGCTGCGTGGCGTATTCGAGCCGCAAGCCGTATTGAGCGCCGTCGCCGAGCAAATGTTGAAACTGCCCTTGATCCTTAGGCGTGGTGATGACCAGGATTTCGCGTATCCCCGCCAGCATCAAGGTAGAGAGCGGGTAATAGATCATCGGCTTGTCGTAGACCGGCAGCAGTTGTTTGCTGACCGACATCGTGATCGGATAAAGCCGCGTGCCGGAGCCTCCGGCGAGGATGATGCCTTTCATTGCCACTCCAAAATCAAATCAGGGTTCTTTGCCTTCGCCGAGTTCTTTCAAATCGTCGGACGCTTTATCAAGTTCTTTGGTACGAGTGCAAATATCAGTTTCAAGAATCTCTTTACCAAACGCGTAAACCAGGTACTTCTTCCCGACGACGAACGGATAAGTACAATCGGATCCTATGTATTTAAGTGAGATTTCCTTCGCGCGAGGGCCTTTCCAGAATTTCTCGACTTTGAATTCGACTTTTGCGCTTTTAAAATCGCGGCTGATTACTTCTCCGCTGAAGACAGCGTCTTTTCGCTGAAGTTCTTCGCGGGGACTTCCGGGCCAGGCGCAATCGCAAGCCAAAGCCCGTTGATCTGTGAGACCCGCAAAACTTGCAAACAGTCCGGAAACAACCATCACCGCAATATGAATTCTCGTCACGTGTCTGTTCATAAGAAACCTCGACGCGATTTACACCACGTCCAATCCCAGTCTCTCACGGTCATACTTCCCCGCCAGCACAATCTGGCGCCACGCGCGGTTCTCGAAATACCATCTCACAGTCTTCGCCAGCCCCGATTCGAAATCATATCCCGGCTTCCAACCAAGTTCCGCGCGAATCTTCATCGCGTCAATCGCGTAGCGGCGGTCGTGTCCCGGACGGTCGGGCACAAACGTCTTCAACTCGAAATAGCTCGTCTTTCCTTGCCGCTTCAGAGACTCGTTATCAGCCGCAGGTAAGACCTTCTCGACCTCCACGCAGAGCCGATCAACGATCTGCAGATTGGTCCGTTCATTGCCTCCGCCGATATTGTACTTCTCTCCGGGCTTGCCATGTCGCAGCGCCAATAGAATTCCGGCGCAATGGTCCTCGACATAAAGCCAGTCGCGCACATTGCCGCCGTCGCCGTAAATCGGCAGCGGCTTGCCTTCGAGCGCGTTGAGCAGCATCAGCGGGATGAGTTTTTCGGGAAACTGGTAGGGGCCGTAGTTGTTCGAGCAGTTCGTGATGATCACCGGCAACCGATAGGTCTCATGCCAGGCGCGAACCAGGTGGTCGGCCGAAGCCTTCGACGCCGCGTAGGGCGAATTGGGAGCGTAGGGCGTCGTTTCGGAAAACGACCCCGTCTCGCCTAGCGAGCCGTAGACTTCGTCGGTCGAAACGTGTAGGAACCGAAAAGCCCGCCTCGCGCCATCGTCCGATTTCGCCAGATATCCGCGCGAAACTTCGAGCAGCGTGAACGCGCCGACGATGTTCGTTTCGACGAATGACGAAGGGTCGTCTATCGAACGATCGACATGACTTTCGGCGGCGAAATTGACCACCGACGTCGGCCGATGTTCGTTGAAGATCGAGGTCATCGCGTCCTTGTCGGCGATGTCGGCCTTGACGAAGCGGACGCGCGGGTCGGGCAGAACGTCGTCGATGTTCGCAAGGTTGCCCGCGTATGTCAGTTTATCAATGATGACGAGCCGGGCGTCGGAGCGCGACAGAACGTGGCGCGCGAAGTTCGCGCCTATGAATCCGGCGCCGCCCGTAATGAGCATTGTGTCAATCAAGCATGAATCTCCCTAACTCAAGGTAGGGCAAGCCGGCAGTTTGCCTGGTTTTCCTAAAGATCGCATTGAAGAAGTCAAGGCAAAGCGGCCAATTTTGTCCCACCCTCGCGCCGCCATCTTCATTGTTTATAGGCGTCGAAACGCGAATTGTTGAACTCCTCAATAAAAGCATGGAGTCCAACCTTTAGGCTTCCTGGGTCAAACAGCCTAAGGGCTGGACTCCATGCCTAAACTACACTTTGCTACAGTAGTCGCACAACATCAACCTTGTTGACCTGCCGGGCGCGTAGGAATTATTCTGCGCGTGAGCCGCGCAACCAGACTTGATCCAGGCGGCCACATGCCGCTCGAAATACGAAACGAAACTTCCGGAGACTCTTATGCCAATAGCTATCGCTAACGACTATTTGAACCGAAAAATTGATCGAGGATTCACCACTGTAATCTCGCTGCTGTCGCTGATCATCGCGCTTACCTTCGCCGCCTTCGCGCAGGCCCCTGCGCAAGACGGCCCGACAGAAGCAGTGACCAAGTCCGCCGCTCCGAAGATTGCGATGGAGGAGCGCGAACACAACTTCGGCAAGGTCAAACAGGGCGAAGAGGTGAGCCACACGTTCAAGATAAAGAATGAAGGCGCCGCAGAGCTGGTCATTCATAACGTCTCGCCGGCCTGCGGATGTACGGCCAGCGACTTCCCCAGAAAGCTCGCGCCGGGAGAAGAGGGCAAGATCACGCTCGCGGTCAAGACCGCCGGGATGAACGGCAAGAACGACCGCTACGCGGATGTCATCTCGAACGACACGGCGCAGGCGTCACTCAAACTCTGGGTGCATATGGAGGTTTATAATGCCGGTTCGGAGGGGGCGAACAACATGTCTGAAAAATCGGTTCTCGACTTCACCATGAAAAACATTGACGGCAAGGAGACGAAACTGAGCGACTATCGCGGAAAGGTTCTGCTGCTGGTCAATGTGGCGAGCCAGTGCGGATACACGCCGCAATACGAGGGCTTGCAGGCAGTCTACGCCAAATATCACGACCAGGGCCTGGTCGTGATGGGCTTCCCGGCTAACAATTTCGGCGGCCAGGAGCCGGGGTCGAACGAAGAGATCAAGCAATTCTGCACGCTGAAATACAAAGTCTCGTTCCCGATGTTCGCCAAAATCTCGGTCAAAGGCGGCGACATTCACCCGCTCTACAAATTCCTCACCAGCAAGGAGACCGACCCCGAATTCGGCGGCGACATCAGCTGGAATTTCAACAAATTCCTGGTCGACCGCAACGGAAAGGTCATCGCCCGCTTTGACACCAGAGAAAAACCTGAGGGCGAAAAGGTGACGCAGGCGATTGAGAAGGCGTTGAAATAAAACTAAAGCGGAAGACTTCAAAACTGATCGATCCATATCTTTCTGTCCTACATTTTTCTGTTTTTGTTTTGCTAACAGGAAAATTTAGGACAGGAAGACATGGAGCGGTGATTTCTAAAATCGTTCACTATTGCTGAAACCATCATCCAATCCGACGCTAAAACATAGACCCCCGGAAGGATGTCCGTGGTGATTGCCAATAATTCCGCGGGATTGAAGACACACCTTTTGCTACTGTTTTTGCCAGACCTGTCGCGGTACTGACTCGGAGGTCGTCCGCAGAAATCGAAATTTTTTCCAAACACTTCAAATCAGTACGCCACATGAACATGTCCGGGAAAGCGTCCTCCGGCTGATCGGTCAGGGGCCCCGACGGTTGCGGACTCGACTTGGAAAGGGCGTGAAGGCATCGAGAGACTGTGAAAAACACTATCCTTCCGAATGATTTGCGGCGGGAACCTCGGCGGGAGAATGATCCGCAGCGGCGTAAGTGGGATCTGACGCCGAAGGCTTTCGATCAATTTCTCTCTCTGCTCGACCTCGACCGTGATCGGGCGGGAGAAAGTTACGAGACGCTGCGCCGGAATCTGGTTCAGTTGTTCATCTGGCGCGGCTGCCGCGATCCGGAATCCCACGCCGATGAAACCATCAACCGCGTGATCCGCAAGATTGACGAGGGCGAAGAGGTTCGCGACATCATCTCCTATGCGCACGGCGTTGCCCGGCGGCTGTTGCTGGAGATTTTCAAGAAGCAGGAGCGCGAACAGATCGGAATTGATGAACTCCCCCCTCTCATCGCGCAGCCGGCGGAGCAGGATGACGAAACCGGCGTACTATGCCTACGTCGCTGTCTCAACCGGCTGCCCGAAGAGAGCCGCCAATTGATCGTGATGTATTACCAGGGTGAAAAGAGCGCCAAGATCGAGAACCGCAAACGGCTCGCCGAAGGCTTGCGCGTGACGCTAGGCGCGCTTCGCTACCGCGCCTTCGATCTGCGGCAGCGGCTGCAAGGCTGCATCGAAAGGTGTATGCGGGGATTATGACGACATTTTGCTCCAAAGAAGAACAATTGATGACTCGCTACCTGTTAGGCTCGGCGACCGAGGAGCAATGCGTCGAGGTGGAGGAACGGTTCCTGCGCGACGCCGAATACCTCAAACATTTGCTCGCCCTGGAGTGTGAGATCATTGACGATTACGCGCGCGGCGATATGCCGGCGCCGGAACGCCGACGCTTCGAGCGCCGCGCGCTCGCCTCGCCGCAAGGCCGTGAGCAGATCGCCCGCGCGCGCAAGCTTCAAGCGCAGCTCGATCGAGTAGCTTCCGAATGGCGCGCGGCATCTGAAGAGCGCGAGCCGGCGCCGTTGATCGCCGCCCCGAGAGAAAGCCTGTGGAAAAAACTGCGCTCACGCCTCTTCATGCCCGCGCCGGCATTGCGGTACGGGATGGCGGCTGTGGCGTCGCTCCTTCTGCTCGGCGGATTGTGGCTGCTGCGAGAGGCCCTTCTCTCGCGACAGCGGATCGCGCAACTCGCCGCCGAACGTGACGCGGCGCTGCTGAACGAAAAGAATTTGCAGGAGCGACTTGCCGCGCGGCAGGAGGAATTGACCTCACAGCTCGAAAATAAAAAGAGACAGCTCGAAGTCGAGCAATCGCGCAGCGCCCAAATGCGACGGATTCTGGGGCAATCACCGCCGTCTCCGACGCAGGAGGGCGATTTCGTCGAACTGGCTCTGACCAGCGGAATCGAACGCAATTCCAGAGAGCCGCGCAGACTGCGTATTCCGACGGGCGTGCGGATGGTGAAGCTGCAACTCGAGCTTGATCCTTCTGTCAAACATCGCGGCTATCGCGTCGAACTAAACACCGCAGGCGGCGCCTATGTGTGGGGGCAAGCAGGACTGACCGCGCGACAAACCGACTGGGGGCGGTTCGTCACCTTGATGATACCGGCGCGCGCCTTGCAGGCCGGCGAATACGAATTGATCCTTCTTGGATCGACGAACGAAAGAAAGGGCGAAGTGGCCGGCTACTATTACTTCATCGCTTCGCCGTCCGGCGCGCGTAAGTAGTGAAGACCAATGCGCCGAATCAGTACCGCGAGCGGTAGCGAGCGTGGCTTTATCAATAAGCTTATTGATAAAGCCACGCTCGCTACCGCTCGCGGTACTGATTCGGGCGCCTATTTTGTGGAGGCGCACAATTATGATCCACAGAGGGCCTCGGCGAGTGGCGCTGCTCGCGCCGCTATTTTGTCTCTCTATTATTTGTCTGTCCGATGATTCTTCAGGCGCGCTGTCACAGCAGCCTCAAGCCACTCTGACTGCGGGATCGGTGATCGAAAGGGAGATCGGCGGAGATGAACAACACGTTTACCTGCTGCCGCTCACCGCCGGCCAGTTCGCGCGCATAGTCGTCGAGCAGCCCGCCGTGGACGCCGTCCTGGTCCTGCTCAAACCGGACGGTCAGCCGTCGGCGGAGGTCAACAATTACCAGCCGTACGAGCCCGAGTATCTCTCGCTGATAGCCGAAACAGATGGCCCCTACCAATTGAAAATCAGCGCCGCCGATCCCAAGGCGGCGCGCGCAAAATACAAAATAATAGTCGAAGACTGGCGCGCGGCCACGCCCCGCGATTCCCAATTCGTGGACGCCGAAAGAAAGTTTTCAGAGGCGACCAAATTGTTGCGGCGCGGAAAGGTCGATTCGATGCCTCAGGCCGCCGCGATATATGAGGCCGCGCTGCAGCGGTGGCGCGAATTGGGTGAACGCCGCTATGAAATGAAGACCCTGCTATATCTCGGAGATGTCAATGTAAGGCTGTCGAAATTTCAGCGCTCAATTGAACTATGCGCGCAGGCGCTCCCGATAGCCCGCGAGCTGGGAGATCGGCGTTTTGAGGGCATATCACTCAGCAGCGTCGGTTGGGGTTGGCACAATCTCGGCGAATACCGAAAGGCCCTCGAATATTACCAGCCTGCGCTGGCCATTAGACAATCGCTCGGCATCGGACGCGATCTGGCGCAAACCCTGACTGCCATCGCGCTCATTCACACAGAGATGGGCGAGGCGAATCTGGCGCTTGACGCCTATCGACAGTCGCTGCCGCTGGCGCGCGCTTCAGGAGATAAGGCCCAGCACGCCTATGCGCTGAACAGTATGGCGCTGCTTCACATCAGGCTCGGCGAGCATCAACAAGCCCTCAATTTGCTGCAGGAAGCTCTCGCGCTGTGGCCCGAAACCGGCAACCAGTACGGCGAATCCCAGGCGCTCAACCTGACGGGGATGGCCTACTCCAATCTGTTTGACATGCAAAATGCGCTGAGCTACTACACTCAATCAATCGAGTTTGCCGAAAAGACGGGCGCCCGCTACAGCGCCGCCGAGGCGCTCAACAATCTCGGAATTCAGTATTGGCGCCTGCGGGATTTCGACCAGGCGTTCGCTTGCTATGAACGCGCTTTGCAATACTGGCGCGAGATCGGCAATCGCCTGATGGAATCACGAACACTTAATAATCTGGGCCTTCTATACATTGACAAAGGCGACCCGGATAAATCGTTTGAGTTATTCAAAACGGCCCTAGGCGATAGAGTGAATGGAAAGTATCTGCGCACGGACGCCGGCCTCCTGAGTAACATCGCGCTAGCCCACCTCATGCAAGGGCACATCAAACAAGCGCCGGAAGAGTTTCAACTATCGCTGGAATGGTATCAGCGGGCGCTGCCGCTCGTCCGCGAGAACCGTGATATGAGATTGGAAGCTTCAGCGCTGAGGAGTATGGCCGAGGCTCATCTGATGCTGAATCAATTTGAATTGGCGCGAAAGGAGGTCGATCAGGCCGTCGCCATTGCGGAAAGGGTCCGTACAGGAATCAGTGGCCCGGAATATCGCATCTTGACGCAGCCATGGATGACGTTGGTTTATAGAACCCAGGTTCGCGCGCTGATGCGACTTCACCAGGAAGACCCGCAGGCCGGGTATGACAAGTTAGCCTTGCGGGCCTGCGAGCAGTTCCGCCTCCGCACGTTGCTGGAATTGCTGTCCGAATCAAGAATCGAATTGAGTCAAGGGATTGATCCCGGATACCTGACGCGGCTCAATGAACTTCAATTGAAACTCGAATCCGCGGAAACCCTCCGCGCGCAATCGATCAACCGCAAGCAGACCGAAAAACTGGCGGAGATCGAAAAGGAGATGGAAGAACTGCTCAGGCAGAGGGATCTGCTCGACGCGCAAATCCGCGCCAGCCACCCTCAGTATGCCGCGCTGAAGATGCCTGCTCCACTCAGCCCCTCCGAAATTCAACGGCAATTGCTCGACGACGAAACTATACTGCTCGAGTATCTCCTGGGCGCTAACGACAGCTATCTATGGTTGGTCACGACGGATTCGATCAGCAGTTACCGCCTTCCTCAGACTTATAAAATCAATCAAGCCGCGAGGCGCGTTCAGCAGCTGCTCACTTTGAGCAATCAGCCTTCCGGCGCCGAAACGCTCAAGGAGAAGCACGCGCGGCAGGCCATGCAGAAAGCCGAATTCGATCAGGCCTCTCGAGAATTGAGCCAATTGATCCTCGGCCCTGTGGCGGGAAAACTCGGCAATAAACGCCTGCTGATTGTCGGCGACGGCATACTGCAATACATCCCTTTCGGCGTACTCCCCGCGCCTGATGGCGAGAGACAAGGAGACAAGGAGACAAGGAGACAAGGAGACAAGGGGGCAGGACAAATCCGCAATCCGCAACCATACGTTCCGCTCATCGCTAATCATGAGGTCGTCACACTGCCTTCGGCTTCGGTGCTTGCGACGCTGCGGCAGATCAGAACGGGGCGTTCCGCCGCCCCGCACGCATTGGCCGTTCTGGCCGACCCGGTTTTCAGCGGCGAGGATGAGCGAGTGAGTCTCAACGCCCGAACGAAGATCGAATCGGTTCAAGAGCCGGGACAGCTCGGGAGCGCGGGGAGCGGCGCGGCGACGGCAAAAATTGTCAGTGACGTTGAAAGATCGGCGGCGGACTCCGGCATACAGGTTTTCAGACGATTGCGCTTCAGCCGTCAGGAGGCCGAGGCGATCACAGGGTCGCTTCGGGCCTCTGAGCGATTAGAGGCGCTGGACTTTGCGGCTGACCGGCGGCTGGCGCTCGGCGGGAAGCTCGGCGAATACCGCATTCTGCATTTCGCCACGCATGGCCTGCTCAACAATAAAATTCCCGCCTTATCCGGCCTGGTCTTTTCGCTGGTGGATGAGCAGGGGCGACCGCTCAACGGATTTCTGCGGCTGCACGAAATTTACAACCTGAAGCTCAACGCCGACCTCGTCGTGTTAAGCGGCTGCCAGACCGCTCTGGGGCAGGAAGTCAGCGGTGAAGGGTTGATCGGTTTGACGCGCGGATTTATGCACGCCGGAGCGCCACGCGTGGTGGCCAGCCTGTGGAATGTAAATGATCAAGCCACAGCCAACCTGATGAAGCTGTTTTACGAGCGGATGCTGAAGGATGGATTGCGTCCTGCCGCCGCGCTCCGGGCCGCGCAGATGGCGATGTGGAAGACAGAACCGAACGCCGTCCCTTATCGATGGGGAGCCTTCATCCTTCAGGGCGATTGGCGCTAAATCCCTTCTGATTTCGGTTTCACCGCGGCGGTTTTCTAGCCACAGAGGCCACAGAGGGCACAGAGAGAATGAGTGATTCTCTCTGTGCCCTCTGTGGCCTGCGGTGGCTAACAGTCTTCATACATTTGAGAACTACTATATTTCGCCCGTCCGAAAGCCGGTCCCGAATATTTTCTCCAAATGTTTCATCGCGAACCGACAGTAATATCAAGGAGGTGCTTCAGTGGAAAATACAGCGATTATCTCGACGCTAAAGCGGGCGCCATTAACAGGTCTCCCCGCTTCCGTATTTCAGCATCCGCTGGATAGGCAGGCGACTGAGAATCTCAAGAAAATCAAGGGATTTGATTGGCTCGTCAAAAAGGTCCTCGAGTACGGCATCGAGCGCATAGAGTACGTAAACCATATCGGCGGAGCAATACGCATCGGTCCGAAACAAATGTCGAGACATTATGCCATGTTACTCGAATGCTGCTCTATCCTAGATGTGCCTGAGCCAGAGCTATATGCGCAGCAAGGCGGTGTCAACGCCTACACTTCGGGGCATACTCACCCTTTCATTATTTTGGAGACCGGATTGCTGGAAATGATGGATGACGGCGAAGTGATGGCAGTGATTGCGCATGAGCTTGGACACATTAAGTGTGGCCATGTGCTTTACAAAATGATGGCCCGCGGTATTAAGCCGCTTCTCGAAATGGCCAGCCACGCGACGATGGGAATCGGGGGATTGGTCGGCGCCGGTATCGAGGCCGGCTTATTAGCATGGGACCGGCGCGCTGAACTCAGCGCTGATAGAGCCGCATTGCTCGTGATGCAAGATGTTCGTCCATGCGTAACGATGCTCATGAAGCTGGCCGGCGGAACGAAACGGCATGCGGAGTGGCTGAATGCCGAGCAATTCCTCAACCAGGCGCGCGCTTACAAGGAAGGGCTGGATCAAAGCATGACAGACCGCCTCTACCGTTTTATGGCTAACTCGAACGCCACGCACCCGTTCCCTGTCGAGCGCGCGAGAGCGATAGATGAATGGGTAAATAGTCCGGAGTATAATAACATCTTAGCCGGGAATTACCCTTCCTCAAGCCAGATGACGAGAACAATATCTTGCCCAACCTGTAAGCAAGTGGCGGAACATGGGACGAAATTCTGCAACTCTTGCGGGACTCCGCTGGCTACTCATTAGGCATAGCCAGAAAAAATTCTCCAAACGTTTCGCTCCGAGCCGCCAGATATGATTGTACTGACAGAATAAACCCAGAGACGTTAGGGTTATCGGATCATCTCGGGATGAAGCCATTAATATCTACGCAGGTTGGCGGATGGGTTTTCGTCCCGAAGGCGCCTGCGGATATCAGCCGGTGGTGGAACCACCGGAACCGCGTCCGACCGATGCACTAGCCCTGAAAGGGCGACAGTCCAAACTCAGCCCATTGCCCTGCCGGGAGATTGGCAGGTTTTTCGGACAAGTTCGGTACCGCAGCCATCGGAACCGCGTCCGTACAATCTCCCGGCCCTGAAAGGGCGATAGATCAATCTCAGCCCGTCCGCCCTGTCTGGGCTGGCGCCTCATTTCGGACAGGTTCCGGTGGTTCTACCAGCGGCTAATATCCGCTGGCGCCTCATGCGCAAAGATTTGCGCAGACAGGAGTGAAATATAACCGCGCCACGTAGGCGCCGAATTTATTCGTCATTTGATCGGCGCCATCACTACGTGGCGATTTTCGGATGAGAAACGCTATGTTTAGTGTTGGTGGAAATGCGCTGACGGTCTTTCTGCTGTCCCTTTTTTTCAGTTTGGCGGAAGCCTCAGACTCACGCACTCTTGAGTTCCCATTCGCTCTATCCTCGGATGCGCGCAGCGAATTCAGCTCAAGATTTCAGGTCTTCAGCGCGGGACGCATTGTCATCGAAGGCGTCTGGAACGCGGGCGCGTACCCGCTCCACATTGCGCTCGTTCGCCCCGACGGCAGCGAGGCCGCGCGACGCGAAGGCCGTAGCGCGCTGCGGCTCGAATACGCAATCACCGAAGCGGAAGCAGACAAGTTCAACTCCGATTCGCCGGCCAGATGGAACGTTAAGATCACCAACAACGCGGCGCCGGAACGCCGCGAAGTATCAGGCAAACTGCGTCTCACGATTCCGACAACGCCGCGCACGCTCGAAGATACGCAATACACGCTACTCGGCCACGGAAACGCGCAAGAAATCCCGATTCGGATCATCGCCCCGGGACGCGTGACGGTCGAGGCTGAATGGCAAAACGATTCGCCGTCGGCGAATGAAGCCGCGCTTCTGACGCTCAGCCTGGAACATCCGGGAACGGATCGCATCTACGCGCGCCGCACCGCTAAAAGCCCATTGCGAATCGAGCAGCAGATTACCGACGCCGATATCGAACGCGGGAAGCGCATCGTCGTGCGGCTGCAAAACGACAACACGGCCAGAGTCAGAGGCCGCGTCAAGGTAACTTTCGCGCCCGCTTTGTGAAACGAAAATATCGAGCGATCCTCAGCCACGTGTTGCGACCGGCGGATGGCAGCCCTGCGGTGTTAATTGGCGATACCCGCGTCACGGCGATGCCGATGATGGGGAGCCGCCAATGTGGCCTACACCATACGGCTGCCACCGCCGTCCGGCGATAGCGATGTCTCGATCTGACTGGTATTATCCTCCCGCCGAAATAATCATGAACGCCCGCACACTATGTACGACATAACAATTCAAAACGCCATCATTATTGACGGTACAGGCTTGCCTGCGTTTCGAGCCGACATCGCAATCAAGGGCGACCGCATCGCCGCAATCGGGAAGCTCAACGCCAAACCCAAACAGACAATCAACGCGCGCGGCCTGACAGTCATTCCTGGCATCATCGATCCGCATTCGCACGCCGATCTGATTCTGCCCCTGGCTCCTAAAAGACAGACCGAATTACTGCGGTGCAAGGTGACGCAGGGCGTCACCACCACGATCATCGGCAACTGCGGCCTGGGATGCGCTCCGGTCGCAAACGGCGAAGCCGAAGGCATACTGCGCGCGGTCAACGCGTGGATGACGCCGGAGCCGGTCAAATGGAAGTGGCGCACGGTCGGCGAATACCTGGACCGGATCGAATCGAAGGGGCTGGTTATGAACATTGCCACGCTCGCGCCGCACGGCCCTGTTCGCATTTCGACGATGGGGCTGGCGAAAGGCTCTCCGTCGAAATCCCAGATGAAAAAGATGCGGTCGATGGTCGAGCGGTCGATGAAGGATGGCGCTCTGGGGCTTTCGACCGGTTTGATCTATCCGCCGGGAATGTATTCGGACA
>Ga0209382_10004691_pt1 | contig 18145 bp, 17 predicted proteins | sample SoiMetdeltSBSDD5_FD_187599 | JGI IMG/M metagenome (GOLD analysis project Ga0209382, IMG submission 187599) | Bulk soil microbial communities from a Populus tree surrounding site in Tennessee, USA - Soil MetaG P. deltoides SBSDD5 (SPAdes) (version 2) | ecosystem: Environmental > Terrestrial >...
CGACCACGGCCACGCCAGCGTGTCGCTGGTGATGGGCGGCGGCGTGCGGGGGGGCAAGGTGCAGGGCCGGTGGCCGGGACTGGAAGAGAGGAGCCTCTACGAAGCGCGCGACCTCGCCGTCACCACGGACTTCCGCGACCTCCTGGGCGAGCTGCTGACGCGCCATCTCGGCGACCGCGATCTCACGAAGGTGTTCCCGGGCCACGCCTCGAGCGCCTCCCGGTTCCCAGGCGTGATGCGGGTCTAACGCGTCCCCGTCTCCGTCTCCGTCCCCGTCCTTTGCGCCGTCCCCGCCTCCGGGCCCATGGCGAAGACGATCATCAGCTTCTGCCAGATCTTCCGCGAGAGCCCCGTGGTGAGGTTCTCCACTTCGTTCACGGCGGCCAGGGCCACGTCGTCGTCGAAGCCCTGGATGTAGAGGGCCGCGATCTTGCCCGTGATCGAAAGCATCTCGCTGCAGTAGTCGAGATAACGGGACAGCTCGAAGCGGCTCATCTGGCGCTCCGGCAGCAGCGTGGACGCTTCGGCCGGCGTCACGATCCACTCCGGGTCCTTGGTGAGCTGGTGCATGTCGATGATGTGCGCGATCGCGCGCAGCTCGCGGATCGCGGTCAGGGCCCGGCGCCGCTTGATGCGCGTTTCCAGGGTCAGCAGGAAGAAGACGCCGGCCCCGACGAGGACGACGTCGTTGATCCCGGACTCCAGGAGCTGGACGAACTGGAAGACCTCCAGCGGCTCGTTCGGGCGGTGCAGCGAGAACACGGTGCCCAGGAGGCCGGCGGCGATGACCGCCACCAGCGCGGCCACTCCGATGCGAAGGGACATGATCGGGGTGGCGATCCAGGCCGCGCGCTCCCGTGTCTGCGCGGTGATCGTCTCCAGCTCTCCGCAGACGCGGCCGAGGCCGGAGTCCGGGAAGCGCTCGTCGATGCGCCGGCGCAGGAGAGAGACCGTGCGCGAGATCGCCTCCACGTCGAGGGCGAGATCCCGGCGCACGGCCCCCGCTGCCACCGCTACTTCTGCTTGAGGCCCGTGGGCAGGGCCACGTCCGCCGAGGCCACCTGGGGAGCGATGCTGAGGATCTCGTGGGTGGTGGTCATGAGAAGCGAGCGGTTGGGCGCCACGCCCTCCCTGGCCGCGTCGTCCTTCTTGCCTCCGAGCTTGCGGCCGAGCTTCCCGCGCAGCCCACCCAGCCCGCCGCCGCCCTCTTCCGGCTTCGAGGCGTCGCTCTGGGCCATCTGCTGCGGGCTCTTCACGGCTTCGATGGTCAAGGTGGTGAGGATGGGCGTGCCGTCCACCTTCGCGCCCTCGGACGAGAGGCGGGTCAGGCCCTGCCGCAGGGCGGGATAGGTGGCGAGCAGCATCGCCATCTGCGCCTGGGCACCGGCGACGGCGGCGGGTCCGTGCAGCTTCTCCAGGTAGCGCTGCTCGAAGGTGAGGAGGTCCTTGCCCCCGCGCGCGCCCGGCGCCACCCACATGTCGGACGTGATCAGGAGGCCGCCGCTCTGGTCGAGCGTCTTGCCCTTCTCGCGCACGGCGATGGTGGTCACGACCTGGTGGGTGTCGAAGCCGTTGAGGGCCTTCTTCTGTCCGGTGTCCTTGACGCTGAAGTCGACCTCGTACTCCTTCGGCGGGGCCTCGCCCTTCTTCGCGTCCGACGAATCGCCGCGGGCGGGGCCATCCGAAGGCGCCGATTGGCGCGCCTTCTCCTCCTGCTCCTGCATCCGGCGCCGCATCTCGGCGAACGTCGTCACCTTGTAGGACCGGTCCTTGAGGTCGAGCTCGTAGACCTTCTCCTCGGCCAGGTCCACGATCTCGCCCGTGCTCTCGCCGAGGCGGGCCCGGCGATCGCCCTTGACCGACACCGTGCTCGTGACTCCCTCCCTGGCCGCCTTCCCGCCGAAGAGGCCGACCACTCCGCCCAGCACTCCCTCGAACTTCACCGCCGTCCGGTCCTGGACCTTGACGTCGGCCGAAGCCAGGCCGCTCCCCGCGGCCAGGCACGCCACGGCAACGAGAAAGGTACGTCCCTCACGACGAGTCATGGATCCTCCCTGGGTTCGTTCCCTTGCGGAAACGTCCATCGTCGCCCAGACGAGGCTCGCGGACAACCGGGAGTATCATCCCGAGGCAGCGCGAGGAACGAAGATGGTCCTGGAATGGCTGGGAGGATCGAAGGACGCGGACGCGCTGATCGCCCGCCGCAAGTACCCGCAGGCCGTCGAGGCCCTCCGTCAGCTCCTCCAGAAGCACGGCGGCGACCTGCGGCTGCGCATGAAGCTGGCCGATGCCCTCGTCCTCGCCGGCCGGGAGAGGGAAGCGGCGCCGGTGCTCCTCGAGCTGGCGGACGCCCTCGCCGCCGAGGGCCAGGCCGCCAAGAGCATCGCGCTCCTCAAGAAGGTCCAGAAGATCGATCCCGGCCGCGCCGACGTCGAAGGCAAGCTGGCCGACCTCATCAAGACGAAGGAGCGGCGGACGAAGGGCTGGGATCCGCAGGGCGAGAGGGCGGTGGGCTACGAGCCGCCGAGTTGGGCGGCCAGCACGTTCTCCCCCGAGCAATTCGCCGCGCCGCGCATCTACAGCGACGCGGAGCGGATCGCGGCCGCGAAGGGCGCGAGCTGGGTGCCGGCGACGCGGCCGGATGAGAGCCCGCAGCCGGCCACCGCCCCCGCCGGGGGCGACGAGCCCATCACGGTGGAGGAGGTCGAGATCCAGATCCTGGACGTGATCCAGGACGCGCTGGCGCGGCCGGCCGCCGCCGCGCCGGCTCCGGGCCCGAGCGACCGCGGCCCCGCCCCGCCGCCTTTCGTCGACACGCCCCTCTTCAGCGGCTTCAGCCGGGACGAGCTGGTCGCGGTCATCAAGGGCCTGCGCCTGCTCACGTTCGAGCCCGGGGACATCGTGCTGACCGAAGGCGACCGCGGAGACAGCCTGTACGTGATCACCACGGGCACGGTCAAGACCTTCGTGCGCGACACCACCCAGGGCGGACAGCTCCTGATGCGGCGGCTGAAGGAAGGCGACTTCTTCGGCGAGATCTCCGTCCTCTCCGGCAAGGCGCGCTCGGCCACCGTCACCGCGGCCACGCATTGCGAGATGCTCGAGCTGGACCGCGCGACTCTCGACCAGATCACCGCGTCCTATCCCCGCGTGCGGCAGGTGCTGGAGGAGTTCTACCTCGCGCGCGCGCTGAACACGGCCGAAGGGACCTGATTCCGGGCCGGGACCAGCGTGGTCATCCGTTTCGGGGACTTCCGGCTCGATCCGCAGCGGCGCCAGCTCTTGCGCGGTGAAGAGATGGTGCACCTCACCCCGAAGGCCTTCGAGCTGCTGGCCGCGCTGGTCGCTTCCCGGCCGGAAGCGGTCCCCAAGGGCGAGCTCGAGGGGCGCATCTGGGGCCGGACCCACGTCGCGGAGACGAGCCTGGCCGGGCTCGTGGCCGAGCTGCGCGCCGCCCTCGGCGAGAGCCCGCGTGAGTCGCAGTTCATCCGCACGGTGCACGGCTTCGGCTACGCCTTCTGCGGGACGGTCCTCGAAGGCCCGCCCGCGGGCGACCTTTTCCGCGTCGGCGACCTCGTCTATCGCATTGCCTGGGCGCGGCGCGAGGTCTCCCTTCGCGTCGGCGAGAACGTCCTCGGCCGGGACCCCGACGCGGCGGCCTGGCTGGACTCCCCCACCGTCTCGAGGCGTCACGCCCGCATCCTCGTCTCCACGGAAGGGGCCCTGCTCGAGGACCTCGGCAGCCACAACGGTACCTACGTGCGCGGAGAGCGCGTCAAGGACAGGGTGGCGCTGCGCGACGGCGACGAGATCCGCCTGGGCTCCGTGGTGGTGACGCTCCACGTCGGCCAGGCGGGCGAGACCCAGAGCCGCGACTGACCTCAGCGCGCATGCCCATTGGCCACGGGCAGCGTGAAGGAGAACGTGCTCCCGGCTCCGGGGGCGCTCTCGACGGACAGGCTGCCGCCGTGGGCCTCGACGATGCACTTCGCGATCTTCAAGCCCAGGCCGAATCCGAGGCGGGCCGTCTTCTCGGCCTGCCAGAAGGGATCGAAGAGGCGGTCCATCTCCTCTTCGGTGAGGCCCGGCCCCGTGTCGCGGACGGAGCAACGCACCTCGCCAGACACCGCCTCCGCTTCGATGGTGACGGTCCCGCCGGTGGGCGTGAACTTCAGCGCGTTGCCGACGAGGTTGGAGAGGACCTGGTGGATGCGATCGCGGTCGGCCTGGACGGTGGGCAGCGCGCCCGTCATCCGGCACTCGAGCCGGCGGCGGTTGCGCTGGGCGGCATAGGCGAAGGCGCCGCGGACCTCTTCGAGGAGCGGGCCGAGGTCGAGGGGCGCCGGGCTCACGGGGAGCGACTGGCCGCCGTCGAGGCGCGCGAGCGCGAGAAGGTCGGCGAGGAGACGCTCCATCCGATCGGAAGCGCTCTTGATGATGCGGAGGATCTCCGCGCGCTCGTGCTCCGAATGCTGGCCGCCGTCGAGCAGGGAGGCGCCGGCCGAGATGATGTTGAGGGGGTTGCGGAGGTCGTGGGACACCACGGCCAGGACTTCGTTCGTGATCGACCCGGTCCCGAGCCCCATGGAACCCATGGACAGCGCGTGCTGCTCGCTCATGCCACCCTCCCCCGGCCCATCCCTCGGCTCTGCCGGCTGATGAGATGGACGAGGTGAGGCCCGGGACCGTTCCGGATCCGTGAAAGCTTCAAGAAGCTCGAGGATTCCCCTTACTTCTTGCCGCGGGACGACCTTTGCGAAGAGGTGCGGCTGCGCCGGGCCTGCCGGGCCAGGGCCGTCCTCGATCCCGCGCGGCGGCCTTCCTTCTTGAGCGCACCGAGAGCCGCGCGGGACCGGCGCGTGGATGGCTTCCGTGCGCGCTGCGTCCGGCCCTTGCGGACGTCGCGCGCCGCCTGCTGCTTCGTGCTCTTCTTGCCGCGGGCGGGCGGCTCGAGGGGGACGCCGGCCCGACGCGCCTTGGACAGGCCGATCGCGATCGCCTGCTTCGAGGAGCGCGCGCCGTGCTTGCCCTCGCGGATGTGGTGGATCTCCTCGCGGACGAACTCCCCGGCCTGCGTGCTCGGCGACTTCCCTTCTCGACGGTCCTCTTCCGCACGTTCCAGCGTTTCCTTCTCCGGCATCGCGTTCTCCTTTCGGCCGGCACACGGGTACCGACCGACAGGTCGCGTGCAAACACCGCGCCACCTGCGGCCGCCGGGGTCGGGGCTATGATGCGCGCGGATCCGAAGGGACATGGAGACACCGGGCGTCGCCGCGCTGCTGGACTTCCGGGGAAGGGTGGCCCTCGTCACCGGGGCGGGAGGACTCGGCCGCGGCATCGCCGCCCGCTTCGCGGAGGCGGGAGCCGCGGTCGTCGTGCACTACCGTCGTCACGTGGACGAGGCGGCGGCCCTCGTCTCCCGCATCACGCGCGAGGGAGGGCGCGCCGTGGCCGCGGCCGCCGATCTCGTCCGCGAAGACGAGGTGGCGAGCCTGATGGCGAGGGCGGTCGAGGCCTTCGGCCGGCTCGACGTGCTCGTCAACAACGCCGGCACCTACCCGGTCTCGGGCATCCTGGAGATGACGTCCGCCGAATGGGACGAGGTGATGGCGAGCAACCTCCGCACCACCTTCCTGTGCACGCAGGCGGCGGCCCGGCAGATGTCACGTCAGGAGGCGGGCGGCGCGATCGTGAACATCACGTCCGTCGAAGCCGAGAGCCCGGCGCCCGGCCACAGCCATTACAACGCGGCCAAGGCGGGAGTGCTCATGTACACCCGCGCCGCCGCCCAGGAGCTGGCCGTCCACCGCATACGCGTCAACGCCGTGGCCCCCGGCCTCATCTGGCGCGAGGGCATCGAGGAGGCCTGGCCGGACGGGGTCGCGCGGTGGACGCGCGCCGCGGCGCTGGGCCGTCTGGGCACGGCGGCCGACGTCGCGGACGCCTGCCTCTTCCTGGCTTCCCCCGCGGCGCGCTGGATCACGGGCGCGAGCCTGACCGTGGACGGCGGCGTGTCCACCCGCCCGGTCTTCTGATCCGGATGCCGCTGCACGGGCGCACGGTCGTGGTCACCGGAGCGGGCGGAGGCCTCGGCCGGGGCATCGCGGAAGCGGTGGCGGAAGCGGGAGCGAACGTCGTCGTCGGCGACCTGGCCCTGGATCCGGTCGCGGAGACGGCACGGCGCATCGAGACCGGCGGTGGCCGTGCCCTTCCCCTCGTCCTGGACGTGACCCTACCCGACAGCATCGCGGCCGCCATCGCGCGCGCCACGCGGACGCTGGGCCGCCTCGACGGGTGGGTCAACAACGCCGGCATCCTGCGCATGGACGCGGCTCTCGACGTCGCCCCCGCGGACTGGGAGGCGCAGATGCGGGTGAACGTATCCGGCCTCTTCTCCTGCTGCCAGATCGTCGCGCGCCAGCTCATCGCCCAGGGGGACGGCGGCGCCATCGTGAACGTGGCCTCCAACGCGGGCAAGGTCGGCTACCCCAACATGGCCGGGTACAACGCGGGCAAGGCCGCCGTCATCAACCTCACCCGCTCGCTGGCCGCGGAGTGGGCCGCCCACGGGATCAACGTCAACGCGGTGTGTCCGGGCGGGGTCGAGACGCCCATGCTGACGGCGGTCGCGGAGTGGATCACCTCGCGCGACGGCGGCGACGCCAAGGAGCTGGTGCAGCGGATGGTGCCGGCCCAGCTCGGCCGGCACGTGCAGCCCATCGAGGTCGGCCGGGTGGTCGCCTTCCTCCTCTCCGACGCCGCCGCCATCATCCGCGGGCAGTCGATCAACGTCGACGGCGGCGACACGCCGTATTGAGCGCGCCCGCGCATCGTCGCGCTGGCTATACTTCCGGGGACACTCGATGAGCCTTGCCCCGAGCGGAGCCCGTCACCTCCTCTGCGCGGCCGTCCTCCTGATCGCGTTGGCCACGGGACGGGCGGCCGCCGCGGCCGAGACGATGGTCTTCGCGGCGGCGAGCCTGGCCGACGCCCTCACCGAGATCGGCCGGGCCTACGAGGCCTCTTCCGGCCATCACGTCGTGTTCAACTTCGGCGCCACCAGCGACCTCGGGCGCCAGATCCGGGCCGGAGCGCCCGCGGACGTCTTCTTCTCCGCCGACCGGGCCCAGATGGACGCCGTGGAGCAGGCGGGGCTCGTCCGGGCTGCGGACCGCCGGGATGTGCTTTCGAACGCGCTGGTCGTGGTCGTGCCCGCGCGGACGCCGCGCCGGATCCAGTCCCCGTCCGACATCGCCGCCTTCGACCGTCTCGCCCTGGCCGACCCGCAGGCCGTGCCCGCCGGCGTGTACGCTCGCCGCTATCTGGAATCGATCGGGCTCTGGGCCCGGCTCCGGGATCGCATCGTGCCCACCCTGAACGTCCGCGCCGCCCTCTCCGCGGTCGAGTCCGAGAACGTCCCCGCCGCCGTCGTGTACCGCACGGACGCCGCCGTCTCCTCCCGCGTCCGCGTCGCCTTCGAAGTGCCGCGCGAGGCCGGCCCCCCCATCGTGTACGTCCTGGCCCCGCTGGCCGCCGCCTCCCCCGCCGCTCGCCTGTTCGCGGACGAGCTCGTCTCCGCGCGCGCGGCCGCCGTCTACCGCAAGTACGGGTTCATCGTCCTCCCGCCCCGGTAGTGCCGACGCGCGAGGAGTGGGCGGTCGTCCTCTTCACGCTGCGCGTGGCCGCGCTGGGGACGGCGATGATCCTTCCCCTCGGCGTGGCCGCGGCCGCGCTGCTGGCGGGCCGCCGCGGGCCGGGGCGGACCGTGCTCGACACCGTCTTCTCGCTGCCCCTCGTCCTGCCCCCCACCGCGGTGGGCGTGGTCCTCCTCGACACCTTTTCACGGGCCACTCCCCTCGGGAGCGCCCTGGCCGCGGCCGGCATCCAGATCGCGTTCGATTGGAAGGGCGTGGTCCTGGCGACCGCGGTGATGTCGTTCCCGCTGCTCGTGCGCTCGGCCCTCACCGCCTTCGAGGAAGTGGATCCCCGCCTGGTCGGACTGGCCCGCACGCTGGGTTGCGGGCCGCTCCAGGCCTTCTTCCGCGTGACCCTGCCCCTGGCCTGGCGCGGCGTGCTCGCGGGCACGGTGCTCGCGTTCGCGCGCGCGCTCGGCGAGTTCGGGGCCACGGTGATGCTGGCCGGCAACATCCCGGGCCGCACGCAGACCCTCGCCCTCGCCATCTTCCACGAGACGCAGCTCGGACACGACGATCGCGCGCGCGTGCTGGCCGGCGTGACCGCGCTGCTCGCGTTCCTGGCCCTGTGGTCCGCGGAGGCGGTGGGGCGCGCGCGGACCCGGCGGGCCGCATGATCCGCCTCGACTTCGAAGCCCCGCTCGCGCGCTTTCCGCTGCGGATCCGGGCCGACCTGGGCGCGCCGGTGACGGCGGTCATGGGGCCGTCCGGCGCGGGCAAGACGTCGCTGCTCGAGGCCATCGCGGGGCTGCGCGCCATCGCGTCCGGACGGATCGCCATCGACGACGACGTCCTCGTGGACACGGCCGCCGGACGGCGCGTGCCTCCCCAGCGCCGCCGGATCGGCTACGTGCCCCAGGACGCGGGGCTCTTCCCCCACCTGAGAGTGCGCGAGAACGTCCTCTTCGGGGCCCGGGGCGCGGCGAGGGACGTCGCGCACGCGATCGACGCCCTGGAGATCGGCCCCCTCGGCGAGCGCTATCCCGCGAGCCTGTCCGGGGGCGAGAAGCAGCGCGTCGCGCTGGCGCGGGCCCTGGCCACGCGGCCGCAGCTGCTCCTTTTGGACGAGCCCCTGGCCGCGCTGGACGTCTCCCTGCGCGAGCGGATCGTGCCCTATCTCCTGCGCATCCGCGACGAGTGGTCGACGCCGATGCTGTACGTCACCCACAACGTCGGAGAGGCGCGGGCCCTGGCCGGCGAGGTCCTGCTCCTGGAGGGCGGCCGGGTGGAGGCACAGGGCGCGCCCCTCGCCCTGCTGGCCACGCCCGGGCTCTCGCGTGAAGCGCGCGCCGGCATCGAGAACCTCCTGGCCGGCGAGATCGAAGGGCACGACCCGGAGGGCGGCGTGACACGCGTGCGCCTGGAGGGCGGTCTCGTCGTCTCCGTCTCGATCGTGCCCGAGCGCCCGATCGCGTCGGCGGTCACGGTGGCCATCCGCGCGGAGGACGTGCTCGTGGCCACCGAGCCCGTGCGCGGCCTCTCCGCGCGCAACGTGTACGAAGCGGTCGTGCGCGGCATCGAGCGCGGTCCGGGCGACGCCACCGTCCGCTGCGCCCTGCGGCCGGACGTTCCGGAATGGCTGGCCCGCCTCACCCCCGCCGCGGTCGCGGAGCTGGGCCTGGAGGAAGGATCGCGCGTCTGGCTGGCCGTGAAGAGCCATTCCGTCCGCGTCGCCTCCGCGCCGCCGGCGCGAGCCGTTCCGTCCGGGGAGGTGGGGACGCGTCCGCCGTGACCTACGCGCTCGATCACGTCTTCGTGTGCTGCGCGGAGGGCGCGCCCGAAGCCGAGCGCCTCATCCACCTCGGGCTCACCGAAGGCGCGCCCAACACGCACCCGGGCCAGGGCACGGCCTGCCGGCGCTTCTTCTTCGAGAACGCGTACCTGGAGCTCGTCTGGGTGACGGACGCGCGGGAGGCGCAGGCGGAGCCGGCGGCGCGCACGCGCCTGTGGTCGCGCTGGTCGCAGCGCGCGGCGGGCGCCTCTCCGTTCGCGGTCGTCCTCCGGCCCGCCGCGGGCGGCGAGGTCGCGCCGCCCTTCGCGAGCTGGGCCTACCATCCCTCCTACCTTCCGCCGCACCTCGCGATCCACGTCGCGGAGGCCGCCCCGCTGGGCGAGCCGGCCTTCTTCTACCTCGGCTTCGCGCGCGCGCCCGCGCTCGTCGACGCGCCGCCGCGCGCGCACCCTCTCGGCCTCGGCCGCCTGACCGACGTCCAGATCGCAGGGCCGGGAGGCGCGGCTCCCAGCCCCGCCGCGCTCACGCTCCAGAAGGCCGGTCTCGTGCAGTTCGTCGAGGCCCCCCGTCACGCCATGACCCTGACCTTCGACGACGCACGCGCACGCGGGAGCGCGGATCTTCGTCCCGACCTGCCGCTCCTCTTTCGCTGGTAGGTATAGTCGAGAAGGGACCCTCGCGATGGCGGAGCCGATCATGGACCCGGCGATCGACGACAAGGCGATGGGCGTGATCTTCCGCGAGGCGCGTACGCACAGCGCCTGGCTGGACCGTCCCGTGACCGACGAGACCCTCCGCCAGGTCTACGACCTCATGAAGTGGGGGCCCACCAGCGCGAACGCGATGCCCGCGCGCATCGTGCTGCTCCGCACGCCGCAGGCCAAGGAGCGGCTGCGCCCGGCCCTGGCCGCGGGGAACGTGGCCAAGACGATGTCCGCGCCCGTGACCGCGATCATCGCGTACGACCTCAAGTTCTACGAGAAGCTCCCCAAGCTCTTCCCCCACAGCCCCGCCATGCGCGACCACTTCGCGAGCGCTCCCCAGCTCGTGGAGGTCACGGCCAAGCGCAACTCCTCCCTGCAGGGGGCCTACTTCATCATCGCCGCCCGCGCGCTGGGGCTCGACTGCGGCCCGATGTCCGGGTTCGACAACGCCAAGGTGGACGAGGAGTTCTTCGCCGTGGGCCGGGAGTGCCAGGGGTGCGACCAGGAGTTCTTCCCCGAGGGGCACGTGCGCTCGAACTTCCTGTGCAACATCGGCTACGGCGACCGCTCGAAGCTGTTCCCCCGCGGCCCGCGCCTCGCCTTCGAGGAGGCGTGCTCGCTGCTTTAGGCGGCGGCCCGAGGACATCCCGACGGAAGACGTGATCGAGCCGTAGTAGGCTTGCGCACCCTGAAGGTCACACGCGACGAGCCCGGCCGGGTCCTGGTCCTGGAGAGCGAGCTGCCGCAGATCCCCTTGGCGGCGCTCGGCTGCCTCGGCGCCGTCCTCGTCCCGTTCGTGGTCCCCAGCCTGTGGCAGCTCGCGGTCGCCCTTGCCCGCTTCGGGCAGATCGACCGCACCGAGCTGCTCCTCACCATCGTCGCGTCCGGGGGCTGGCTGGCGCTCCTCGGCCTCGCGGGCCGCGCCCTCTCCCGCCGCGCCTGGGCGCCGCTGACCCTGCGCGCCGACGGCGAAGCGGGCGTGGTCGAGTTCGTGGAGCAGCACGTCCTCACCCGCGGCGAGCGCCGCGAGACGTTGCCGCTGACGCAGCTCACCGGTTTCACCGTGGAGACGATCACGCGATCCCGAGCCCGACCGGCGGGAACGACGTCGTCGATGCTCGACAACTTCACGCCGAACGTGCGGATCACCCTTCGCATCGACGACGGCTCGCGCAAGCCGCGCACGCGCGTGCGGGCCGTCCACCTCGAGGGCGTGGACCGGCGCGAGGAGGTGGCGGACTTCGCCTACCGGCTGGGAGCGGCCTGCGGCCTCGGCTACCAGCGGGTGGTGCGGTCGGACCCCCGCGACATCGAGCTCGACGTCAGCGCCTCGATGGGCCCGGGCCACGAGCGCATTCCGCCGCTCGAAGGGCGCGCCAACTACGCGGCCAACGTCTTCAGTGCGGCCGCGGGGGCCGCCGCCGCCGAGGACCGCGTCCCCCCGTTCGATCCCTCCCAGTTCCCATGCGACCACAAGGTCGCGAAGTGGCTGCCGGGGCGCGAGGTCGCCTTCCACAAGCCGCTCGGGGGCTCGGCCATCGGGTGCTTGCCCTTCGCGGTCGCGGGACTGCTTGCCGGACCCGCCCTCTTCATCGTGTCGACCTCGCGCCGGCCCGAAACGGCTCTCGCCGAACGGCTCATCCCCTCCGCGTTCCTGGGACTCTTCGGCCTGCTGTTCGGGATCCTCGCGCTGGTGGTCGTGGTCTCCGCACTACCCCGCCACGCCACCATCGACTGGGGGCGCCAGACGATCTCCATCGGCGGCCTCTTCACGCGGAAGGAGATCCCGCTGGCGGACGTGTGCGCGGTCGAGGCCCGCTGCGTGCAGACGTTCCATTCCGGAGGCAAGAACAGCTCCTCCTACCACAGCCACCGTTGCGAGGTGCGCCTGCACCGGCGCGACCCCGCGGTCGCGGGCAAGCCCCTGGTGCTGGTGGCCACGCGGGAGTTCCGCGAGGATCCGGACACTCCCTACCGCCGCGCGCTCCCCCTCGCGACGGAGCTGGCGGAAGCCCTCGGCGTCGAACGAAGGGTCACCGACTACTCCTGATCGTCTAGGCCAGCCGACCGCAGAGCACGGCGGCGCGCGCAGCGCGGCGACGTGCGAGGGGGGTTTCAGGGGGGGTCGCGAACGCCCATCGCGATGGGGCGTGAGTGCCCCCCCTGACTTATTAAGTCTCTACTTGCCGCATCGTCTCCGGGTTCCAGGAGATGGGCCGGCGCTCCTTCTGGCTGACGTTGCACAGCAGGGCCGGTCCGGCCGCGCGCAGGCCGAAGACGGCGTCCTCGATCACGGGGGTGCGCGTGCGCACCGCGTCCACGAAGTTCGCGGTGTGGGCGTCCGTCTCGTTGTAGTCCTGGGGGGGCAGGAACCTCTCCTCGCGTCCGGTGCGAAGCTCGCCCTTCCGCTCCGGATACTTCTTGCGGTACTCCGCGAGATAGGCGTCCTGGACGTCCTTCGGGAAGGTGTCGATCGTGTAGCCCGGCTCCTTGTCGGGATCCCGCTTGGTGATCGTGATCCCGTCACGCCCGAGGCTCATGATGCCCTCCGGGCCCACGAAGCGGAAGGCGTCCTCACCGCCCGCCCCCGCCGCGAAGTTCACGCGCAGCGACAGCGTGAACTCGGGATGGGCGGCCGTCTTCGGATAGTCGAAGAGGCCGAGCAGGACATCGGCGGCGTCGCGTCCGTCCTTCCAGTACCGGATCCCGCCCGTGGAGAAGACGCGCGTGGGTCCCATGGATCCGGTGATGAAGTGGATGCCGGTGAAGAGGTGGACGAAGAGGTCGCCGGCCACGCCCGTGCCGTAGTCGTCGTAGTTGCGCCACCGGAAGAAGCGGGTGGCGTCGAACGGCCGCTTGGGCGCCGGCCCCAGGAAGCGCTCCCAGTCCACGGTCTGCGGGGAGGCGTCGGGCGGGATCGTGTACTGCCAGGCCCCGATCGGGGAGTTGCGGTTCCAGTAGGCCTCGACCATGTTGAGCTGGCCGATGGCCCCGGCGGCCAGGAGCTCCTTGGCCTTGTGGTAGACGACGCTGCTCACGCGCTGGCTCCCCACCTGCAGGATGCGTCCCGTCTTCTTCTGGGCGTCGACCACCTGCAGGCCCTCGAGCACGTCGTGGACCATCGGCTTCTCGACGTACACGTCCTTGCCCGCGTTCATGGCCTCGATGGCGATGCGCGAGTGCCAGTGATCGGGCGTGGCGATGATCACGGCGTCCACGTCCTTGCGGGCGAGGATCTCCTTGTAGTCGCGCGTGGTCACCACGGTGTCGCAGTAGACCTCTTTGGCGCGCTTGAGCCGCCCGTCGTAGCAATCGGCGACGGCCACCAGCTCCACCCCGGGCGTCTTGAGCATGGCCTTGGTGTCGCTGTTGCCCTGGCCGCCGAGGCCGATGGTGGCGATGCCGACGCGCTTGGCGTCGCCGGCCGCCTTGCCGCAGCCGACGGGCGGCTTCTCCTGCGCGCTGGCCTTCGGCGCCACCGCGGCGGCGGCGACGGCGGCGCCGGCCGCGATCTTGAGGAAGTCGCGTCGCGACGCGTCTGCGTCTTGTGCCATGGGATCCTCCGCGAGTGGGTGAGCGTGGCCGAGAGGGCCGGATCGCAGACTAGCCGTCTCCGCCAGGGGCGTCAAGGCGCGGGCCACGCGATCGGCTATCATCCCGCCGATGTTCGGGCTCGGTCTGGTCCTCCTCGTCCTCTTCCCCGCCGCGCGAGCTCCGGAGCTCCGCCCGCCGGCGGTGGCCCGGGCACGCCTGGACGCTTCCGCTCACGCCCGGCCCGCCGGACGCCGGCCCACGCCGGCCGTCTTCCATCGGCGCGTGACCCGGCCCGCGACGTCCGTCGCCGGCGACCGGTCCGCCCTGTCCGGACCGCTCGCGACGATCGCCGGTCCGCCCCCGCGGCAGCGGCTGGTGATGCCGGCCGCGCGGCCGGGCCCGCTCGCCCGGGGCGCCGACGCCCGCGCCCAGCGCGGCCCGCCCCTTCGCGCCCGCTGATCCGGCCGCACCGCCCTCTCCGCGGCGGCGTCCCTTGGCGCCGGCCGCGGTGAGCACCCTGCCTTTTCCATCGGCACGCGCGAGACACGACCATGCACGGCATGCACATCCTCTCGGACATCGGCATCGCCATCGTCGCCGCCACCGCGGCCGCGCTGCTCGCGCGCGCCCTTCGGCAGCCCCTGATCCTCGGCTACCTGGTGGCCGGGGTGGTGGTGGGACCGGCCATGGGCCTGGGCCTGGTCAAGGACCGCGAGAGCATCGAGATCATCGCGGAGATCGGCCTCATCCTCCTGCTCTTCATCATCGGCCTCGAGATGGACGTGCAGAAGCTCGTGAGCGCCGGACGTTCGCTCGTGCTGGCGGGCGCGCTCCAGTTCCCCGTGTGCGTCGCCCTGGGCCTGGCCTTCGCCCTGGCCGTGGGAATGCCGCTGGGCCAGGGCCGTTTCGACGCGCTCTACGCCGCGGTGGCCATGGCCCTCAGCAGCACGATGATCGTGGTCAAGCTCCTCTACGACAAGCACGAGCTCATGACCCTCCCCGGCCGCCTCACCCTGGGCGTGCTCGTGTTCCAGGACGTGTGGGCGATCCTCGTGCTCGCGGTCCAGCCCACCCTGCTCGACCCCTCGGCGGGCGTCCTGGTGAGCTCGCTGTTCAAGGGTCTCCTGCTCGTCGCGGTCAGCCTGGCCGCCAGCCGCTACCTGCTGCCCGCGCTGTTCTCGTTCATCGCGAAGGTGCCCGAGCTGATGCTGGTGACCGCGCTCGCCTGGTGCTTCCTGGTGACGGGCGTGGCCAGCGCGCTCGGCCTCTCCCGCGAGATGGGCGCGCTCATCGCCGGAGTCGGGATGTCGACCTTCCCGTACAACCTGGACGTGATCGCGAAGGTGATCACGATCCGCGACTTCTTCGTCACCCTCTTCTTCGTCGCCCTGGGCATGCAGATCCCCGCCCCCACGCCGTGGGTGCTGGCGGTGGCGGCGGCGACGTCGCTCTTCCTGGTGGCCACGCGGTTCGTGTCCGTCTTCCCCATCCTCTACGCGACGCGCTGCGGCCTGCGCACGAGCCTGCTCCCCGCCATCAACCTCTCGCAGATGAGCGAGTTCTCGCTCGTGATCGCGGCCCTCGGCCTCTCTCTCGGACACGTCGACGGGCGCACGGTGGCCGTGCTCACGTTCGTCTTCGTCATCACGTCGGTGGCCTCGACCTACATGATCGCCAGGAACCACGAGCTCCAGGTCCGTCTGGCCGGCTGGGCGCGGCGGCTGGGCCTCCGCGAAGGCGAGAAGGGCGAGGCGGGCGCGGACGCGAGCGGAGCCGCCGCCATCGTGTTCCTCGGGTTCTATCGGGATGCGAGCTCGATCGTCCATCAGTTCGAGATGGAGGCCAAGGGCTCCACGGACGACGCGCTGCTGCGCGCGATGCTGGTGGTGGACTTCAACCCCCAGGTGCTCGAGGAGCTGGGCCGCCGCGGCATCCGTTGCGTCTACGGCGACGTGTCCAACATGGATACCCTCCACCACGCCGCCGTGCACCAGTCCCAGGTCGTCGTGTGCACCCTCACCGATTCGATCCTCAAGGGCACGAGCAACGGACGGCTGCTGCGCCAGCTCCAACGGCTCTGCCCCGGGGCCGCGCTGGTGCTGGCCAGCGACACGATCGAAGGCGCGCTCGCCCTCTACGGCGAGGGCGCGGGCTTCGTCTACATCCCCCGCATCCACTCCGCCCATCACATGGCGGAGGTGCTGCGCACCGCCCTCGAGGACGGGCTCGAGATGGCGCGGGCGGAGGAGATGGCCGCCCTCCGTGAGCGCGACGAGGTGCTGGCGTAACATCGGACGAGATGAAGCGCACGCGGCCCAAGCCTCCGGCGCGCAAGCGGAAACCGGCGGCCCGGCGGACCATCGACTACGACACGTTCCTGGGCCTGGCCGGTGCGCTACCGGGAGTGGAGGAGTACACGTGCTACCGCACGCCGGCCGTGCGCGTGGCGGGCAAGTTCCTCGCGCGCCTGCGCGAAGACGGCGCCCTGGCCATCCGTTGCTCGTTCGAGGATCGCTCGATCCTCATGGAAGAGTACCCGGCCGCCTTCTACGTGACCGACCACTACGCGAACTACCCCGCGGTCCTCATCCGGCTGTCGAGAGTGCGCCTGGACGTGCTCCGCGGCGTCGTCGAGAAGGCCTGGCGGCGGGTGGCGCCGAAACGGCTGGTCGCGGAGCGTGATCGGGCTCGTCCGGGCTGAGCCTCCCGGACCATGTGGTGCCGGGAGCTGGCGTACAATCCCGTCAATCATCGCCATCAGGAGGCACATGACTCTTGCGCGCGGGCGTGCGCCCAGGGCCGTTTGAGATTCTCCGCCCTTCTGCCCGTCGTCATCCTGGCTTTCGCGGTGTCCGGTGCGGCCCAGGATCCCAGTCCCTCCCCGGCCGCCGTTTCCTCGCCCACGCCGGCGCCGCCGGCACCGGCCACGGCACCGACTCCTGCCCCCTCGCCTGCGCCCACGCCTGCTCCGGCGCGCGAACACGGGTCGCTCGGGCAGGCCTTCGACGGGGACCTGCTCGCGTCGCTGCCCATGAGCAATGGAGTCTGGTCCATCTTCGAGACCATCGAATCCACCGCGATCCTCGACCGCATCGAGAGCAGCGGCCTCTACGTGGGTGAGGCGGGGCTCATGGGCATCCGCGGCAGCTCCTGGACCCAGGCCTCGTGGCAGCTCGGTGACCTGGACATCACCGACCCGGACCGCACGGGCACGCCGCTCTTCTTCGCCGATCCGGAGGCCCTGGCCGGCGTCGAGATCTCGGCGGGACTGGCCCCGGCCGACGTGCGCGGCGCGGGGCCGGGGATCCGGCTCGTCCCGCGGCGGCCGGATGCGCAGTGGCGGAAGACGATCGCCATCAACGATGCACCCGGTGCTCTCCAGCAGTCCTATCGGAGAAAGGGCGCCCCGGCCATCGCCCACCTCGATTCGTTCTCGAGCGCGCGCTTTCGCCTCAGTGGTCCGCTGGCCGCGGATCGCCTCAGTGCCGTGCTCTCCGGGAACCTCACTCGCGGCGCCCGCCGCGAGCGCTCCGACCCGCGGACCCTGGACGGACGCGAGGCCGGGTTCCTGACCCACTTCGTCTACACGCCGACGTCGCGCGACGAGGTGCGGCTCCTGGGCGGCGTGCAGCGCCTCTCCCATCCCTACGCGGGACGCGCCCGCTTCGGCGGCGGCAACGTGCAGCAGGTCGATCGCTTCCTGCAGGTGCAATCGACCTGGCAGCGACAGGGATCGCGGCCGTGGTCGATTACCGCCGGCCTGGTGCGGGGCACCTTCGACCCGCATCTCCGCGCGGACACCACGACCGGCAACGTCGAGCGCCTGGCCGACGGCCCGGTGCAGCAGCAGTTCCCGGCCACGAGCACGCGCGGGCGGGCCGCCCTCAACGCCTGGTTCGATGCGTTCACGAACGGCAATCACGCGGTGCGGATCGGGACCTCGCTGGCCCTGACGCGCTCGACGACGCAGCCGGCGGAGGAGATCCGCCTGACCCCGGAGACGGTGGGCGGCCTTCCCGCCCGCGTGTGGGACTACGGCTGGACGGGCGACACCTCGTGGCGCGGGAACGACCTGGCCGCGTATCTGTCGGACCAGTTCCGCTTCCGCCAGCTCTCGGTCAACGCCGGCGTGCGCTACGAGTCCTCCCGGGCCACCGCCGCCAACTCGGAGGGGCGTATCGAGTGGACGAGCGTGACTCCACGCCTCGTCGCGCGTGTGCGCCCGCTCTCCAAGGAGCGCCCGGGCCTCACTCTCCTCGCGGGATACGCCGAGTACACGAGCCGCCTGCCCCTCAACCTGCTCGCCTACGGCGACCCCGGGGCTCCCCACGGCGCCGCCTATCAGTGGATCGACCAGAACCACGACCGCGTCTTCCAGGCGGACGAGCGCGGCCTCCTGGTGGCGCGGGTCGGACCGGGCGGGCCGCGGGCCGCCATCGACCCCGACCTCGAGCCTCCGCGCTCGAAGGAGGTCTTCCTCG
>Ga0209382_10004693_pt1 | contig 18142 bp, 15 predicted proteins | sample SoiMetdeltSBSDD5_FD_187599 | JGI IMG/M metagenome (GOLD analysis project Ga0209382, IMG submission 187599) | Bulk soil microbial communities from a Populus tree surrounding site in Tennessee, USA - Soil MetaG P. deltoides SBSDD5 (SPAdes) (version 2) | ecosystem: Environmental > Terrestrial >...
AAGAACATCACGCCGTCGGAGATCGAGAACCAGCTGAAGTTCTCGCCCTACATCTCCGACGCGGTCGTCATCGGCGACCAGCGCAAGTACCTCTCGTGCCTGATCATGATCGATCACGAAACGGTCGCGCAGTTCGCCCAGGAGCACAACGTCCCCTTCACCAACTTCGCCTCCCTCTGCCGGGCCCGCGAGGTGCAGGACCTCATCTGGGACGAGATCGAGCGGGTCAACAAGCAGTTCGCCCGCGTGGAGACGATCAAGAAGTTCCGGCTCATCGAGCAGCTGCTGACGGCCGAGGACGAAGAGCTGACGCCTACCATGAAGCTGAAGCGAACGTTCGTGAACCGCAAATACAAGGACGTCATCGATAGCATGTACGTCGAGGCGTAGAGACCGAAAGGAGCGCGTGATGACGAGGATGCTGCTCGCAGTGGGCGTGGGGCTGACGGCGGTGGCGCTGGCCGCCGGCGTGCTGGCACAGACCGACCGTGGCGTGTCGAAGAGCGAGATCGTGCTCGGCATGCACACGGATCTCTCGGGACCGGCGGCCACCTACGGCGTGTCGTCGTCGAACGCCGTCAAGATGCGCTTCGACGAGGTGAACGAGAAGGGTGGCATCCACGGCCGCAAGATCCGTCTGATCGTCGAGGACACCCAGTATCAGGTGCCGCGCGCCGTGCAGGCGGGCACCAAGCTGATCAACCGCGACAAGATCTTCGCGATGGTCGCGCCGCTCGGGACGCCGATGAACAACGCCCTCTTCAAGGACCAGTTCGACGCCGGCGTGCCGAACCTCTTCCCGCTCTCCGCCGCGCGCTCGATGTACGAGCCGTTCAACAAGCTGAAGTTCTACGGCGCCGCTTCGTACGTCGACCAGGTGCGCGCGGGCATCAACTACTTCGTCACCAAGAAGGGCAAGAAGGCCGTGTGCGCGATGTACCAGGACACGGACTTCGGCAAGGAAGTGCTCGACGGCGTGCAGATGCAGGTCGACAAGATGAAGATCAAGCTCGCCGAGACGACGACCCACAAGCCCACCGACCAGGACTTCACCGCACAGATCACGCGGCTCAAGGCGGCCGGCTGCGACCTGGTCGTGCTCGGCACCATCGTGCGCGACTCCATCGTGCCGTACGCGACCGCGCGCAAGATCGGCTGGACCGAAGTCGACTTCCTCGGCTCGGCGGCCAGCTACGACCTGTTCGTGGCCGCGGCGCAGGGCGGCGTGACCGAAGGCCTCTACGCGATGGGCCTGACCGACATGCCGTACCGCGACACGCTCAGCCCCACCGCCCAGGCGTGGTTCGATCGCTACAAGGAGCGCTACAAGACCGATCCGAACATCGGCGCCATCTACGGCCACGTGGCCGCGGACCTCACGGCGCTGGGTCTCGAGAAAGCCGGCAGCGATCTCACGCTCAACTCCCTCGTCAAAGGCCTGGAGTCCATCCGCGGCTACCACGACATCTTCAACGGCCCCGAGGTGAACTTCGGTCCCGACAAGCATCAGGGGGCGAATTCGTCGTTCCTGGCGGTGGTGAAGGGCGGCCGCTGGGTGCGTCTGACGGAACCCTTGAGCCACTGAGCGCGCGTCCGTGAGCGTGTTTCTGCACTACGACCGCGCGGCGCTCGACGCCGAGTACAACAACCGCGCGAAGGTCAAGAACGCGATGCAGTGGCTCTCGCGGTACGGCGCCGAGAGCGCGCGCGTTCGCGCCGAGCTGCCGATGCGCTTCGACGTGCCGTACGGCCGGCATCACGCCGAGCGGCTCGATGTGTTTCCGGCCGCCGGCTCCGCGCCCGCGCCCATTCACGTCTTCGTCCACGGCGGCTACTGGCACCGGCTCGACAAGGCGGATTTCTCGTTCGTCGCCCGCGTCTTCCCCGAGGCGGTGACCGTGGTCGTGAACTATGCGCTCGTGCCGAGCGTGGATCTCGACGAGCTCGTGCGGCAGGTACGGGCGTCGGTCGCCTGGGTACACGCCAACGCCCGCACGTTCGGGGGCGATCCCGCTCGCATCACCGTGTCTGGCCACTCGGCCGGCGGTCACCTGGTCGCGATGCTGCTCGCCACGGACTGGTCGCAGCTCGGCGCGCCGGCCGACGTCGTGAAAGCCGGCTGCGCCATCAGCGGGCTGTTCGACCTCGAGCCGATCCGCTTGTGCTATCTCAATGACGTGCTCGCGCTGTCACCGCAGTCGGCACACCGCAACAGCCCCGTGCTTCTCGAGCCCAACGCCCGCGTGCCGCTCGTGCTGGCACTCGGCGCCGACGAGGGCCCGGAGTATCACCGTCAAACGAACGCGCTCGCCGCGGCGTGGCGTGCGCACGGGACGCCGATCGAGATCATCGACGCGGCCGGCCACGATCACTTCTCGATCATCTGCGAGCTCGAGCGGCCGGACACCGCGCTGGCGCGTGCGATTCGGAAACAGATCGGGCTGCCGTAGCAGTCTGCGGTGATCGTGACCTCGCGCGCCGTCGCGAATCTCACCATCGTCGCGGCGCTGCTCCTGCTGGCCTCACCGGCCCACAACGCGTTCACACAGACGGTGTCCCCGGTGATCTCGACCGCCACTGCGCCGCCCGGCACCGACATGCTCGCCGTGGAATGGGTGAAGATCGCACGCCCCGGCGTCGACGTCATGCTCGCGGCCGTCGCTCGTCCTCAGGGCGTAGGTCCGTTTCCCGTCATCCTGCTGCTGCACGGCAGCCACGGCTTTGCTCAGGAGTATGTGCGCCTGGCGCGCGATCTGTCGGACAGTGGATTTCTTGCCGTGGCCGCTTGCTGGTTTCAGGGCGGTGGCGGCGCCGGCTCTCGTTTCGTGACCTCGATTCCGTGCTCCGACGGACCTTCCAGGCCGGATGCGACGAGTCCAGAGGCCATGCGGATAGTTGAAGCGTTGCTGCAGGCGGTCCGCACGCTGCCGGGCGCGCGGCATGATCGCGTGGCACTCTTCGGCCACTCACGCGGCGGCGGCGCGAGCCTGAATTATGTCTTGCAAGGCCGGACCGCGCGGGCGGTGGTGCTGAACTCATCTGGATATCCAAAGCAGTTCGTGGATATGTCGTCTCGGCTCAACACACCGATCTTGATGCTGCATGGCGTCGCGGATAGCCCTGCTGACGGCGGGAGCTCGTTATCGAATATCCAGATGGCGCGCGATTTCGAGTCGGCGCTGCGAGGCGCCGGTAAGCCGGTGGAAGCCGTGTACTACGACGGCAGCGGGCACAACGCGATCTTCACCGACCCTGCCCAGTACCGCGACGAAGTGCAGCGGATGCGAACGTTCCTGCAGCGCCACTTGCGCGACTGACTCGCACTCACCCGCGAAGTCGCGGGGCGGCCGGCTACGCGGCGACGTCGATCAGCGCGAGGCCCGTCTCCGGGTCGTGGCGCTTGCGCAGATGTCGCGGCGATTCGGTCAGCACAAGCTCCAGCGTCGGCCACACGCGCGCCGACAGCAGATGGCCGCCGCGCGTCTGACCGTCGGGGAGTCCCACGACCACGTGCGCGTGAACCTTCGGCTCGCCGCGGTCCAACGCGACGTCGCCGATGACCGAGAGGACCTCGACCTGCTCGCGTAGCGGAATCTTCTTGTAGTCGCGTGCCGCGCGGTCGAAGTAACCGAGCGTGACGTCGCTGAAGGCGCCAATGGCGGTGAAATGCGCGCCGCCGAGCTTCTCCGCCTTCGCGAACGCGGTGAGCCCGGTCACGGGCTCGTCGCCTTTATCGAAGATCAGCGCCCAGGTCCTGGCCCCCGTGCTCTCGAGCACGACCGACTTCATCGCCATCCTCCTCGCGGGCGTCTAGCACCACAGCGGCTGGTGCATCGCAGATGCCAGCGACGGCGCGCGACTCGGCCGGATGAGGCAGAGATCGGCGCGGCCGGCGGCGAGGACCGAATCCGCGTCGGGGCGCGTGTCCACGCCCGCACCGACCAGCGTCGAGATCTCCGCCTCGTGGCGGATGCGGTCGCTCAGTGCGATCGCGGCCAGCTCAGACGCCGGATCGTGCCCGACGGCCAGACTGATGAGGTCACAGCCGCGCGCCGCGAGGACGCGTGCCAGCTCCACAGTCGCGCCGCCATCGTTGCCCGCGGCCACGCGCACCGCCATCGGCCGGGCCAGCGGCCACGCGCCGCGCGCTGCATCGAACGCCTGCAGCGTCGTCCTGGGCGCGTCGGCGACGTCGACCTCCAGCAGATGCACGCCTGATTCCGCGGCCGCGCGCGCGCCCGCCGCGAAGTCGCCGCAAAGGCGCAGTCCGACTCTGGCGCCGGGCCGTCGCGGCTGATCCGACTCGCTGAGCATGACCAGGGCGAAGTGCGGCGACGCGCTCGGGCCATCCGCGACGAGCCGGTTGTGAAGCACGAGATCACGGAGCCTGAACGGCGTCGAAGCGGGAGGTCCCGGCATCACGGCATGGCCGGTCTGCGCGGCCGCCCGCTCGGCGAACCAGCGCTCGACCGCGGCCACGAGCTTGGGATCGCGGGTCCTGAGATTCTCGTGGCTCACGCGCAGGCTGCGCGTGAGCAAGCTGTACGCGAACTGCACGGCCTCGAGTCTGCCGTGATAGCGCTCGGCTCCCTCGAACCACTCGAGGCTCGTCTGTGCCGCGCGCTGCAGCGTCTCCACCATCGGCCGACGCTCGGCCTCGTACGCCGCGAGCGCCGCGGCCACGTCGCGCCGCCCGCGCACGTGATGCGCGAGCGCAATGGCGTCCTCGATCGCGAGCTTCGTCCCGGAGCCGATGGAAAAATGCGCGGTGTGGGCGGCGTCGCCGACGAGCACCACGCGGCCGTCGTGCCATCGAGCGTTGCGCACCGTCGGGAATTGCCGCCAGAGCGAGCGGTTGGTCAGGATACGATGGCCGTCCAGCTCGCGCGCGAACAGCCGCTCGGCGAAGGCCGCGGTGGCCGTCTCGTCGGCGTGATCGAGCCCGGCGCGCCGCCACGTGGCTTCCGTGGTCTCGAGAATGAAGGTCGAGTGCTCGCGGTTGTAGCGGTACGCGTGCACCCGCCAGAGCCCGTGCTCGTCTTCCTTGAAGAGAAACGTGAACGCCGGAAACGGGAACGTCGTGCCGAGCCAGACGAAGCGATTGGGCCGCCAGTCGATCTGCGGACCGAACCGGTCCGCGTGTGTCGTGCGCACCCACGAGTTGGCTCCGTCGGCGGCCAGCACGAGGTCGGCGTCGGCGTACCGCGCGAGATCCTCGACCTCGGTCGAGAAGCGCAGCGTCACCCCGAGCGCGGCGCACCGCCGCTGGAGAATCGTCAGCAGCGCCTGCCGCGACATGCCGGCGAAGCCGTGACCGGTGGAGCGCAGCGTCTGGCCGGCATACTGCGTGTCGATATCGTTCCAATGGGCGAAGGCGCGCGTGATCGCGGCGTGTGTCTGCCGATCGGCCGCCTGGAAGTGCTCGAGCGTCGCGTCCGAAAAGACGACGCCGAACCCGAACGTGTCGTCGGCGCGGTTTCGCTCGACGACGACGATGTCGTGGGACGGATCGGCCTGCTTCATGAGGATCGCGAAGTAGAGGCCGGCCGGACCACCGCCGATCGAGACGATCCGCATTGCCGGGATTGTACGCGGAGGTCATCGGCGCCGGTTGTCGCGCTGGGTACAATGAGCGGACATGCCCGAGTTTCTGCCGTTCGTCCGTGCCTGGTTCGACGCGACGTTCTCGGAGGCCACCGCACCGCAGCGTGACGGTTGGGCGGCCATCGCCTCCGGGCGAGACACGCTCATCGTCGCGCCGACGGGCTCGGGCAAGACGCTCGCGTCGTTCCTATGGGCGCTCGACCACCTGCACCGGCTGGGCCTCGAGGGCCGGCTGGAGGATCGCGTCTACGTCGTCTACGTCTCGCCGCTGCGCGCGCTGAACAACGACATCGAAAAGAACCTGCGCGCGCCGCTCGCGGGCATCCGCGCCGCCGGCGAGGCGCAGGGCCTCGGCCTGCCCGAGGTCCGCGTGGCCGTTCGTACGGGCGACACGCTCGCCGCGCAGCGCCAGGCGATGACGCGTCGGCCGCCGCACATTCTCATCACGACGCCGGAATCGCTCTATATCTTGTTGACCGCCGCCGGCTTCCGTCCCGCGCTCTCGCGCGCGCGCTTCGTCATCGTGGACGAGGTCCACGCGCTGCTGGGCGGCAAGCGCGGCGCCCACCTGGCGCTCTCACTCGAGCGCCTGCAGGCGCTGGTGGGCGACGCCGGCGAGCCGCGGCCGCAGCGGATCGGCTGCTCGGCCACGGTGCGGCCCGTCGAGGAAGCGCTCGCGTTTGTCACCGGCGCCACCGCGCGGGATCCCGTCATCGTGGACGCCGGCTTCTCGCGCGATCTCGACATGGCCGTCGTCTCGCCGGTCGATGACTTCCTCACGGCCACGAGCGACACCGTCTGGGACGCGACGCTGCAGCAGGTGGCCGAGCTGGTCCAGGCTCACCGCACGACACTGGTGTTCGCGCAGAGCCGCCGGTCGGCCGAGCGGCTGGCGCGCGACCTGAACGATCGCATCACGGACGGCCGCGTGGCCGCGCACCACGGCTCGCTGTCGCGGCGCGCCCGGCTGGACGCCGAGAACCGGTTGAAGGACGGCCAGCTCAAGGCGCTGGTGGCGACGTCGTCGCTCGAGCTCGGCATCGACGTCGGCGCCATCGATCTCGTGGTGCAGCTGCAGTCACCGCGCAACGTGGCGGCCGCGCTCCAGCGCGTGGGCCGCGCCGGTCACGCGCTCTCGCGCGTCTCGAAGGGCCGGATCGTGGTGACCAAGGGCGAGGAGCTGGTGGAGGCGGCGGCCGTCGTACGCTCCATCCACGAGCGGACGCTCGATCGCATGGCGATGCCCAACGCGCCGCTCGACGTGCTGTCGCAGCAGATCGTCGCCGCCGTGGCCGCGGAGTCGATCGAGACCGAGGCGTTGTACACGCGTTTCATCAACGCGGCGCCCTACCGCGCGCTGACACGCGAGACGTTCCGTGAGGTGGTTCGCTCCGTGGCCGAGCCCTTACCGAAAGAGGTCAAGGGCGTGGCGCCGCGCGTGCTCTGGGATCGCGTGAACGATCGGCTGCACGCGCGGCGGGGCACGCGGTTCCTGGCGCTGACGTCGGGCGGCACCATCCAGGACGCGGGGCTCTACGACGTCTACGTGGCGGAGACCGATCTCAAGGTCGGCACGCTCGACGAGGAGTTCGTCACCGAGTCGCTGCCGGGCGACGTGTTCCTGCTCGGCTCCAACGCGTGGAAGATCGTCAAGGTGCGCGCCGACCGCGTGCTGGTCGAGGACGCGCACGGCATGTCGCCCACGATCCCGTTCTGGAAGGGCGAGCATCCCTCGCGCTCGTACGACCTCGGACTCGCCGTCGGACGCCTGCGCCGCGATGCCGCGGACCGGCTCGACCACCCCGACTTCGCCGACTGGGCCAGGCGCGAGTGTGGCCTGGAGTCCCGGGCCGCGTCGGCGATGCGCGCGTGGCTCGTGAAGGCCGGCGAGGTGCTCGACGGCGTCGCCGACGATCAGGGCATCGTGGTGGAGTCGTTCGCCGACGAGATGGGCGGCCGGCACGCGATGATCCATTCCGTGTTCGGCATGCGCATCAACGGCGCCTGGGGCATGGCGCTCAAAGAAAAGGTGCGCCGCGCGTACGGGCTCGTGGCCGAAGCCGCGCACGTGGACGATGGGCTGCTGCTGTCGTTCGCGCCGGGCCAGATCCCGCCGATCAGCCCCGAGCGGCTCGCCACATTGCTGACGCCGGAAGAGGTCGACGACCTGCTCGGCCACGCGCTGATCGGCTCCCCGCTGTTCGGCACGCGGTTCCGCCACGCCGCCGTGCGCTCGCTGTTCATCCCGCGCACATATAAAGGACAGCGCACGCCGGCCTACCTGATGCGTCTCAAGGCTGATGCGCTGCTCGAGGCCGTCGGCGGCATGCCGGACTTCCCCGTGATCGCCGAGACGCTTCGCGAATGCTTCGAGGACGCGCTCGATGTGCCGCGGCTCAAGCGGATCCTCGGGCGTCTGCACGATTCGGAGATGTGGACGCGACACGTCGACACGCCGCTGCCCTCGCCGTTCGTCTATCCCCTGCTGCTCGCGTGGGACTGGGCGTATCTCGACGCCGGCCATGCGGAGGAGCGGCGCAGCGACGCGGTCTCGATGCGCAAGGCGTGGTCGGTCAACGCCGGTCCGCTGCGCCCGGACATCGTCGCCGGCGTCGAGGCCGAATTGCAGAAGACAGCGCCCGACCGCCGCGCGCGCGACGCCAACGAGCTGGCGGCCATCCTCGACGATCTCGGCGACCTCACGCGCGACGAGATCGCCGCTCGCACCGTCGGTGAGGCCGACGCGCTGATCGAGGCGCTGCGCGCGGAGGGCCGGATCACCGAGGCGGAGTTCGCGGGCAGGCGCCGCGCGTGGATCCCGACCGCGGACGCGATGCACTATGCGGCGCTGGCCACCGACGCCGGGCTCGAGCGCGTCGCGCTGCGGCTGATTCGTACGCGCGGGCCCGTTGCCGCGGATTGGCTCACGGAGCGCTACGGCATTCCGCGCGCCGAGGCTGTCGCCGCGCTGGATCGGCTCACCGAGCGCGGCGTCGTGCGCCGCGGCGAGTTTCTCGCCGGCGCGCCGGGCCCTCAGTACGTCCACATCGCCGTGCTGGAGGAGGTCCAGCGCCGCCAGGTGCACGCGCGCCGCGTGCCCCGGCCGGTGGCGACGGCCGAGCAGTTCTCGGCGATGCTGCTGCGGCGGCATCACCTGCATCCCGAGCATCGGCTCGCCGGACCGACGGGCGTGCTGGCCGCCGTCGAGCTGCTGCAGGGCGACGATTTCCCCGCGCGCGTCTGGGAGCAGGATCTGCTCGTGCCGCGCGTGGAGGACTATCAGCGCGAGTGGCTCGATCGCCTGGGGCTCGCGGGCGAGATCGTGTGGACCGTGTTCGAGCCGCGCGAGACGGCTGCGCCGCGCCCGGGCCGCGTCGGGCTCGCCCTACGCGAGAACGCCGGCTGGCTGCGCCCGGCGCCCACGCCGCGCGCCGAGCTGGATCCGAAGGTGAAGAACGTGCTGCTGCACCTGCAGCTGCGCGGCGCCTCGTTCGCGCAGGATCTCGCGCGCGGCGCGGGTCTGGACACGTCGGCCACGCTCGCCGCGCTGTGGGAGCTGTTCTGGGCGGGCCTCGTGACGCCCGACACCTTCAGCGGGATTGTCGCGGGCACCGCGCCTTCCCGCCCCGAGCCGCCGCGACCGGCACATCGCGGACGGCGTCCGCGCCGCGGGGCGCGTCGCGCGCCGCTCGCCCGCCTGCCCGTGATCGGCCGTTGGAGCGCATTGGCCGAAGAGGAAGCGCTCTCGCCGGAGGAGCGCGAGGAGGCACGCGTCCATCTGCTGCTCGCCCGGTACGGCGTGCTCTCGCGCGAGCTGGCGCAGGGCGACTGGTCCACGCTGCGCCACACGCTGCTGCGCATGGAGTACGGCGGCGAGGTCGTGCGCGGCTATTTCGTCGAGGGTCTCTCCGGCGAGCAATACGCTCTCGAGGACACGTTGCGCGATCTCGAGACGCCGTCACGCCGCGCCGAGCCTCACGTACTCGTCACCATCGCCGATCCGGCCAATCTGTGGGGCCGCGTGTTCACGCTCACCCGCCGAGATGGCCAGCGCGCCGCCGCGGCGCGCATTCCGACCACGTGGCTGGTTCTGCGCGCCGGCCGCCCCGTGCTGCTGGTCGAGGGACAAGGTCGCGTGCTCACACCGCTGGCCGGCTGGGAAGCCGTGGATCTCGCCGGCGCCATCCGCGCGCTGCAGACCGTCGTCGCGCCGCCGCTGCCGCTGCGCCGCGTGCGCCGCCTGGACGTCGAGGAGTGGGAGGGCCACCCCATCCGCGAGAGCGAGGTGTTCGACGCGTTCGTCGCCGCGGGCTTCACCGTGGACGGGCCGAGGTTGTCGTGGGACGGACATCCGGGCCCTCGCTGGCGCTGAGTCGTGAATCGGTCTGATCCCTTCCCCGACGAAGGAGCGAAATGATGCGAGTCATCGTCATGATCAAGGCGACGAAGAGCTCCGAAGCAGGCGTGATGCCGAGCGAGAAGCTGCTCCGCGAGATGGGCAAGTTCAACGAGGAGCTGGTGAAGGCCGGTGTCATGCAGGCCGGCGAGGGACTTCACCCCAGTAGCAAAGGCAAGCGCGTGCGCTTCTCCGGCGGGACGAAGACCGTGATCGACGGTCCGTTCCCCGAGACCAAGCAAATCGTCGCGGGCTTCTGGATCTGGAAGGTGAAGTCAATGCAGGACGCGCTCGAGTGGGTCAAGCGCTGCCCCGATCCCATGCCCGGCGAGGAAGCGGAGATCGAAATCCGCCCGATCTTCGAGGCAGATGAATTCGGCAGCGAGCTCACGCCGGAGCTGCGCGCGCAGGAAGAGCGGCTGCGAACCGAAGTCGAGCGGCAACGACGGTCGTAGGCTTCGCGGAAGTCATACTGTCTAGACGGGAGCTGCGATAGATCGATGGACCAGCGGGACAGGTCGGGTGACTTGAGGTCGGCATTCCTTCGGGAGAGTTCATTCGTGCTCCCTGGCACGGTCTGGCGCGAGGCGCACGATGGCGCCTCCATGGAGTATCCGCAGACGTCGGCCGTCCTCGGAACTCTCACAGTGGGGTTTGGGTGGGACGAGATCACAATCTTCGTCGGCCCTCGAGGCCATCACACGCACTTGGGTGTGGATGAATCACCCTCCGGTGCTCAGGCCGAACAGATCACGGAGGCCGCCAGGGCGGCCCTGTCCTTTGTTCGCGACGTCTTCCAGGATCGCGTGTCGGTTCGGTGGGGAGTCCTTGTGAGTGGCGCCCACTCCGGAAGGCGTGGAGCAACTGCGGCTGGCCGTGTATGGAAGTGGCTCACACCGTGGGTACGCGAGGCCGTCTGGTCAGGGCAGACATGATGGATGGAACAGATAGCCCGTCTGACGAGCAGCTAGAGCGGCCCGGTGTCAACCGTTGCGTCAAGTCGAACGACTGGCGCGCCGGCCGCTCAGCCCCGATGAGTTGGGCGGAAGAGTGACGACCGTCTGATGGCTCGATGAGCTCGATGAGACCGATCGTGATCAGGTTGGTTTCGACCATCTTTCTGCTCGTTGCGGTGCCGGTCGCCGTCGAGGCGCAGGAGCCGACGAGGGTCTGGCGCATCGGATTCCTGGGAGCCGGTTCGTCTTCTCCGGGCGACCCGCGTGTCGAAGCGCTCCGGCGCGGCTTGCAAGAGCTGGGTTACGCGGAAGGACGGAATCTTGTCTTGGAATTCCGCTGGGCCGGGGGACATGCGGACCGCCTTCCTGCGCTGGCGGCGGAACTGGCCAAGGTGAAGGTCGACGCCATCGTGACACAAGGAACGCAGGCGACGGATGCGGCCCGTCGTGCGGCTACCTCTATCCCTGTCGTGTTTGCGGTCGCCGGCGATCCGGTCGGCACTGGCCTTGTGACCAGCCTCGCTCGGCCGGGAGGCAATGTGACGGGACTCACGGACATCGCACCCGAAATCGCCGGAAAGCGTCTCGAGTTGCTCCGCGAGGTGATGCCCGATATCGCTCGGATTGCCGTGCTCTGGAATCCGGCAAACCCTTCGGGGGCGCCCCAAATGAAGGATACGGCCGCGGTGGCCCGCTCCCTCGGGCTCTCCGTTCGATCTCTCGAGGCGGGAGACGGCAGCGGACTCGAAGGCGCCCTCGCGACGGCGGCTCGGGACAAAGCGCAGGCCGTCATCGTGCTTTCCGACGGCGCCCTCTATGCTCAGCGGGCTCAGATCGCCAAGTCTGCGGCAAAGCACCGACTGCTGTGCGTCGCCTGGACTCCCGAGTTCGCAGTGAGTGGTTGCCCCATGGCCTATGGTGCCAATGTCGTGGAGCTGCATCGGCGCGCCGCCGTGTTTGTGGACAAGATCCTGAAGGGCGCGAATCCCGGCGACTTGCCCGTCGAGCAGCCCACCAAGTTCGAGCTTGTCCTGAACCTCAAGACGGCGAAGGCGCTCGGTCTGACGATTCCACCTACACTGCTCACTCGCGCAGATCGAGTTATCGAATGACCATGCGTGGCCCAGCCAGCCTGGTGCCTACTGAGCGGTCGGGGACATAGGTAACAAAAGAGTCCGGGGACATGGGTTACACATGTCCGTGACGATAGAGTCTCCCGTACTCGTCCTCAATCCGCATCCGCCGTTCGTGCAGGCGGCCGAGTTTCAGCGGCCCGAAGTAGACGTTCCAGATTCCGTCGTCGATCTCCTCCAATCCGACGTACTCGCCGGCGCACACGATCGAGACGTTCACCCAGCGGCGGTTCCACCGAATGCCGCCGTTGGCGCTGACGTAGCGGACCTCGAATCGGTCTGGGTACTCGAGCGGCGGCACACGGTCAGGCAGCGGGCGCGGCGACGGTGTGTAGCAGGCGGCCGGCGTCGCCTGGTCGAGGGCCTCATGCGGCCGCTCGCGGTTGAACTCCTCGCGAAAGATGTTGAAGCGCCGCTGTTGCGCGGCCAAGCTGCCCGCAGCCGGGCGGGTCGTCTCCGCCTTCAGCGTGCGATGCATTCGCTCGTGGCGTCCGTTCTGCGCGGGGCGCCCGGGCTCGATGAGCTCGGGGAGGATGCCCAGACGCACCCACCACGCCGAAAGTGTCGACAGGCGCGCCAACGTGTTGGTCGCGAACGGGACCCCGTTGTCCGTCCGAATCCGCGTGGGCAGGCCGTACTCCTTGAACAGGCGCGTAAAGATCGGCTTGGCTTCCGCGCCGGCCGTCGAGCCGAGCGCCTGACAGCCCAACAGATAGCGACTGAACCCATCGGCCACGGTCAGCGGATAACAGTAGCGGCCGTCACCGGTGCGGAACTGCCCTTTGGAGTCGGCACTCCAGACATCGTTGGGCGCGAGCATCGGGCTCGTTGGCTGGCCGGGATGCCCGATGCGTCGACGCTGGCGCCGCCGCGGCACCAGCCCATGACGCGTCAGGATGTCGCACGCCGTCGAGCGGCCGGGCAGCGGCCACCGCGGATGGCGCGTGTGCAGCAGGGTCAGCAGCTTCTTGCCGCCCCACGTCGGGTGCCGACGCCGAGCCTCCAGGAGCGCCGTCACGATCTCCGCCGGCGTCTGATTCGGTGCGTGGCGCGGACGACGCGACTGCTCCTCCAAGCCCGCGGGCCCGTGGCGCAGATACCGCTCGATCCATTTGTACCCGGTCTTACGCGAGATGCCGTACAGCGCGCAGAGCTCTGTGGTCGACAGCGCGTCGCGAAGGAAGTCGGTGATGAATTGGGTTCGCTGATCCATGGGTGATTCGGCCCTCCACGGCATCGGCACCTCCCTGGTGCCTCGCCAGTGTTTTAGGTGTCACCCATGTCTCCGGACTAAATTGTTACCCATGTCCCCGGACCGTACCCTACCACCGCCCAACAACCCATTGGAGCGGACCGGCTTCGCCGGCCGCTCAATCGGACCGTTCGGCAGACGAGGAATGAAGGCGAACAAGAAGCGATCGGATGAGGCAACCTGCTTCCTCAACGTTGACCTCGACGTCAGCGCGCCACAAGATCTGACGCCTTTCGTTCAAGCGCTTGGTTCGAAGGTGTTCGACCTGCACACCGGTCCCGCAGGGGCCGGCTACCAGACGCACCTCGAACTTGCCACTCAGCCCGAAAGCGCCGAGAGGGGGATCAAAGGGTTCGTCAAGGTGCTGTCTGCCTTGCCGGCCCCGGCGCGCAGCCTCTGGAAAAAGGCTACTCAGCGGGACTTCAACATCGGGATCCAAGGCGGGACGGAACCGCGAGCCTTCGAACTCGCGCTCGAGCCCGAGACTCTGAAGTCAGTGGAACGCTTGGGCGCAAGGATCGTGGTGACGATCTACGCGGTCGACGCGAAGCACCTGCAAAAGCAGCAGCGCCGCGGAACCCGATCATGAGCCGCCGAACCCGCCGTTGCAGCGGACGTGGTCCTCGCTTACGCAGCCGCGCCGCTGAACGGCAAGGTCGTTAGACGTCCGCTTGGACAGCCGACTGGCTCATCGTAGATGTAGATCGTCTGAGGGTGGAGTCCGAAAGCGAAGCGCGCCGCGATGAGCTTCTTCCCGATGAGGAGGATCTATGCCAGCATTTGCGATCGGGCTCTACAACATCCGGGACGCCTCATGGCGCCCAGCATATAGAGAAGTTGTGGACAGGCTGGTTGCGAAGCACGGCGGACGGTACGTTGCGCGCACGACGAATCCCTGGGAAGTTCTTGAAGGCGCGGCTCCAGACGTCACCAACATCACCATGATCGAGTTTCCGTCGATGGACCATGCGCGCGCTTGGTACAACGATCCTGAGTACGCACCGATGAAGCGACTTCGGCAGGCCGGCTCGCATCTGAACTTTCTCCTCGTCGAGGGCTCGGGCTAGAGCCATGAAAGTCTTGAGCATGAAGGCGCCGTCACGTCTAACCAGCGGCGCGAGCGGGCCGGCGAACAGCCAAGCGCCATCGCCTACGGCAGGCAGCCGGCCGCTCAGCCGCGCCGTTGGACGAACTAACCAAGAGGAAGTGGCATGGACGTCCTTCTAGTCGTTGATATGCAGGAGGGACTTCTCAGAGGCGACCGGAAGCACGACCTCGTCGCCGTCGTTGAACGTATCAATCGTCTCGCTTTGCGGGTGCGTCGCGCCGGTGGGCGGGTTTTCTTTGTTCAGCACGCAGGGCCAGTTGGCGACGACTTTGAGCCGCTCACACCCGGCTGGCGTCTTCTGAGCGCTATCGACACCGAACCATGCGACCGAATCGTCAGCAAAACCCTGAACGATCCATTCTTCGGCACATCCCTTCGATCCGATCTCGCCGAGCTCGGCGCTCAGCGACTCCTCGTGACCGGATGGGCTACCGATCTTTGCGTCGACGCGACGATCCGTTCCGCTGCGGCATTAGGCTTCAAAGTGGTCGCAGTCGCCGACGGCCATACGGTCAGCGACCGGCCGCATCTCAGCGTGGACCGGGTCATTGAGCACCATCATTGGGTGTGGACCAACCTCATTGCGCCACATTCTGTGAGCATCGCTCGGGAGACGGAAATCGGGGTCATCGATGTCGCGTGACGGTCGCGCCCTTCCGTCCAACAAGCCGTTTCACCTGACGCCACCGTCGCTCCCTCCGGTCGCTCGGGCTGCCGCGGGTGAGCGGCGGCGTTAGATGCCGGATCCCCGCCGAATCAGCCGCATCGACCTGCCGGCGAGCGATGTCGAACGCTACTACGCCGCCGCGATGGCCTTCGCCGACGAAGCCCGGCGCATAGCAGCGCCAATGCTCGAACGCGGGTTCGCGACCGAGACGAAACACGACGCGTCGCCGGTCACAGACGTCGACCGCGCGATCGAGCGCAGGCTGCGCGAGCTGATCGCGCGCCAGTTTCCCAGTCACGGCGTGATCGGCGAGGAATATCCCGCCCACCAACCAGAGAGCGCGTTCCAGTGGGTTCCTCGATCCGATCGACGGCACCGAGGAGCTGATCCACGGCATTCCCACCTGGGGCGCTATGCTGGCGTTGCATCACGATGGCCTCCCGGTGGTCGGCCTGATAGACCACCCGGCGCTCGACGTGCGGGCAAGCGCCGCGGTCGGGCTGGGCGCGTGGCGCAACGGCCAGCGCATACGCCTGCGCGAACCCGGCACGCCGACGCGCCCGGAGGCCGTACGGCTGGTAATGAGTGCGCGGCTCAACTTCGTGCGCGGCACGGACGAAGGCCATGTCTTCGATGCCTTAACGCGGCGCTTTCCCAATCACCGTATTTACCGGGCCGCGTATGCGCACACGGTAGTGGTTACCGGTGCTGCGGACAGGATGGTGGATGCCCACAACGCGATCTGGGATTTGGCGGCCAGCCAAGTTCTTATCGAGGAGGCGGGCGGCGCCTATGCCGTCGTGCGTGACATCGCGACGCCGAACGGCCGTATATTAAGTTCGGTGTTCGGCAGACCGGACGTCGTCGAGCAAATACTGCCGGTGTTCGAGGCGCCCGGGTCCACCGGTGCGGCCGGAGCTGATCCGAGCCGTTAAGGGCACGCAGAGTGAGCCGGGCGTCCTTGGTGGCGCTGAGGCTCGATCCCCGCTGGCTCGCATTCGCTCGCCGCGGCCCCTCACCGCGAGCGTTCTACGGACCAGCTCGAGGCGAGAGGTACGTGGAGTACGCGACCAAGGAGTTGAGCCCGGAGACCTGGCCAGACTTTGAGCGTTTCTTCGCGCGAGGTACCGGGTGGGCGTTCTGCGCCTGCATGCTGTATCAGCGCGGTTGCCATCTTCCCAAGGCTGCGTATCCGAACCGCGAAGCGATGCGGATTCAAAACCAGGCGGAGAAGCGTGCCCAGGTCAACGACGGCCGAGCCCACGGGATCCTCGTCTATGACGACGGCGAGCCCATCGGGTGGTGCCAGTTTGGGTCAGCCGAGGAGCTGCCGCTCCCGGGCGATGGTCGCAGAGACCGGCGCATCCCTCCTTTGGGCGACGGTGTCCGTTGGCGCATCACGTGTTTCGTCACAGCCGTCCGTCGGCGTCGACGGGGCGTGGCGAGCACGGCCCTACGCGCCGCGCTCGACGCTATTCGTGAGAGCGGTGGCGGGCTCGTCGAGGCATACCCGACGGTAACGCCTCAAGACGGCAACTGGGCCCATGCTGGTACGATCCCACTGTTCGAACGCGAGGGCTTCACCGTTGCAAGTCGACCGAATGCTCCATACGTCGTGATGCAGCGTGACGTATGAGAAGAAGGTGGCGTGCCGTAGAACGCCCGGTCGTTCGGCGGACAGGTGCAGCGACAACGGTGAATCCTTTCCGACCGCCCGGCCCACGGCCCGAGCAGTCGAAGCGGTGCGCCCGGCCCCCCATTGTTGTGATAGATGTGGCTCGCGAAGGGAGACGTCGGCATGAGCCCCGACCATCACCATCATGATGACGACCATGTCGACGCCGGGCCCCCGCTGAGCGACACGCAGCTTCGCGCCAAAGCCCTCGAGTCACTGCTGATCGACAAAGGGCTCGTCGATCCCGCTGCGCTCGATCGCCTCGTCGACACCTACGAGACCAAGATCGGGCCGCGCAACGGCGCACGCGTCGTGGCCCGGGCCTGGGTTGATCCCGCGTATCAGCAGCGGCTGCTGGCCAACGGCTCGGCGGCGATCGCCGAGCTCGGCTATATGGGGCGCGAGGGCGAGGACATCGTCGTCCTCGAGAACACCCCCAAAGTCCACAACCTCGTCGTCTGTACGCTCTGCTCGTGCTATCCGTGGCCAGTACTTGGGCTGCCGCCCGTCTGGTACAAGGCGGCGCCGTATCGTTCGCGCGCCGTGATCGACCCGCGTGGAGTGCTACGTGAGTTCGGCCTCGAGGTCGCCGCCGACGTGGAGGTACGCGTGTGGGACTCGACGGCCGACCAACGGTACCTCGTTCTGCCACAGCGCCTGGCGGGCACCGAGAGCATGAGCAAAGAGGAGCTGGCCACGCTAGTCACGCGCGACTCTATGATCGGTGTGGGCAAGGTCGCACCGCCAGACCCGAGGCCGCCGTCGTGACAGCGGCGAAGGCTCGGCCACACGACACCGAGGCTTCACGATGAACGGCGTGCACGATATGGGCGGCATGCACGGGATGGGTCCCATCGATGCGAAGCCCGACGAGCCCGTCTTCCACGCCGAGTGGGAGCGACGCACCCTCGCCATCCTCTTCGCCAGCATGTTCCTCGGCAGGTGGAACAGCCACATCAGGCGCCAAGCGTTCGAGCAGATGCCGCCCGCCGAGTACCTCGCCACCTCGTACTACGAGCACTGGCTCTGGGGACTCGAGAAGCTGCTCGTGGACAACGGCATCCTTACTCCAGAGGAGATCGCCGCGCGTCTAGCCGGGCGTCCGGTCTTGCTGGCCCAGCCGTCGGCAGGTCTGCAGGTGCTCGAGGCGTCTGAAGTCGCCGAGTTTGTCCAGGCCGGGAAGGGCGCGCAGATGGACGACGCAGTGCCGGCGCGCTTCAGGGTCGGCGACCGCGTGTTCGCCAGGAACACGAACCCCGTCGGTCACACACGGCTGCCGCGCTATGCGCGCGGCCGGTGCGGCGTGGTCGATCGCGACCATGGCGTGTTCGTCTTTCCCGACGCCATGGCG
>Ga0209382_10004695_pt1 | contig 18138 bp, 14 predicted proteins | sample SoiMetdeltSBSDD5_FD_187599 | JGI IMG/M metagenome (GOLD analysis project Ga0209382, IMG submission 187599) | Bulk soil microbial communities from a Populus tree surrounding site in Tennessee, USA - Soil MetaG P. deltoides SBSDD5 (SPAdes) (version 2) | ecosystem: Environmental > Terrestrial >...
CGTCGTCCGAGGCCGAGCGCGCGAGCAGCCAGCAGGGTCAGGAGGTGGACGAGGATGGCCTGCCAGACGGACAGGAGGACGGCGTTCTCGGAGTAGCCGAGCAGGCGTGGCAGGTGGAGGTGGCCTTTCAACCAGCGGAGGAAGAGCTCGATTTGCCAGCGCCAGAGGTAGACCTGGACGACCTCGGCGGCGGTCAGATCCCAGCGATCGGTGAGGATCTCGTAGCGGCGGGGCGTCGGGGTGCGGTGGCCGGTTTTGGCCAGTGGCAGGACGTCGGCGGTGACCAGGCGCAGGCCCGGCAGGACGGCGCCGGCCCGGTTGTTGGGGCTGCCGAGCGTGATCCGTTGGTCGGCGACGACGGCAATCCGCCCGCCAGCGCTGGCGGGGAGCGGTGGCTGGATCGGCTGCTCCGCCTCGACGGTGACCGTGGCCTGGGGATGGCGGCGGGTCACCAGGTGGACGCCAGCCGCGCGCAGGCGCATGAAGCGCTCGTGGCTGTAGTAGCCGAGGTCGACGACGAAGGTCTGCCCGGCCAGGGTGGCCAACCGCGCGGGGTCGCCCAGGATCGCCTGGTCGACCGCCTGGCAGTCGTTGAGCTTGATCGAGGTCACCAGCACGACCTCGGGCAGGTCCAGGCTGGGGCGGTACCAGAGTGGGACCCGGACCCCCGATCCCACCGCTCACCGGAGCGGCGGCAGCCACCGGGCCAGCCGGAGACTCAGACGCAGGAAGGTCGAGTCCTGGATGACCAACGACCCGAGCAGCGGGTCGCCGGCGGGCAGGGCGCTGAGGCCATCCTGACGCAGCCGCCCCAGCAGGTGGGTGACCACGCCGGTCAGCAAGCCGGCGGGGCGGGTCCCATTCGAGGTCGCCAGGTGGGAGTAGCTGACCCCGAGGCGGTCGTCCGCGGCGGTCCCGGCGGTCCCACCCAGCCCGCTGGCGGCCACCAGCCCACGGCAGGCCGCGAAGTGCTCGTAGCTCTGGTGCAGGCTCGGATGCGACGCCAGCCCATGGAACAGCAGCAGGCCCAGGTGCTGGTACGAGGTGAAGTGCTTGCGCGAGTGCTCGGCGCCACAGGCCGCCGCACTCGCCTCGACGACCGGGCGCACGGCCCGCAGCTCCGTCGCCAACCAGCGACGCAACTGCCGATTCAGGCCAACCGGCTGCCGGGAGGGTGGTACGCTTTCCGCTGGAGCCATCAGGGCCTCGGACGAAGATCTTGTCTTGCACCTCCATCGTCCTCCGATCAGCCCTGCCGGCTCCACCCGTTGGTCAACACCACCCTCCTGCTACACGGCGCGACACAGCGTCCCCTCTTATTCAAGACGTCATTGGCTGCGATGCCCGCCCTATGGGAGGGCGGGAGCGGCGATGCAGGCACCGAGTGATGGCGGGTGATTGGGTAGATCAGCAGCCCACCAGCCTCCGCGACCCCTTCCCCACGTTGCAGACGGAGCAGGCCGTCCTCAGGTTCGCCAGGTCGTTCGTGCCGCCGGCGACGCCGGCGACGACCTGGCCAACGAGATGATGGCGATGGGCCGGTCGTACGCGGCGGTGGTCCACCTCGGGCTGGATCCGTCGGTCGTGTTTCACGCGGACGGGTACCAGGACGGCGCCAGGACAATGCCCGACCAGTTCGCCGAGGGAAACTACCTGGCGGTGCCGATGCTGCAGTGGATCGGGCTGACGCTCGACGAGCGGAATGCCCGCGAGGAGGACACGGCGCCGTATCCCCGCATGCTCCGCTGGCTGCGCGGCACCTGAGCGTCGCTCCACGATCGCCTCCTGAATGCAGGAAGCCCGCGCCGGCACGAAGCCGGGCGGGCCTGAGCGTCACTGCTCACCGTCAGTTCGCCGCGCTGTGCGGCGGGTCGTTTTCAGGATACCACGTGGCTCACGATTGACGTGTCAGGCTGACCCTCAGGACGTGGCTATCGGCGTCGATCACGCCTATTCGCTCCACGCGCCAGGGCCCCGATGGATCCTCGCGGCTCAGGTCGGCCACGAAACGAATCCCGGACGGTGGCGGGTTGCAGATGTCGACCTTGCATTCGATGGTCCATCCTGCCGGCAAACAGGCCGGGTCCGGGTCGTCACAGATCAACTCAAACATGCCGCGTCCTCCTGTATCCAGTCTACGCCGCCCTCGAACGCCACCTCGACACCTACAGGCCGAAAAACCCGATCAAGGTCGGGACGCAGCGCTTCACCTACGTCGCCGCGAGCGAGGCCGACGCCCGCGAGGCCGCCGAGCAGGCCCGCTGGAACATGCGCGTCACGCTCAGCCTGCGCAACAACTACTGCAAGGTCGTGGACGGCCACGCCATCGACGTGCCGCTCGCCAACGAGCCCACCACCGACGCCATCCTGGACGAGTTCACGGTGATCGGCACGCCGGACGCATTCTACTCGAGCGTACGCAGCAGCTCGACCTCCTCGGGCCAGCGGTTCCAGGAGGCGCAGGCCGCACCCGAACGGTGAGGAACGAGGCGCTGTTTCTCGGACCGCCACCAATCGGAGTTGTGGTTCCCGCCTTCCACCTGGTGGGCGGACGTTGCCGCGCCCCAGAGGAAGTGAGACGGGAAGCACAACCGCGGGTCCGGGCCGGTTCCGCGTGCAGGCGCGTCCGCTGTCACCGGTGCGTCGTGACGAGCGAGCCACGCGTGGGAACGGGACGTGGGAGCAGCAACCATCCATCACCACTTTCCGCAGCCCGACAGGCCGGCACGTGCCCACCCGGAAACGCGGGGCTCAGGTTCGCCGGGGTCTGCGGGCCCAAGAGTAGTCCCGCCGGACTTCCAATCAATCACCACTGGCTGCCAAAAACTGCCAGTGCGCCCGATTTTCGTGGCCGGGGGCTTAGCCCGCTCGCCGCCGATCATCCTCGCCGGGCTTGCGGGTGACGCCAGGAAGCCGCCCCTCCTGCTTGATCAGGTCGCGGGAGAGGACCGAGATCGCCTCGCGCCGATTACGATGGAACGTGCTCTCGCTGATGCTGCGGCGGACCATGATCTGCTTGTTCGGCCGCCCCAGGATGTACGCCTCGTGCAGGATGTGGAACTGCAGCGAGGCCGGCGAGCCCTGGGAGCCGTCGTCGGAAGGCTTGAGGCGCTCGATGGCTCGGACGAGCACCGTGCGCAGGGCCCGGGCCCGCTCGAGCGGGGTCAGCGCCTCGAGCATTGCCGCCGCCTCAACCGCCTCCCCACCCGCATCCGTTTCCCGACGGAGCACCTCCGCGAGCGTGCGCGGGAGCCGCTCGGCGAGGGCACAGTCGGCGAGGCCGCCCGGCGCGTTCAGGTGGCGGAGTGCCTCCTGCGTGAGCCGGGCCACGTGCTCGGCCGAGACTTCCTCCAGCTGCGTCTGCGCCTGGCTCAGCAGCGCTCCAAAGGTGCGATCCTGGGTCAGCGCGGCGTCCTGCACGACGGTGCTGAGGCTCGAGCGCAAGCGTTGGACGTCGCTCCCGAAGAACAAGCGATCAAGGCCTCGGCGGATCGGATCGCCCAGGGCATGTGCCAGGATGATGGTGGCCACGGTCAGGGCCAACAGGCCGAGCACCTCGAAGCTGTAGCCGCCGCCGACGAGCAGGAAGATCGGCGCGAACCCGACGCACGCCACGGTCCAGACCGCGACGAAGTAGAGCAGGTCGGCTCGGATCGTCTGGCCATGGCGCAGGTAGTGATACGCCGCCACGTTGGTCGCCATGAGCGCCATCGCGACGGCGAGGCAGAGGTGATTGAACCACGTCGGCAGGGCGATCCCCATCCCGTGGTAGGCGACGATCGAGCCCACCTCCGGCGCGAAGAGCACGAGGCTCAGCAACAACCACGCGAACCGGCGGCGCCGATCCTCGGCCCGGGGAGCCGACCGGGCCAGTGCCAGGTTAACCCCGACGCCGAACACCGACGCCACGATGTACAGCACGAACGCCGGATAGAGGGGCCCCGCCGGCGCGTAGTAGCGAAGATAGGATCCGGTTTCCGACTCGTCGTGTGGCTCGGCGCTCCACTGCCAGAGCCAGTCATCCAAGTAGATGGCACCGACGAACACCATCCCGCTGACGAGCAGCACGCCCCCGAAGGGATAGGCAGCCCAGTGCAAGTATCGGCGCACGACCGGCCCTCCGACCTCGCGGAGGAACAGGGCGGTGAGCCAGTACCAGCCGGCCACCGCGAGCGGGGCGCCCCAGCGGAGCCCACGGGCCCACGGTCGCCACTCGTCGGGGTTCGGCGCATTCGCTTCCATCGCCTCGCCAAGCAGGGCGGTGGCCATGGCGGCCAGCGACACGACGGCCGCGGCCGACACGGCGTCCCGTCGACCGCGAGTCAGCACATAGGCCGCCAGCAGCCAGAACAGCAGCGCCGCGGCGAACGTCGGCGCTGTGTACCAGTTGAACATCCGGCCTCCGGACGACGATCCAGTGGCAGTCCACGTCGGCGATCGGGCCGCACGAGGCGATCGCAGTACTCTCCCGAGAGCTCCCTGATTGGAGCGGCCTTCATACTAATACATTGACAGCTTTTGGCACTTCTGCGCGGCGCTCTGGCAGCTCGGGCGACCTACCGTGGCGGCGACATCACCGCCTGGGAGGCCCCCGATGAGCGCGCTCCAGCTCGTTCTCCCGCGCCCACTCCCGCCGCTCCGTCCGGTCGGCGTCGGCGTGCCGGGTCGACCCACCTGCGCCAACCTCCCCGCCCGGCCCTTCGACCTCGACCGCGCGCCGACCCGCACCCCGGTCCGAGCGCGGGGCGCGGCACGTCGGCTGGTCGCGGGCGTCGGCTGGCTCGCCCTCGGGACGGTCCTGGCGCTCACCGCCGCCCTGTTCCTCACGCATCCGGGGCGCGTGGCCCTGAAGACGGTGCTGGTCCTGCCCGAGCTGCTCCCCGACGCGCCCGTCCACCCGCTGCTCTGGGTGACCCCGCCGCCGCGCCACGAGGAGCACGGCTTCGAGTCGATCGTCGGGCACGTCGACTTCGATCTCTACCTCCCGGCCGGGGAGGGACGGCACGGCACGATCGTCTTCTACACCGGCGCGTTCGGGCTGCTAAGCGACCCGTCGTTCGTCCAGGCCGCCGAGGCGCTCGCCCGGTCCGGCGCGGTCGTGATGGTGCCCGAGTCGGCCGCGCTCCGCAACGGCGAGATCCTGCCCGGCGAGGTCGACGCGCTGCGCGAGGCGCTGGCCTACCTGCGCGCACGGCCGGAGGTCGACCCGAAGCGCATCGGCATCGTCGCCTTCTCGGCCGGGGGGTCGATCGTCCTCCTCGCGGCCCAGGACGAGGTCGTCCGCGACCAGGTCGCGTTCCTGAACATCTTCGGCTCGTACTACGACGCGCGCGAGCTGCTGCTGGCCGTCGCCAGCCACGAGATCGACGTCGACGGGATTCGACGGCCCTGGCACCCGTCCGACGTGAGCGTCTACACCTTCGCGAAGCAGGTCGTCATGTCGCTGCCGGACGACCAGGACCGCGACATCCTCACGCGCGCCTACCTGGAGCGCCGGCCCGAAGCGCCGGACGAGCTGGATCGGCTCTCGCCGGACGGGCGCCTGGTCCGCGAGCTGTTCAGTCGGCCGTCGCGCGATCGAGCCGCCGCGATCCTCGAGGCGCTGCCCGAGAGCAGCCGCGACCGTCTCGCGGCCATCTCCCCGAGCGAAGGCGTCAGCCGCCTGAAGGCGAAGCTGTACCTGATGCACGGGCGGGATGACGGCCACATCCCCGTCACCCACGCGCGCGACCTGGCGCAGGCCACCCCGCCGGGCACGCTGGCCCGGTACAGCGAGTTCGACATGTTCGTCCACATCATGCCCAATCCCGACGTCGACACCCCCACCCTCGCGCGCGACCTGCTCAAGTTGGGGCATCATGCCTGGCTGGTTGGCCAGGAGTACCTGTAGGAAGGGCATCGCCATGGTGAGGTCACGGTCCGTGTCCCGACGACGGTTCCTGATCTGGAGCGCGGCGAGCGCCGCCTCGCTCGTCGCGGCGGGCGTGCCGGCCGGCCCCTCGGTGGGCGTGGCCCCGGCCCTCGCGCAGGGCCCGGGTGCCCCGGCCATCGTGGACCCCGCGCCATCCCAGACCATGCAAGGCTTCGGGGCCTCCGGCGCCTGGTGGCCCAACGACCTGGTCCACTTCCGGCCGGAGGTCCAGCAGACGGTCGCCGACCTGCTCTTCGGGTCGCGCGGGATCGCGCTCAGCGTCTATCGCTACAACATCGGCGGCGGGGGCCTCGACGTCACCATCCCGGCCCGCGGGCCGGAGACGATGCTCGTCGCGCCGGGCGTCTACGACTGGAGCCGGGACCCCGGTGGCCGCCTCTTCCTCCGCCTGGCGGCCGAGCGCGGCGTCCCGATCCTGATCGGCTTCGCGAACAGCGCCCCGCCAGTCTGGACGACCAGCGAGCGCCCCTTCGGCGGCTACCTTCGGGAGGGCGCCGAGGCCGACTACGCGCGCTACCTCGTGGATGTCGTCACCCGTTTCCACGACGCCGACGGCATCACCCTCTCCTACGTCAGCCCGATGAACGAGCCGAACAACACGTTCGACCACGGCGGCCAGGAGGGGATGGGCGTCCCGCTCGAGCAGCGCCCGGTCCTGATCCGGGCGCTGGGGCGGGAGCTCGCCGCGCGGGCCCCGTACTGCCGAGTCATCGCCGACGAGTCGAGCCGGGCCGGCGAACAGTTCATGCGCGAGGTGCCGCAGTGGCTGGGCGACGGCGAGACCGCCACCTACGTCGCCGCGCTCGCCCAGCACCGCTACGACTTCGCCCACGAGGTGACCCTCCGGCTCTCGCGCGAGCTCGCCGAGACCGCCGGCAAGCCGCTCTGGTTCACCGAGATCTGCTGCCTGGACTCCCGGACCGGCGTCTGGGGGCCGCAGTACGACCCGACCATCAAGGCCGCCTTGCAGATGGCAAACATGATCGCGCAGGGCCTGACGGTGGCCAACGACGCCGCGTTCCACTGGTGGGTCGCCTGCTCGTCGGTGATCGGGCGCGACCCGGCGGCCGACCCGGCGGCCGTCCTCCAGCCGAACGACGACGGCTGGAACGACGGCCTGCTCTACTACGACCCGAGCTACGCCGAGAACGGCAACCAGCAGATCTACGTCACGAAGCGCTACTTCGCGCTGGGGCATTTCAGCCGCTACGTCCGCCCCGGCGACCGCCGCCACGACGTGCTGGGCGTCCCCCGCGACCTGCAGATCCTGGCCTTCGCGAACGAGCCGTCCAGTACACCGAGCACGGCGCCGGTCCAGCTCCCCGCGGCCCAGCGTGCCTGGACCGTCGTCGTCATCAACAGCGCGCGGACCGGCTCCGATCCGACCGCCTTCCGGCTCCGGCTTCCCGTGGTCGGGTCGGAGCGCCTCACGCCGGGGATCGCCGTCGAGACCAGCGCCGAGCGGGACCTCGACCCCGTCGAGCTTCCTGACGTCACCCCGAACGGCATCGTGTCGGCACGAGTGCCGGCCCAGAGCATCACGACCTACGTCCTACGCCGCCCCGACGCGCGCTGAACCCGCCGGCGAAGGCCGCGGGCGTCGCCGGCCGCCGCCACACATCACCATTCCAGGACATCTGACAGCTTTTGGCAGCTTGCCAGCCGCTCGTGACACCCCCCGGCCTCCAGAGTGGACTCGAAGGCAGGATGCACCGTGCGTCGGTGCACTCGAACGAGGTGGGGCGATGGACCCGAGCACGCTGGCGATGGAACGTCTGGCCGCCGAGTGGGCGGCGCTCATGGCAGGCCTGGGGAGCCTGGCCGTCTGGGGAGGCGTGGGACTCATCGCGCTCATGGCGACGACCGTCCTGTTGGCGGCGTTGTTCCCGTCCTCGAGAGGCCGAGACGACTCGGCGACCACGAGATCAGGCCGCCAGCGGCGCGCTGCCGGCCCGTCTCCGCGTCGCCGTCGACGACATCATCCCCGCCTCCCGCACCCGCGCGAGGGAACGGCGGCAGTCCTGGTGCGAAGGCCGAGCCGGCGCGGCTGCCCTGGCGCTCAGGGAGCACGAGCTGCTCACCCGGCGGGGAGCATCCCCATCGTCGTGCTGATGGCCGACCGTGGCCCCACAAGATCCACGAGCTGAGCTCGGGCGCGGCCATCGTCGCGAAGGTCTTCGAGATCGACGACCTGTTGATCGCCGTGACCAGCGCGATCACCGGTGCGCGCGGCGTGGCGATCACGAGAAGGTACGCCGCGCTCGGCGGCGGTCGGATCGTCAGCCGCCGCTCCATTCGGGTCGCGACGTCGCCGGCCCGCGTCCCGGAGCGAGCGCCGACGGCCGGCTGGAAGGACACGATCGCCCTGTCGCGGCTACGTCCCAGTTTCTCGGCCAGGAGCTCGCTCGCAGCGGCCAGCACGGCCGCCATGTTCGTCGCCAACGTCCATCACGTCGTGAAGATGGTGCTGCCCATCGTCGGCGGGAGCACCCCCGACTGACGGCCCCCGTTCCGACGTCGGAGATGCGAGCTCGATCAGGGATCCGGACCCGATCCGGATCCCTGATCGCTCGGTGCGGCGGCACTCGCCGACGACCATCGGCCTCCGCCACCCGGGGTCACGCGCGCCCGGACCGACCTGACGAGCCCGCTGCGCGCCCGCCAGCCTCGGCCGGGCCGCGCGATCCACGGGCCACCACGCGAAACGAGACCCTCGTCGTCCGCCGCCGACGTCGCCACGTGCATCGAGCCCTCCGGGCGTCCGATGATGTGCCGACAGCCGGGAAACGAAAGGGCGCCGATGGATACCACCTACGTCTTCGCGGGCCTCGTGGTCGCGAACCGTGACCGGGCCGCTGCCTGGTACGAACGCCTGCTCGGCCGGCCACCCACCTTCCTGCCGAACGACGCCGAAGCCGTCTGGCAGCTTGCAGGCACGGCGTCGGTGTATCTCCTGGCCGACCCGGACCGGGCCGGTCGAGGCGTCGTGGCGCTGGTCGTCGACGACCTGGACGCCATCCTCGCGGAGATCGCCGGGCGCGGGATCGTCGCCGGTGCCATCGAAGAGATCCCGGGCGCCGGCCGCAAGGCCATGATTACCGATCCCGACGGCAACGAGGTAGCGATCCTGGAGATCCGCGCCGCCTCGTGACCGCACCCCCCGTCGCCCAGGACCTAGCCCGCCCCGCCGCCGTCGCAGAGCTGCCGCCAGCTGCGGTCCGCCGTGAGCAGGTAGATCGCGAAACGGGTGTCGTGCTCCTCGTTGACGAAGAGCTGCACGCTCTCGGGGTACTCCCAGGGCAGCGCGGCCAGGTACGCCAAGAATTCGTCGGTGGGGAAGAAGTTGAACGCCCCGGCGTAGACCGTCACTTGCGGCGCCTTCCCGCCACCCCAGGCGTCGTCGGCGTCCGTGTTGTCGAACAGCCACGAGGACCGCCGCTCGGCGAACCAGCGATTGATCGTGTCGAGCGTCACGCCCTCCTCGATGTGATCGATGTGCAGCATCAACGTCGTGACGACGCTCATCTCCGCACCCCCCTCTCCTGCGCTCACGACGACGAGTATGCCGGGCACGAATGGTTCGGCCGGCGCGTTCCCCGGTCGCGGGCCGTGGAGACGGTACAATCGGACCCGCCAGCCGGTCGATCGCCTCCACGATGTGCGAGCGGCAGGCACCCGAGGGAGGTGAGACGGCGCGTGGGGTTGAGTCAGCAGATCCGACGACGGTCCGCGGACGCGCAACAGAGCCTGGTCCAATTGGCGATGCTGGGGCGGCTAACTCGTGACCTGCCCCGCTTCCTGCGCAAGCCGATCGATCCCGAACAGGCGGCCGTCGTCGTCCGCCGCCGCCTGGCGGCTCGCCCGGAGCGGTTTCTCACCCTGGCGGACCGGCTCATCTACCGCAACCCGCGCAGCCCGTACCTCAGGCTCCTCCGCGCCGCCGGCTGCGAGCGGGGCGACCTACAGACGCTCGTACGGCACGAGGGGATCGAGGGCGCCCTCCATCAGCTCGCCGAACGCGGCGTCTACGTCAGCTTCGAGGAGGTCAAGGGACACCGCGAGATCGTGCGCGGCAGCCTTCGCTTCGCGCCGAGCGACGCCGACTTCGACCATCCGTTCGCCGCGCCGCACATCGAACGCCGCACCGGCGGCACGCGGAGCCAGGGCACGCTGGTGCGGATGGCGCTCTCCTACGTGGCCGAGCTTGCGCCGTCGATCGCCGTCACGCTCCAGGCCCACGGCCTCTCCCGCGCTGACCAGGCGATCTGGCAGACCGCCTCCCTGATGCAGCTCCTTCGCTTCGCCCGGGTGGGCCTCCCCCCGGTCGCCTGGTTCCACCCCGTCCAGCCCCTGCCGTCAAAGGTCCGCGCCGTCGCCACCTGCTTGCGGCTCTACGGCAGGGTGCTCGGCTGCTCCCTGCCCGGCCCGGCCTGGAGCGACGCCCAGAGCCCGCACCTGATGGTGGCCTGGCTGCGAGACCGGGTCGCGGCCCACGGGCCGATCTGCCTGACCTGTTACGCCAGCTCCGCCGTGCGCGTCTGCGCCACCGCGCTCGCGCGCGGCATCTCGCTCAGCGGCGTCTGCTTCATCGTGCTCGGCGAGCCGTTCACCGAGGCCAAGCGCCGAGTCGTCGAGGCGGCCGGGGCGCAGGTCGTCGTCAACTACAGCGCCGTCGAGGCGAATACCATCGCCTACGGCTGCGCGGCGCCGACCGCGCCCGACGACCTGCACCTGTTCACCGACAGCTACGCCGTGATCGGCCTGCCCCGCCCGGTCGGCGGGTTCGGCGTCGAGGTCGATGCGTTCCACCTCACCAGCCTGCTGCCTTCGGCCCCCAAAGTCCTGCTGAACGTGGAGAACGGCGACTACGGCACGATCGCGCGTCGCGACTGCACCTGCTTCCTGGGAAGTCTCGGACTCCGCGACCATCTCTCCTACGTCCGCAGCCACGAGAAGCTGACCGGCGAGGGGATGACCTTCGTCAAGACCCGCCTGGTCGAGGTCGTCGAGGACGTCCTGCCGGCCCGATTCGGCGGGGCGAGCACCGACTATCAGGTCATCGAAGAGGAGACCGGGGACGGCCTGATGCGGCTCTCGCTGCTGGTCAGTCCGGGCGTCGGGGAGGTTGACCCGGACGACGTTCGCGCGGCGTTCCTCGAGGAGATCGGTCGGGGCACCGAGCTCGAACGGTACATGGCACGATTCTGGGAGCTGGCCAACACCGTGCAGGTCGAGCGGCGGCCGCCGCGCGCCACCGGCGTCGGCAAGGTCCTCCCGTTCCACCTGATCCGAGCGAGTCGCTGAGCTCGTCGAGCCGGCCGGTCCGATCTACCAGGCGCCGCGCCCACTATGCTCGGCGCGGTGGTGGCGAGGCTCTCCGCGCTCCGAACGGCCGGCTCCTGCCAGCGTCCGCGATGGCGCCGCCCGCACTCGGGGACGATCAGGGAGAACCGGGCGAAGCAGGTGCGCCCTTTCCGGGGCGACCGGCCTGGAGCCTCCCGCCATGCGCCCTGGCGAGACTCGCCCCGAGGGCGACGTTGAGATGTTGAGTCCAGGCCTGTGCCGCCGTGTCGAGCGTGTGGTCGACGACCCAGCTGAACTCGCCACTTTCGCAGCCGAGCGCGATCTGGTCCACGCATCGATAGTGCCGCAAGACGTAGCTGCCGTCCGGAGCGCCAAGGTGTGCGTCGAGCGCTCGTGCATTCGCCTGCGCGAGATCGAGCCAGTGGGGCGCGCCGTCGATCTCGTGGAGGGCGAGATGACCGAGGCTGGTCCAGGCGGCGTACGATGCGTAGACTTGCTCAACGCCTGCTTCCAGGTTGTAGCCTCCCCGCTCGCGCCCCCAGAAGGCATCGTGCACGGCCAGGCCCACGCGCCGGGCGAGTTCCACGCGCCCGGCGTCGCCGTCGAGCGCGGCGACGTCAAGCTGGGCCTCGATCGCAATCCCTTGATCGTAATTGAAGTAGCGCGGGTCCGTGACCGGCGGCCCGGTCCTCTCGGCCGGATGCTCGTAGCGCACACTACGGCGATACAGGCGACGGTCGGGGTCATAGAGGACCGAGTCCAACCAGATCAGCGTGCGGACCGCCCAGGTCCGGTACAGCTCGTTCCCGGTGACGCGGTACAGCCTCGCGAAGAACAGGGCAGCGAGGGCGTTCGTCTGGGCGGGCTTTCCCTCGTCTGTGGTGCCGCGATCGGTGTTCCACCAGAAGCCGCCGCCGAACGTCTCGTCCCAGAGCCCGCTGCGAATCAGGAAGTCGGCCTCTCGGCGCGCCGCGTGACGGTAGCGTACGCGGGCGCCTTCGTCGCGGGTGGTCTCCATGGTCGCGAGCAGGGCGAGACCGGCGAGGGCATTGTCGTCTCCGTAGCGCGCTCCCCGCTCGACCTTCGTTCCCGTCACGTCAGACCGGGCGTGGTACCCTGCGTCATCGTGGTCCCACAGGCGGTCTAGGAAGATGAAACCCTTGTCCAGATGACAATTGCCCTCGACGTTCGCCGAATGGGCGGTGGATGTCGGAACGAGCATCCGGACCAGCTGGACGGTCGGATTGGGTAGCTCCCGTCTCGCCCGGAGTAGCGTCGCGTCTGCCCAGAGCTGCGAGGCGACGTACCATTGATCCGCGAAGTCCGGCTCGACGTCGCTCCGGCGATAAGCGACGAACCGCGCCTCGCCGCAGGTGGAGGCATCTCCGAGAACTCGAAGCCGCTCGCGGGTGGCAGACTGCGTCACCGTCGCCTGATGGAGGTACGCCGCCGGTTTGCCAGCGTCGTTCGGATGGTCCGAGACGTCGAGGGACTGGCTGCTGAGCATAACAAGCCCGGTCCACATCCCCAGCCACGACGGTGCGTGCATCGATCGTCCGCTCCTTAGTGACCGTGCGCGGGAGCTGATGCCGGACTGCCCATGAGCCAGCCGTTCGCCGTCGTCGAAAAGTCGTGCTCGGCCTCGTGCGCATCCTTGGCGAGCGGAGCCGCTTTGACGGCGTCCTCGGCGCGTAGCGCCGCTTCGAGGGCGGCCAGCTTTTCGGCCACCTGATTGGCCGACTGTCGGAGCGGCTCGGGCCAGTCGGTGGCCGTCGCCGCGGCCCTGGCTTTTCGCACGGTGCCCAGCGCACCTGCCGGCACGGCACCAGAGATCAGGGCCTCCTCGATCTCGTGGAGGCCGGCCCGATCCAGCTGGTGGGTCGTGGCGATGACCTGTGCTTTCTGCGCGACCAGGAGGGGATCCTGGGCGACGGACGAGGACGGCGCAGCGGAGGCCACCGTCGACAACGTCAGCGCGGTTCCTGCGACCAGTCCGGGACTCGTGTACCACAGCGCATGCAGTCGCATGGGGTGCTCCTCTCGCAGCCGTGATCAGGCCGTCCGCGCATCGCCACGCCGCCCAGGCGTCGCGGACGCCCGTACTACTGATGCCGACTCTCGAACGGCGGCTGGCGCCCGGCGAGGCGCACGGATCGAACGTCGCGCCCGGTGGTCGCTCCGTGCCTGGCTGGGGTGAGGCCAGCACGGGAGCACAGCGTAGCGCCTACCGGCCTGCCCCGAACATTGCCAAAACTACGCAGACGTCCTACGTAGATGCCCGGACGGCACGGCCCGCGAACGGCGGTTTCAGCCGGGCGGGGTCGGCGCGATCCCACCGTCCGCGAGGCGGTGACGTGCTGCGTGGAGGGCTGCCTCGGCGCGACTGTGGACCGCGATCTTTGCGTACAGGTTGCGACAGTGCTGTTCGACGGTCCGAACTTTCGTTCCGAGCTGTCGGGCGATCTGCTTGTTGCTCAGGCCGTGAGCGAGGAGCCCGAGCACCTGGAGCTCTCGTTCGGTCAGCCCGAGACACCGTTGGGCCAGCTCCGCCGCCCGGTTGAGCGCCGGCCGAGTGTCGAGCGGCTCGCAGATCGTGTTGACCTCGCTCAGCAGGACCCGCGCCTGCACCAGGTCGCCGCGGGCCGTCAGCAGCTCCGCTCGGGCGAGCAGCGTCAACGCACGCTCGTACGGTGCCGCGCAGGCTTCAGCCACGGCCTGGGCGACGTCGAGATGTGCCGCCGCGTCGACAACGTCGCTGGTGGCCGTTTTGAGCTCGCCAAGCAGGCGATGGGCGGCGAGCTGGACGAGGGGTTGACGTGGCTCACCGGCCGCGTCGAGGGCGACCTCGGCGAGGGCGCGGGCCCGTTCACGATCGCCCGTTGCGCGGTGGTAGTGGGCCCACACCAGGTGACCCTCCGCACGCCCCAGCACGGCTCTGGCATCCTCGAGCCAGCGATCGTGCGCCCGCAGCCAGGACTCGGCGGTCGAGAGATCGCCCGTCCGAAGCGCCAGCGTCGCGGCGACCCGCTGGAGCGCCAGGCCGTCCAGGTACCCGACGTCCCCCGGCGGCACGCCGCTGTCAGGAAGTACGTCGAGCAGCGTGGACCAGGCGCCGGTAACGTCGCCCTGCTCGCACAGGATGCGGGCGAGGACGTGCCGCCCCCGGTGGCGCGTCCCGGTGAAGACGCTGTCGGCCGCCTGGCGCGCGGCCTCGCTGGCTCTCACCCAGTCGCCTTCGAGGTAAAGGTGGTAGAGGTAGCCGGCCGCCGACGACACTTCGACCTGCTTCATTTGATCCTCAACCTGGCTCCAGACTCGCTCCGCCTCGTACGCCAGGCGGCGGCGCGCCTCGACCTGCTGAGGGAAATACGGGATCTTCACCCAGTCCAGCTCGTTCGCGGTCGTCCACCAGTAGCTGGCGGCGAATCCGAGCGCCCGGTACAGGGTGCGTGCCTGCTCGAACGCGTCCTGGGCCTCCAGCGGGCGTCCCAGGGTGGCGTGCGCCATCGCCGCGGCGAACGCGGCATCCGCGAGCGTCTCATCGCCGTATTCCGGCAGGGCCGGGACGCTCGGCCGCACGGCTCTCGGACCGACCCCTGATGCCCCGCGGACAAGCTCCGCCAGCGCGAGGCCCTCGTTCGCCCGCCCCACCACCGCCTGCATCAGCGCCACGGCGCCGCGGCGCGGGAGGGTCGCCCAGGCCAGAGGGAGGCCTGTCGGGGTGAGCCGGTCGCGGTCGACGTCGGTAAGGGCGTCGACGGCGTTCAGCCCGGCTTCGGCTTCCGCGAGTCCCGCGCGCATGCTGCCTGCCATCATCTGCAGCAGGCCGCCGTCACAGCGGACCATCGCCGCGAGCGCCCTGTCCCCCGCGGCCGCCGCCAGGGTCTTCGCCTCCACGATGTAGGCGAACGATCCGCCCGGATCGGAGAATCGCAGCATCGAGGCCAGGTGGAAGTAGAGCCAGCCCCGCGTCGCCGCCTTATCCGGTTCGTCCGCGAGGAGAGCCAGTGCGTCCTCGTAGCGGGCCGCGGCGGTCCGCCAGGCGTACGCACGCTGTGCCCGCGCACCGGCCTCGATCAACTCCGGTATCGCCCGCTCGTCGCCGGCGCGCTGAAAATGGAGCGCAACGATCTCCGGGTCGTGAGCTGAGATCCGTTGCAGCGTCTCGCCGATCTGACGATGCCAGGCACGCCGGCGTGGGGAGATCACCGACTGATAGAGTGCCTCGCGAACCAGCGCATGGGTGAAGCGGATCGTCCCCCCATCCGGCGACGGGTCGACCAGGCCGACCTCGGCTCCGGCCTCCACGACCTCAGACAGCGCCACTTCCGACACCCGCGCGACCGCCGCCCAGAGTGCCAGCCCCGGCTCCTCGCCGATGACCGCCGCCAGCGCCAGCTGCTCACGCAGGTCGTCCGGCAGGCGCGCCAGGCGACCGTTGAGGATCCCCTCGAGGCGCCGTGGTACTCGGAAGGTGGCAACGTCATCCAGCCGCCATCCGTTGTCGGTCTTCGCGAGCCGTCGCTCGTCTTCCAGCGCCCGCAGCAGCTCCACCATGTAAAACGGCACGCCTTCGGCGTACGTATCGAGGTAGCTGACGAGCTGGCGCTCCGCTCGCGCTGACAGGTCATAGCGCCCCCGCACGAGCGCCCGCGCCTCGGCCTGGCCCAGGCGGCCCAGCTCAACCTCGTCGACCCGAGCCTCGCGGAGGATCAGCGACAGCACGGCGGCGAGCGGGTGGCGGCGCGTCACCTCGTCGGTCCGGTACGTCGCCAGTAGCAGGATGGGCAACGACCCGACGCCGGTCGCGAGATAGCGCAGCAGGTCGAGACTCGTCGGGTCGGCCCAATGGATGTCCTCGAGCACGAGCACCAGCGGCCGCGAGGGGCCCGCCATGGGACGGGCGACGGCTGCGAAGTCTCCGCGTACCTGCGCGAATACAGCCATCGGCGTACCGCCACTGAACGGCGAGCCGTCCTCACTCGGTCGGATGAGCAGTCGACCGAGCGGCTGGCGCGTGCCGACCGGGAGACCGGCCAGGGCTTCGACCCAGGGGCCGTAGGGAACGGCGTTCGTCAGGTCGTGGCAACGGCCGATGCAGACGACCGCGCCTCGCCGAGATGCCTCGTGGCCGACGGCCGCGGCGAGCGTCGTCTTGCCGATGCCCGCTTCCCCGCCGATCAATGCGACGCTACCGCTGCCGGCGATCGCCTGGTGGAGCAGGGCGACAAGTCGTGTCCGCTCCTTCTCCCGACCGATGGGAGAACGCAGCGGAGCGGGCACGCGGCCATCCTGGGCGAGCGGGACCGTCGCGAGGAGCTCCGCGCTGGGACCTGGAAACCATTGACGTGCCACTGCGACCACCCTCCTGGGTAATCCGCGAACACGAGAGCGGATTCTCATGATATCGCAGCCGGGTCGCGACGAGATGCTTATCTCCCACGCACGAGGCGCGCCCTGATGACGCGCGTCAGTTGCAGGCCGACAAAGGCATGACGTCCGGTCGCCTCGTCGGCCGCCTCGCTCACGCTCGCGGTGAGGAACAGTGGGGCGGTTCCATGCCGCGATCAGCCAGGATCGGTATAAGATCGATGCGCCCGTTCGCCGACGCGAGGCTGACGGGATGACCGCGAGGGGGATCTGGAGTTGCTCGTCGACACAACCCGATTGCGCCGAGCGCATGCGCCATGAGCGACTCGACGATCCCGTCCGGTTCCGGATCGAGCAGCGTGCCGGCGGGGCCGCTCGTCGGGCTGCGCGTGCTCGACCTCTCGACGATGATCGCCGCCCCGTTCGGCGCCGCCCTCCTGGCCGACCTCGGCGCCGAGGTCATCAAGGTCGAGCTGCCCGGCACCGGCGACACCCTGCGCGCCATCAACCCCTTCTGGCAGGGCCACTCGCTCTACTGGGCGTCCCTGGCACGGAACAAGAAGTCGATCACCCTCGACATGCGCACGCCACGCGGCCGTGACCTCCTCCTCCGGCTCGTCGAGACGGCCGACGTCGTCACCGAGAACTTCCGCCCCGGCACCCTGGAGCGCTGGGGCCTCGGCTACGACCAGCTCAAGGCCGCCAACCCCGACGTCGTGCTGGTCCGCGTCTCGGGCTACGGCCAGAGCGGGCCGTACCGCGACAAGGCCGGCTTCGGGACCCCGGCCACGGCCCTGGCCGGCCTGACCTACATCACCGGCTACCCGGACCGCCCGCCCGTCAACTGGCCAATCGCCATCGCCGACTACCTGGCCGGCCTGGTCGCCGCGCTCTCGGCGCTCGCCGCCCTCCGCGACCGCGACGTCCGCAAGCAGGGCGGCCAGTGGGTCGACGTCTCGCTCTACGAGTCGGTCTTCCGCCTGCTGGAGGTCATCGTCGCCGAGTACGGCAAGCTCGGCCAGGTCCGCGAGCGCACCGGCCACCGCACCGGCATCACCGCCCCGGTCGGGACGTTCCGATCCGGCGACGGGCACTGGATGGTCCTGAGCGTCTCCAACGAGCGGATCTGGGATCGCTTCTGCGCCGTGATCGGCCGCCCCGACCTGGTGGACGACCCGCGCTTCCGCTCCAACGCCGAGCGCGTCGCCAACATCGACGCGCTGGATGCGCTGGTCGGCGCCTGGTTTGAGCAGCACGACGCCCGCGAGATCCAGGTGCTCCTGGACGAGGCCGGCGTCCCGATCTGCCCGATCAACAGCATGGCCGACGTCTTCGCCGACCCGCACGTCGCCGCCCGCGAGGACATCGTCGTCGTCGAAGACCCGAGAGTCGGCCCGGTCCCGATGCCGAACGTCGTCCCGCGCTTCTCGGAGACGCCCGGCGCCGTCCGGCACACCGGCCCGGCCCTCGGCGAGCACAACGAGGACGTCTACGGCGGCCTGCTCGGCCTGGACCGGGAGCAACTGGCCGCC
>Ga0209382_10004696_pt1 | contig 18138 bp, 13 predicted proteins | sample SoiMetdeltSBSDD5_FD_187599 | JGI IMG/M metagenome (GOLD analysis project Ga0209382, IMG submission 187599) | Bulk soil microbial communities from a Populus tree surrounding site in Tennessee, USA - Soil MetaG P. deltoides SBSDD5 (SPAdes) (version 2) | ecosystem: Environmental > Terrestrial >...
CGGGAGCGCTGGCGCATTGCGCTGGATGCGAAGCTCTCGGGCGGCGTGGGTGCGGACGCGCGCACCGTGGTGGTGGCGAGCGACCGGGGCGAAGTATTCGCGCTGGAGGCCGCCGACGGCAAGCTGCGCTGGCGAGCCCGCGTATCGAGCGAAGTCCTGGCGGCGCCGCGCGTGCACGGCGACCTGGTGCTGGTACGCAGCGCCGACAGCCGCGTGTACGCGATGGGCGCCGAGGACGGCAAGCGGCGCTGGGCCTATCAGCGCGCGCCGTCGGCACTGATGGTGCGCAGCCCGGCGGGCATGGTGCCGCAGGCGGACACGCTGTACGTCGGCTTCGCGGGCGGCAGGCTGGTGGCGCTGGCGCTGTCCAATGGCGGCCTGCGCTGGGAGGCGGCTGTGGCGCAGCCCAGGGGCGCCACCGAACTCGAACGCGTGGCCGACGTGGTGGGCGACCCGGTGGTGATCGGCCGCGAGGTCTGCGCCGCGGCGTTCCAGGGCAGGGTCGCGTGCTTCGACGCGCAAAACGGCAGCCAGCTCTGGGCGCGCGAGCTGTCCAGCGTGACGGGCGTCAGCGCGGACGCGCGCACCGCCTACGTCAGCGACGACCGCGGTGCGGTGCACGCACTGGACCGCTCCAACGGCCGCAGCCTGTGGAAACAGGATCGCCTCGCGCACCGCCAGCTTTCGCTGCCCGTGCCGCTCGGCGAGCAGATCGCCGTCGGCGACCTGCAGGGCTACGTGCACCTGCTGTCGCGCGACACCGGCGCGTTCGTCGGGCGCGCCGGCACCGACGGCAGTCCCGTGCGCGCCGCGCCCCTGCCTCTGCCCGAAGGGTTCCTGGTGCAGACGCAGCGCGGCGGCCTGTTCGCGCTGGCACCCTAGGCCCGGGCGCCGCGTGAAGCCGGTCATCGCCCTCGTCGGGCGCCCCAACGTCGGCAAATCGACCCTGTTCAACCGGCTCACGCGCCGCCGCGACGCGATCGTCGTCGACGTTCCCGGCGTGACGCGCGACCGCCACTATGGAGAAGGTCGGCTGGGCGAGCGGCCGTTCATCGTCATCGACACCGGCGGACTGGAACTGCGCGCGCGCGAAGGAATCTACGTCGAGATGGCGCGCCAGGCCGAGCAGGCGATGGCCGAAGCCGACGCCATCGTTTTTCTCACCGACGGCCGCGAGGGGCTGCACGACGGCGACGCTGAAATCGCGCGGCGGCTGCGCAAGCTCAAGGCGCGCGTCTGGCTGGTGGTGAACAAGACCGAGGGCATGGCGAGCGACGCGGCGGTGGCGGAATTCCACGCGCTCGGCCTGGGCCAGCCGCAGCCGATCTCCTCTGCGCACGGCGACGGCGTCGGCGACCTGATCGACGGCGTGCTGGCGGAATTCCCGCGTGCCGACGAGGAGGCGCAGGAGGCGCGCGACAAGCACCCGCGCGTGGCGATCGTCGGGCGGCCGAATGTCGGCAAGTCCACGCTGGTGAATGCGCTGGTGGGGGAGGAGCGCGTGATCGCCTTCGGCGAGCCCGGCACCACGCGCGACGCGATCGAGGTGCCGTTCGAGCGCGCCGGCCGGCACTACACGCTGATCGATACCGCAGGCCTGCGCAAGCGCGGCAAGCAGGGCGAGGCGACCGAAAAATTCTCCATCGTGAAGACGCTGCAGGCGATCGAGCAGTCCAACGTCGCCGTGCTGGTGCTCGACGCGGCCGAAGGCGTGTCCGAGCAGGACGCGCACGTGGCCGGCTACATCCTGGAGCGCGGCCGCGCGCTGGTGGTCGCGGTGAACAAGTGGGACGCGACGCAAAGGGAGGCGCGCGATCGCATCAAGCAGGAGCTCGCCTGGAAGCTGGTGTTCCTCGGGTTCGCCGAGACGCACTACCTGTCGGCGAAGAGCGGCAAGGGCCTGGGAGAGCTGATGCGCTCGGTGGACGGCGCCTACGCCGCGGCGATGGCCAAGCTGTCGACGCCGAAGCTCACGCGCGCGCTGATCGCCGCGGTCGAGCGGCAGCCGCCGCCGCGCAAGGGGTTGCGGCGCCCGAAGCTGCGCTACGCGCACCAGGGCGGGCAGAACCCGCCGCGCATCATCATCCACGGCAATTCGCTCGACGCGCTGCCCGACAGCTACCGGCGCTACCTGGAAGGGGTATTCCGCGACGGCTTCGCCCTGGTCGGCACGCCGATGCGGGTGGAATTCCGCACCGGCCGCAATCCCTACGCGGGGCGCGGCCCGGCGCCGCAGCACCGCAAGCTGTCGGAAAAGCGCGGCGGGCGCTGACGCGCGCCGGCCCGGCGCGCGTCAGTCTTCCGCGTAGCTCCGGAATGCCGCGGCGCATGCCGCCGGGTCCCCGGCGCCGGCATGGCAGCGCAGCAGGCGGAACACGGGCTGTGCGAGGAGGCGCGACAGCTGGGGCTGCTGTTCCTCCCAGAGCCGGCGCGCGAGTTCGCGCTGCTGCGATGCGATGGCGCCGGTCATGCCCGCCATGAGCAGGTATTCGCGCGCATCCGCATGCAGTTCCGGCGTGGCGGAGAGGAGCGCCGCGCCGAGCTCCGCCATCGCGGCGCCATCGCGCGCACCGACCGCGCGGAACAGTGCGAGCCACTGGCGCTGGAAGCCGCGCAAGGTGCGCACGCAGGCCGCGCCCGGGGCGGCGCCCCAGAGCGATTGCGCCTCCGCGGCCGGCAGCAGGGGGTTCACCAGCCGCGCGACGCGCAGCAGGCTGTGCAGCCAGACGTCGAGCTCGCGCGGATTGCGGCAATCGAACAGCCGCAGCTTCACCACCTCGAGGTCCTTCTGCAGCTGGGTCGGAATGCCCACGGGTTCCGGCGGCAGGTCGCGCAGCAGGAAATCGCGCGCGTAGGCGGCCTGGCGCGCATTCTCTACGCGCTCGAAGGCGTACGCGCCCTTGTGCATCGGGCTGACGGGCCGTCGCGCATAGCGCGGCTCGAGCATCTCCAGCACCGGCACGCCCAGGTTGAGGAGCGCCACGACGTCGGTGGCGCTCTTTTCCGTGAAGCGGTGCCTGGCGGCGTTGAGGTCGAGCACCGGGTAGTAGTCGGAATTGGCGGGCATGCCGTAGCTGGCGAACAAGGGCTCGAGCGTCGCCCGGTTGCCCAGGTAGCGGGCGTCCAGGTCGCCGATGGCGTGCAGGTGGACGGTGCGCAGCGCCTTGGCCAGCCCGGGCTGGTCGAAGATGCGTTCCTGGGGCGCGGGAGGCGCGGTCTCGCCCGCGACGATCAGCAGGTCGTGATCGGTGGGGGCGTACACGGCGTAGTGCGGAAACTCCTCGCCGAGTGCGCGCATCACCGAAGCGAGCAGCGACGTGTCGATCTCGTAGAGCTGGAACCACTGCACCAGCACTCCGCCGGGGACCAGATGGCCGCGGATGCGCCGGTAGAACTCGCGCGTGAACAGGCTCGAGACGCCGCTCACCCAGGGGTTGGACGGCTCGGAGATGACGATGTCGTAACGCCGGCTGCGCGACGAAAAGTAGGTTTTCGCGTCGTCGATGTGAATCGCGCTGCGCGGGTCGGCATAGGCCGACGCGTTGCGCGGCATGAAGCCGCGCGCCGCCTCCGCCATCGCCGATTCGATCTCGACCGTCTCCACCCGCTCCAGCAGCAGGCCCTGCAGCAGGGTATGGGTGGTCAGTCCGGTGCCGATGCCGATCACCGCGGCGTTCTTCGCCTCGGGTTTGAGGGCGAGGGGCAGGGCGCCGGTCAGCACCATGGTGATCTCGTCGGTGCCGCGGTCGCCTTCCGCCTCCCCGGTGAGATTGACCGAGCCGTCGGATTTGCCGTTGGTGCGGATGCTGGTCGCCGAGCCGTACTGCACCAGGTGCACGGTCGCGGTCTTGCCGTCGCGGGCGTAGAGGATCTTCGCGTCGCGCGAGCTGTCCAGGTTGCCGTGCCGGAACACGCCCGCGGTCATCTTGTTGACGTCCAGATCGAACCACGCCGCCACGGGCAGGAACAGCGCGGCGCAGGCGAGGGCGGCCGGCGCGAAGGCGGAGCGGACCGGGGCGTAGCGGTACAGCAGATACAGCCCGAGCCCCGCGTCCACCAGGCTGCCGAGGAGGAGGGCGCCCTTCAGGCCGAACTGCGGCAATCCGACATGCACCGCGATCAGTACGCCGGCTATGGCGCCGAGCGTGTTGGCGGCATAGACCTGGCCGATGGCGCCTTCGCCGGCGCCCCGGCGCAGCAGCGCGCCCGTGATGAGCGGGAGCGTCATGCCGGCGCAGAAGGTGGCCGGCAGCATCACCAGAGCGGCGATCGCCTGCCCGGAGAGGTTGAACAGGAAATAGCCCGCGTCGTTGCGCGCGAGCCCCTGCATGAGGTATTCCATCAGCTCGAAGCTGCGGTCGTAGACCAGCAGCGTCGCCAGCGCCAGCAGCCCCATCACCACCTGTACCCAGCCGAGCAACCGCTCCGGCGCGTCGCTCGCGTCGACGCGCCGCCGCACGGCAAGCCCGCCGAGCGCCAGGCCCAGGATGAAGGTCGACAGCATCAGCTCGAACGAATGCGTGGACGAGCCGAGCACCAGCGAGAGCATGCGGATCCAGCCGATCTCGTAGATGAACGAAGCCAGCCCGGTGAGGAATGCGACCGCGAGCAGCAGCCGCAGCGGATGCGCTGCGCCGCCGGCCGCCGGGGCGATCGCGGGCGCGCGCATGGGCCGGGCCAGCAGCCACACGGCGGCCGCCAACGCGAGGTTGATCGCGCCTGCTGTGCGCAGGGTGCCGGGAAGGCCGAACCACTCGATCAGCAGGAAGCCGCTGGCGAGCACGCCCGCCGCGGCCCCCAGGCTGTTGGTGAAGTACAGCATCGCCACCGACTCGCCCGAAGCGGCAGGATGCGCGCGCACCAGGCCGGCGCTCATCAGGGGGAAGGTGGCGCCGAGGAGGACGGATTGGGGAAGGATCAGCAGGCAGGAGACGGCGAGCTTGGCGCCGAGCACCAGGCCTTCGGCTCCCAGCCCCGGCAGCAGGCTGGCGTAGGACCAGTCGGTGACGGCGATGAACACTTCGTGCAGCCCGAGCGCGCACAGCCCGACCACCGCCTCGACCAAGGCATAGCCGGCCAGGGGGTTGCGCAGCCGCGTGGACACGCGGCCGCAGACCGCGGCGCCCAGAGCCATGCCGCCCATGAACACCACCAGCACCAGCGATTGCGCATAGGCCGCGTGCCCGAGGAACAGCTTCAGGTAATGCGTCCAGATGGATTCGTAGATGAGCCCGGCGAATCCCGAGACGGTGAACAGCAGGTAGAAAGCGGTGCGCGAGGGCACGAAGCGCGGCATGGCGCGCGTTTATAGCACGGTGTTCCGGCGGCGTCTGGGTAAGATGCGCCGCAATGACCCCGGCGCTGCGCCTGTCCGCGTATTTCTGCGCCTACTTCCTGTACGCCGGCGCGCTGGTGCCGTATTTCGCGCTGTACCTGGCGGCGCGCGGCTACGGCGCCGGCCAGATCGCGGTGGTGCTGGCGATGCCGCAGCTGGCGCGCGTGGCGGCACCGGCGTTCTGGGGCTGGCTGGCCGATCGCAGCGGCGCGGCGCGCGGCATCGTGGTGTTTTCCGCCGCCGTGCTGCTGGCCGGCTTCGGCCTGATGCACTGGGTCGAGGGCTACGCGGGCGTGGTGGCGATCATGCTGGGGATGAGCCTGCTCGCGGCCGGGGCGCTGCCCCTGGTCGAGGCACTCACCCTCGGGTCGCTGGAAGGGCGCACCGAAGGATACGGCCCGATCCGGGTGTGGGGCTCAGTCGGCTTCATCGTCGGCGTGCTCGCGACGGGCGCCTGGCTGGACGCGCACCCGCCGCAATCCCTGCTGGGTGTCATCGTGCTGCTCGCCGCGCTCTCCCTCGCCGTGTCCTTTCTCCTGCCTGCGGGCCGTGCGGCGGCCGCCGGCGGGCCGGCCGAAGCGAACCTGGCGGCGGTGCTGCTGCGGCCCGAGGTGCTGGCGTTCTTTGCCGCGTGCTTCTGCATGAACCTCTCGCACGGCGCGCTGTACGCCTTCTATTCGCTCTACCTGGATGCCGCGGGCTACAGCAAGACCGCCATCGGCGTACTGTGGACGCTCGGCGTGCTGGCGGAGATCGCGCTGTTCCTGGTGCTGCCGCGGCTGCTTCGGCGCCATAGCCTGCGAGCGGTACTCGGCGCGAGCTGCGCCTGCGCGGCCCTGCGCTTCGCGCTCATCGGCTGGGGCGTGCACTCGCCCTTGCTGCTGGTACTCGCGCAAATGCTGCACGCCGCGACTTTTGGCGCCTATCACGCCGTCTCGGTCGCGATCGTGCACCGGCTGTTCGCCGGCAAGCTGGCCGGGCGCGGACAGACGCTGCACTCAAGCGTGTCCTACGGACTGGGAGGCGGCGCCGGCACGCTGCTGGCCGGCTGGTCGTGGGGCGCTCTCGGCCCGGAGCTCAGTTTCACGCTCAGCGCGCTGTCTGGACTGTTGGCTACCGCACTCGTCATCTGGAGGGTGCGGGTGTAGGCTTGGCGCATGATCCTGCGCGGCCTGTTGATCGCATCGCTGTCGCTCCTGCCGGCCTGCCAGAGCGTGCAAACCACGCAGCCGGGGGTGGTCGGCGTCGACCGCACCCAGTCCATGATGGTTTCCTCCGCCGACGTCAATGCGAGCGCAGCGAAGGCCTACCAGCAATTGGTGACCGGCGAAGCGAAGAAAGGCCTGGCCAATCGCGATCCGGCGCAGCTCGAGCGCGTACGGCGCGTCGCGCAGCGGCTGGTCCAGCAGACGGGGGCGTTCCGGTCCGATGCCCCCGGCTGGGCCTGGGAGACGAACGTGCTGACCTCCAAGGACGTCAATGCCTGGTGCATGCCGGGGGGGAAGATCGCCGTCTACACGGGCCTGCTGGAGCGCTTGCAGCCGACGGACGCCGAGTTGGCGGCGGTGATGGGCCACGAGATCGCGCACGCGTTGCGCGAACACGGGCGCGAGCGGGTATCCCAGGCACAGGCGCAGGGTCTGGTCATCGGTGTCCTCGGCGCGGTGGCTGGCGTCTCGCGCACCGGGATGGACCTGACGGCGATGATGGTCGACCTGACTCTCAACAAGCCGAATTCGCGCGAGCACGAGACCGAGGCGGACCGCATCGGCGTCGAGCTCGCCGCGCGCGCGGGCTACGATCCGCGCGGCGCGATCACGCTGTGGGACAAGATGGGCAAGCTCGGCGGCGGCGAGCCGCCCGAATTCCTCTCCACGCACCCGCCGCATGCGACGCGCATCAACGATCTCAAGCTGGCCTCGGCGAAGGTGTTGCCGCTCTACGAGATTGCCCGCCTGAAGCACTGATCCGGCGCGCCGCCGGGCGGTTTGCCTGTGCCATAATTCGCGGTTTCCGCAGCGCCGCATATGGACCGCACGCTCTACGACAAGCTTTGGGACAGCCACCTGGTGCATGCCGACGAAAACGGCACCGCGCTGATCTACATCGACCGCCATCTGGTGCACGAAGTCACCAGCCCGCAGGCCTTCGAGGGCCTGAAGCTCGCCGGGCGCAAGCCCTGGCGCATCGAGTCGGTGGTGGCCACCGCCGACCACAATACGCCGACCACCGGCTGGGAGCGCGGTCTCGCCGGCATCGTCGACCCGACCTCGCGCATCCAGGTGGAGACGCTCGACGCCAACATGCGCGAGTACGTTCCCAAGGCCTACTTCCCGTTCCTGGACAAGCGCCAGGGCATCGTGCACGTGGTCGGGCCCGAACAGGGCGCGACGCTGCCGGGCATGACCGTGGTGTGCGGCGATTCGCACACCAGCACGCACGGCGCCTTCGCCTGCCTCGCGCACGGCATCGGCACCTCGGAGGTGGAGCATGTGCTCGCCACGCAGTGCCTGGTCGGGCAGAAGATGAAGAACATGCGCGTCACCGTCGAGGGCGCGCTGCCGCGCGGCGTCGGCGGCAAGGACGTGATCCTCGCCATCATCGGCCGCATCGGCACTGCGGGCGGCAGCGGCCATGCCATCGAGTTCGCCGGCAGCGCGATCCGCGCCTTGTCCATGGAGGGGCGCATGACCGTCTGCAACATGGCCATCGAGGCCGGCGCGCGCGCCGGCATGGTGGCCGTGGACGACACCACGATCGCGTACCTGAAGGGACGGCCGTTCGCGCCCAAGGGCCCCGACTGGGATGCCGCGGTGGCCTATTGGCGCACACTGACATCCGACGCGGACGCGAAGTTCGACCGCGATGTGGCATTGCGCGCCGAGGACATCCGGCCGCAGGTTTCCTGGGGCACGTCGCCCGAGATGGTGGTGCCGGTGGATGCCGAGGTGCCCGATCCGGAGCGCGAGAAGGACGGCATCAAGCGCGAGGGCATGGAGCGGGCGCTGCACTACATGGGACTCAAGCCGCGCATGAAGATCACGGACATCAGGCTCGACAAGGTGTTCATCGGTTCCTGCACCAACGCGCGCATCGAGGACCTGCGCATTGCGGCGGCGGTGGTGAAGGGCCGGCGCGTGGCGCCGAACGTGCGCCTCGCCATGGTCGTGCCCGGCTCGGGCCTGGTGAAGGCGCAGGCCGAGCGCGAGGGGCTGGACAAGGTCTTCAAGGAGGCGGGCTTCGACTGGCGCCAGCCGGGTTGCTCGATGTGCCTCGCCATGAACGCCGACCGCCTGGAGCCCGGCGAGCGCTGCGCCTCGACCTCGAACCGCAACTTCGAGGGCCGGCAGGGCGACGGCGGTCGCACGCACCTTGTCAGCCCCGCGATGGCGGCGGCAGCGGCCGTCGCCGGCCATTTCGTCGACGTCCGGCAGTGGCGGTGAGCGCCATGGAGAAATTCACCGCCCATACCGGGATCGTGGCGCCGCTGGACCGCGGCAACGTGGATACCGACCAGATCATCCCGAAGCAGTTCCTGCGCTCGATCAAGAAGACCGGCTACGGCCCGAACCTGTTCGACGCCTGGCGTTACCTGGACCACGGCGAGCCGGGCATGGACCACGCCACGCGCCCGCGCAACCCGAATTTCGTGCTGAACGATCCGCGCTACCAGCGCGCGACGATCCTGCTCGCGCGCCAGAATTTCGGCTGCGGCAGTTCGCGCGAGCACGCGCCCTGGGCGCTGCTCAACTACGGCTTTCGCTGCGTGATCGCGCCCTCGTTCGGCGACATCTTCTACCAGAACAGCTTCAAGAACGGTTTCCTCGCCGTGGTGCTGACGGAGGCGGAAGTGGATCGCCTGTTCCACGAATGCGCGGCTTTCCCGGGGTTCCGGCTCACTGTCGACCTGGACGCGCAGACGGTGGCGACGGCCGATCGATCGCTGGTCATGCGCTTCGAGGTCGACGCCTTCCGCAAGCACGCCCTGCTGAACGGCCTGGACGAGATCGGGCTGACGCTGCAGCAGGCCGACAAGATCCGGGCGTTCGAGGCGCAGCGCATCGCGCAGTATCCCTGGCTGTTCCGCTAAGGCGATGAAGATCGCGGTGCTGCCCGGCGACGGGATCGGCAAGGAGATCGTCGCCCAGGCGGCGAAGGTACTGCGCCGCCTGGCGCTGCCGCTCGAGCTGCAGGAGGCCCCCGTCGGCGGCGCCGGCTACGAAGCGGCGGGCGATCCGCTGCCGGCCCCGACACTGGCGCTCGCGCGCGAGGCCGACGCCATCCTGTTCGGCGCCATCGGCGGTCCCCAATACGACGACCTGCCGCGCGACAAGCGGCCCGAGCGGGGCCTGCTGCGCCTGCGCAAGGAACTGGGCCTGTTCGCGAACCTGCGGCCGGCGCAGGTGTTCCCGGAGCTCGCCGCGGCCTCGTCGCTAAAGCCCGAGCTGGTGGCGGGCCTGGACATCCTGATCGTGCGCGAGCTGACCGGCGACATCTACTTCGGCGAACCGCGCGGCATCGCCACGCTGCCCGGCGGCGAGCGCGAGGGCGTGAACACCATGCGCTACCGCGAGAGCGAGATCCGGCGCATCGCGCGGGTGGCATTCGAGGCGGCGCGCAAGCGCGCGAAGAAGCTGTGCTCGGTGGACAAGGCCAACGTGCTGGAGACCACCGAGTTGTGGAAGCAGGTGTTGATCGAGGAGGCCCGGGCTTACCCGGAGGTCGAGCTGTCGCACATGTATGTGGACAACTGCGCCATGCAGCTGGTGCGCAACCCGAAGCAGTTCGACGTGATCGTCACCGGGAACCTGTTCGGCGACATCCTGTCGGACGAGGCCTCGATGCTGACCGGCTCGATCGGGATGCTGCCCTCGGCCTCGATGGACGAGAGGGGCAAGGGCCTGTTCGAGCCGATCCACGGCTCGGCGCCCGACATCGCCGGCAAGGGCGTGGCCAACCCGCTGGCGACAATCCTGTCGGCGGCGATGATGCTGCGCTACTCCCTCGGGGGCGCGGCGGCAGCGGACCGGGTCGAGGCTGCGGTGCGCAAGGTGCTTGCCGGTGGATTGCGCACCGCGGACATCTATACTGACGGTTGCCGCAAGGTCGGCACGCAGGAAATGGGCGACGCAGTCGCCGCGGCGTTGTAAGGAAGGAGCGATGTTAAGGGTCGGAATCGTCGGTTGGCGCGGCATGGTGGGGTCGGTCCTGGTGCAGCGCATGCGCGAGGAGCGCGACTTCGACCTGGTCGAGCCCGTGTTCTTCTCCACGTCGCAGGCGGGCGGCAAGGGCCCGGCCATCGGCAGGGACGCCGGGCCGGTACAGAGTGCAACCGATGTCGAGGCCCTGAAATCCCTCTCGGTGATCATCGCCTGCCAGGGCGGCGATTACACCAGCGAGGTGCATCCGAGGCTGCGCGCCGCCGGCTGGAAGGGCTACTGGATCGACGCAGCGAGCGCGCTGCGCATGAAGGACGACGCCGTGATCATCCTCGACCCGGTCAACATGCCGGTGATCGAACGCGCGATCGCCGCGGGGGTGCGCGACTACATCGGCAGCAATTGCACGGTGGGCCTCATGCTGATGGGGATGTCGGGCCTGTTCCAGCAGGACCTGGTCGAGTGGACGACCTGCATGACCTACCAGGCCGCCTCGGGCGCCGGCGCCGCCAACATGCGCGAGCTGGCGGAGCAGATGGCGCATCTGGGCGAGGCCGCCAAGCCGGCGCTGAATGACCCCGGAGCCACGGCGCTGGATATCGAACGGCGCGTTTCCAGCGCGCTGCGCAATGGCGGCCTGCCGAAGGAGCACTTCGGCCAGGCCCTCGCCGGGAGCCTGCTCGCCTGGATCGACAAGGACCTGGGGAACGGCCAGAGCCGGGAGGAGTGGAAGGCACAGGCCGAGGCCAACAAGATCCTCGGCCGCAGCGAGCGCCCGATCCCGGTCGACGGCATCTGCGTGCGGGTGGGAGCGATGCGCTGCCATAGCCAGGCGCTGACCATCAAATTGCGCAAGGACGTGCCGCTGGACGAAATAGAGGGCATCATTGCGGAGGGCAACGATTGGGTGAGAGTGGTGCCCAACCGCAGGGAAGAGACGCTGGCCGAACTCACGCCCGCGGCGGTCACCGGAAAGCTGGCGGTTCCCGTGGGGCGCCTGCGCAAACTGCCCATGGGGGGCGATTACCTGGCGGCGTTCACCGTCGGCGACCAGTTGCTTTGGGGGGCGGCGGAGCCATTGCGCCGCATGCTGCGTATCCTGCTGGAGTCGGGTATCCGGCAGTAAAACTCCTTTCGGCCTCAGGCCGAAGGCGCAAAAAACCGAGAAAAGGTCTGAACTTGCAGGCCTAACGTCATGATGTTATGGTACTCAGTCCTATAAGAACGACTCAGGGTGGTGCGGGTGATTAAACCGGTCACGGTCCTACGACTCGCCTCGGCTGCGGCCTTGTCGCTGCCGCTGTTCGCGCTGGCGGCGGGCCTGGGCCAGATGAACGTGCAGTCCTATCTCGGCCAGCCGCTGCGCGTGGAAATCGAGATCGTGTCGCTGCAGCCGGGAGAAGAGAGTTCGCTCGATGCGCGGCTCGCGTCGACCAACGCATTCGCGCAGGCCGGCATCGAATTCAGTCCCGTGCTGAGCGGGCTGCAGTTCAGCATCGAACGCCGCGCCGGCAAGGCGCCGGTGCTGCGCGTGACTTCCCGCAAGCCGGTGAACGAGCCGTTCATCGACATGCTGGTGGAATTGCGCTGGGATAACGGACTGCTGGTGCGGGAGTACACCGTGCTGCTGGATCCGCCGGAGTATCGCGCGCCGAAACCCGTGGCTGCCGCGCCCGCGCCGGACGCGGCGGCGCGGTCCGCGGCTGCACCTGCGGCCGCCGACGCCGCCGCTGCGCCAGCAGCTCCCGCGTCGGCACCGCCGGCAGCCGTGGCGGACACGGTGCGGCCTGAAGCGCGAGTGGAGGAGCGTCCGATCTCCGCGCCGCCGGCGCCGGCCGAAACCAGCCCCAGCCCGGCGGCGTCGGCACCCAGGCCCGCCACCGAGGCGACGACCTACGAGGTCAAGAAGGGCGACACCCTGGGCGCGATCGCGCGCCGCTACCGCCCCGAGGGCGTGACCTTCAACCAGATGCTGATCGCGCTGCAACGGGCGAACGAGGACGCCTTCATCCGCAACAACGTCAACCTGGTGCGCGCCGGGCGTATCCTGAACATTCCAGACAGCGACACCCTCGCCGCGGTGGACGCGGCGGATGCGAACCGCCTGGTCGTCGCACAGCACTCGGATTTCGCCGAGTACCGCAGCCGCCTTGCGGCGACTGTGGCCGCCGCGCCCGCGGCGCCGGCACCGGCCGAGCGCAGCGCAGCGGGCCAGATCACGCCCAAGCCGGAGGAACCCAAGCCGGCAGCGCCGCAGGACCAGTTGAAGCTGTCCAAGGCCGATCCCAAGAAGCCTGGCGCGGCGGCGGCACGCGCGGCGCGCGAAGACGACCTGGTGGCGCGCGAGCGCGCGCTGAAGGAAGCGCAATCGCGCGTCGGGGACCTGGAGAAGAACGTCGCCGACCTGCAGAAGATGCTCGAGCTGCAGAACCAGCGCATGGCCGAATTGAGCAAGCAGGCGGCGGCCAAGCCCGCACCGGCACCTGCACCTGCCGCAAAGGCCCCCGAACCCCCAAAGCCAGCGCCGGCGCCGCAAGCGGCAAAGGCGCCGGAAGCTAAACCAGCCGCACCACCCCCGGCTGCTCCGGCAGCGGGGCCGGCAAAGCCGGTCGCCGAGGCGCCCAAGCCTGCGCCGGAAGCCCCGAAGCCGGCTGCGGCGGCGCCCAAGCCAGCCGCAGAAGCCCCCAAGCCGGCGGCGGAAGCTCCGAAACCACCGCCGGCCGCGCCAGCCCCGGTGGCCGCTGCCAAGCCAAAACCCAAACCAGCGCCGCCTCCTCCGCCGGAGTCCGGCCTGATCGACGAGTTTCTGGGGAACCCGATCGCCTTGGGCGGCCTGGGCGGGGTGATCGTGCTGCTGGGCGGGTATGGTGCATGGGCCTGGCAGCGCAAGAAGAAAACCACCAGCAGCAAGTTCCAGGACAGTGTGCTCGGCCCGGCGTCGGTCGCGCCTGCGGCCGCCGGTGCAGCCGCGGCGGCTGCCGGCGCGGCGAGCGTGTCGCAGTCGTCGGTCAGCCAGTCTTCGGTGGCGGGCATGGATGCCGACGACGTGGACCCCATCGCCGAGGCCGATGTCTACATGGCCTATGGCCGGGACGCCCAGGCAGAGGAGATCCTGAAGGAAGCGCTGCAAAAGGACGCCAACCGCGTTCCGGTGCACGTCAAGCTGCTCGAGATCTACGCCAATCGCCGCGATGCCAAGTCCTTCGAGCAGGGCGCGCTGAAGCTCAAGAACCTCACCAATGGCAGCGGCCCGGATTGGGACAAGGTCACTGCGCTCGGGCGGAACGTGGACCCGGGCAACGGGCTTTACGGCGGTTCGGGCGGCGCGCCCGCCGCATCGGCGCCAGCCCCGGCGGCAGCGGCCCCGGCGCCAACGGTCGATTTCGACATCGGCGGCGGAGCCGGCGGGGACGCGGCAGCCGCGCCGGCGCCCGCGCTGGACCTGGATCTGGGCGGCGCCGCCCCGGCCGCCGCGGAGGAGAAGACCGATTTCTCCCCCGGCGGTACGCTGATCATCGACGCCAACGAGACCAAGGCGGCTTCCAGCGGACTGGACTTCGACCTGGGCGGCGCGGCCGAGAAGCCCGCCGACACGGGAGGCGGCCTGAACTTCGAATTGCCCGCGGCAGTCGCGGCGGCAGAGCCGACGCCGGCGCCGAGCGCGCCGGCGGCCGGTGGCGGCGGCGGGCTGGACTTCGACCTGAACCTGGGCGGCAGCGGACCGAAGGCCGATGCGCCGGCGGCGCCCGCCATGGACCTCTCCGAGATCAGCCTCGATCTGGGCACGCCGGCCGCGGCGGCCGCGTCGGGATCGGGCGGCGACGCCAAGTGGCAGGAAGTGGCGACCAAGCTCGACCTCGCCAAGGCCTACGAGGAAATGGGCGACAAGGACGGCGCGCGCGAATTGCTGAACGAGGTGGTGCGGGAAGGCGACGGCGCGCAGCAGTCCCAGGCCAATCAGATGCTCGCCAAGCTGGGCTAGGTCCGGGCGCGCGCCACACATCGGGCCACGGCTGCCGCGCGCATGACGCCGTGGGCCGTGGCTCCGTCATTTCATGGGCATGAGAATCGCTCTGGCACTGGAATACGACGGCAGCCGCTTCCTGGGCTGGCAGACGCAGCCTGGCGGCGGCACGGTGCAGGACGCCCTGCAGGAGGCGCTGGGCGCGATCGCCGGCGAGCGCATCGGCGTCACCTGCGCGGGGCGCACCGACCGGGGCGTGCACGCCCTCGGGCAGGTGGTGCACTTCGACACCGGCGCGGCGCGGCCCGGGAGCGCCTGGGTACGGGGCGCGAACGCGCTGCTCCCCGAATCGGTGGCGGTGCAGTGGGCGCAGGAAGTGCCGCCGGAATTCCACGCGCGCTACGGCGCGCGCGAGCGCTCCTACCGCTACGTGCTCATCAACCGCGCGGTGCGGCCGGCATTGGCGGCGCGCCACGCCGGCTGGTTCCACCTGCCTCTGGACGTGGCGGCGATGCGCGCGGCGGCACGCCACTTGGTGGGCGAGCACGATTTTTCCTCGTTCCGCTCCGCCGAGTGCCAGGCGAAATCGCCGGTGCGCACGCTGCTGGCACTGGATATCGAGACGCGCGGCGAGCGCATCGACTTCGTGCTGCGCGCGAACGCGTTCCTTCACCACATGGTGCGCAACATCGTCGGCACGCTGGTGACCGTGGGCAAGGGCAAGCAGCCGCCGGCCTGGGCAGGCGCGGTGCTCGACGCGCGCGACCGCGCGCGCGCCGCGCCGACCTTCCCCGCGCAGGGGCTTTACCTCGAGCGCGTGGCCTACGCGGCGAGCTGGGGCCTGCCGCAGCAAGCGAGTCCCGCACAGCGCATTCCGGTGCTGCCTTGAGGACGCGCGTCAAGATCTGCGGCATCACGCGCCCAGGAGATGCGGAGGCGGCGGCGCGTGCGGGGGCGGACGCCATCGGCCTGGTGTTCTACCCGCCCAGCCCGCGCTTCCTCAGCGTGGAGCGGGCCCGCGAGATCCGCGCCGCGCTCCCGCCGTTCGTGCAGGCGGTGGCGTTGTTCGTGAATCCGGACGCCGCGCAGGTGGCGCAGGTGATCGGGCGCCTGCATCCGGCGATGCTGCAGTTCCATGGCGAGGAAACGCCCGAGTTCTGCGCGCAATTCGGCCTGCCGTACCTCAAGGCCTGCCGCGTGGCGCCGGGGGTCGATTTGCTAAAATACCTGCAGCCGTTCTCCGCAGCGAGCGGCTGGCTGCTCGACGCGCACGTGGCGGAGTACGGCGGGGTCGGCGCGGGCTTCGACTGGTCGCTGGTGCCGGCGCGGCTCGAGCGCCCGCTGGTGCTCTCGGGGGGGCTCGCCAGCGGCACCGTGGGTCAGGCCGTGCGACGCCTGCGGCCCTGGGCGGTGGACGTGTCGAGCGGCGTGGAGTCGGCGAAAGGCATCAAGGACGCGGCGAAAATCGCGGCGTTCATCGCGGAGGTCAGGAATGCGGATGCATGACTTGCCCGACGCGCGCGGGCACTTCGGCCCCTACGGCGGCGTGTTCGTCGCCGAGACGCTCAGCCATGCGCTCGAGGAGCTGCGCGACGCCTACGAGCGCTATCGCCGCGACCCGGAGTTCGTCGCCGAATTCCGCTACGAGCTCAAGCACTACGTCGGCCGGCCGAGCCCGATCTACCACGCCAGGCGCTGGTCGCAGGTCCTCGGCGGCGCGCAGATCTACCTCAAGCGCGAGGACCTGAACCACACCGGCGCGCACAAGATCAACAACACCATCGGCCAGGCGCTGCTCGCGCGGCGCATGGGCAAGAAGCGCATCATCGCGGAGACCGGCGCGGGCATGCACGGGGTCGCCTCGGCCACGGTGGCGGCCCGCCTGGGCATGCCCTGCGTGGTCTACATGGGTTCCGAGGACATCAAGCGCCAGGCGCAGAACGTGTACCGCATGAAGCTGCTCGGGGCGACCGTGGTGCCGGTCGAGTCGGGCTCGAAGACGCTCAAGGACGCGCTCAACGAGGCGATGCGCGACTGGGTCACGAACGTCGAGGACACCTTCTACATCATCGGCACGGTGGCCGGACCGCATCCGTACCCGATGATGGTGCGCGATTTCCAGTCGGTGATCGGCGAGGAGTGCCAGCGGCAGATGCCCGAGCTCGCCGGGCGCCAGCCCGACGCCGTGATCGCCTGCGTCGGCGGCGGTTCGAACGCCATGGGCATCTTCTATCCCTATATCGGAGAAGAGAAGGTACGGCTGATCGGCGTCGAGGCGGCGGGCGAGGGACTGCATACCGGCAAGCATGCGGCATCGCTTTGCGCCGGTACGCCCGGCGTGCTGCACGGCAACCGCACCTACCTGCTGCAGGACGCCAACGGCCAGATCGTCGAGACGCATTCGGTATCGGCGGGCCTCGATTACCCCGGCGTCGGCCCGGAGCACGCGTGGCTCAAGGATCAGCATCGTGCCGAGTACGTCGCCGTCACGGACGACGAGGCGCTGAAAGCCTTTGACGACCTGTGCCGGTACGAGGGGATCATCCCGGCGCTGGAATCGGCGCATGCGGTCGCGTACGCCGCGAAAATCGCGCCGGCGCTGACAAAGGACACCCTCCTGCTGGTCAACCTGTCCGGGCGCGGCGACAAGGACATGCACACCGTCGCCGAGCGCCGCGGGCTGAAGCTCTGATGTCGCGCATCTCCGGGCGCTTCGCCGAACTGAAGGCCGCCGGGCGCAAGGCGCTGATTCCCTATGTCACCGCGGGCGACCCGCTGAAGGCGAGCACGGTGCCGCTGCTGCACTGCATGGTGGAAGCCGGCTGCGACATCCTCGAGATCGGCGTGCCGTTCTCCGACCCGATGGCCGACGGCCCGGCGATCCAGCGCGCCTCCGAGCGCGCGCTGAAGAACGGCATCGGGCTCTCGGACGTGCTGGGCCTGGTCCGGCAGTTCAGGGAGAAGGACTCGACAACGCCGATCGTCCTGATGGGCTATGCCAATCCGATCGAGGCCATGGGCGTCGGAAAATTCGTCGCCGCAGCCAAGGCGGCCAGCGTGGACGGCGTCATCGTGGTGGACTATCCGCCGGAGGAGTGCGGGCCGTTCGCCGATCTATGCGGCAAGGCCGGCATCGACTGCATATTCCTGCTGGCGCCCACCTCCACGGACGCGCGCATCCGCGAAGTGGTGCGCGCTGGCACGGGCTACCTCTACTACGTCTCGCTCAAGGGCGTGACGGGCGTGAAAACGGCGGATGCCGCCGATATCGCGACGCATCTGCCGCGGTTGCGGGCCGCTTCCAAGCTGCCGATCGCCGTCGGCTTCGGCATCAAGGACGCCGAATCGGCGCGCGTGATCTCGAAAGGCGCCGACGCCGTGATCATCGGCACCCGCATCGTGCAGGAGATCGAGAACGCGGGGCCCGAGCACGCCGTGGCGCGCGTCAAGGCCCTGCTCATCCCCATCCGCAAGGCGCTGGATTCATGAGCTGGCTGCAAAAGCTCCTGCCGCCGAAGATCCAGCGCAGCTCCGGGCCCAAGCGCGCGGTGCCCGAGGGCCTGTGGACCAAGTGCCCGGCCTGCGACGCGGTGCTCTACAGCACCGACCTGGAGAAGAACCTCAACGTCTGCCCGAAGTGCGGCTTCCACCAGCGTATCGGCGCGCGCGCGTCTCGATGC
>Ga0209382_10004697_pt1 | contig 18130 bp, 12 predicted proteins | sample SoiMetdeltSBSDD5_FD_187599 | JGI IMG/M metagenome (GOLD analysis project Ga0209382, IMG submission 187599) | Bulk soil microbial communities from a Populus tree surrounding site in Tennessee, USA - Soil MetaG P. deltoides SBSDD5 (SPAdes) (version 2) | ecosystem: Environmental > Terrestrial >...
CCGTCCAGCGCTTCCTGATCTGGGGGATGATCCCGCTCGGCAGCCTGCTCGCCGCACTGACCATCAGCATCGCCGGCCTGAGCGGCGCCGTGTGGGTCGGCGCCATCGGCACGGTGCTGTGCCTGCCAACCCTGATCCGCCGTGGCATCCGGACGGCCCTGCTACCCGAGCGGCACACCTAGCCGCGCCACTGGGCGCGCCACCGAACGCGCCGCCAGAACACCCGGAGGAGATCACATGCAGTACGCCCCTGGCATCGCCGAGTTCATCGAGCGGAGCAACCGGCGCATGCCACCGGACTTCTACCAGCTCCCGGTCGACGAGCAGCGCGCTCTGTACCTGTCGCTCACCGACGAGTTCCCGTACCGGGTGCCAGACGGCGTGACCTTCGTCGACGACACCGTGGTGCACGAGGGCCGGCCGGTCCCGATCCGGGTGTATAGACCCGATCGGCCGGCCGGCCGGGGCGCGTTGCTCTACATCCGTGGCGGCGGGTTCGTGGTCGGCTCGCTGGAGACCCACCACGCGCTGGTCGCCGAGCTGGCCAGGAACACCGGGCTGGTGTCGATCGGGCTGGACTTCCGGATGGCCCCGGAGCACCCGTTCCCCGCGGCGGTCGAGGACGCCTATGCGGCGCTGTGCGGGATCGTCGCCGACGCCGACCGGCTGGGCATCGACCCGGACCGCGTGGTCGTCGGCGGCGAGAGCTCCGGGGCCAACATGTCCGTGGTGGTGGCCATGATCAGCCGGGACCGCGGCGGCCCCGCCCTCCGCGGCACCGCCCTGATCAGCCCCGTCCTCGACTTCACCCGGTGGCGGCACGGCGGCGCCGACGCGCCGCTGCTGACCGGCGGCGAGATGGCCTACTACACCGCCTGTTACTGCCCGGAACCCGACCAGGCCGGCCACCCCTACGTCTCACCGCTGGTCAGCGGCAAGTTCCACGACCTGCCGCCGGCCTACGTGATGGGCACCGAGCTGGACTCGCTGCTCGTCGACTCCAGGCGCTACGCCGAGCACCTGCGGGACAACGACATCCCGGTGGAGCTGGTCATCGAACCGGGCCTGGTGCACTCGTCGGTCCGGGCACGCGGGCTGAGCCCCCGGGTCGCCGAGGCCTGGCTGCGCTACTGCGCCAAGGCCAGGCAGCTGGCGATCGGCGGTTGAGCCCGATGCCGCGCAGCGACCCGAACGGCCCGGCCGTCATCGTCGACCCGTACTCCTCCGGCGGGATGTACGCCCCCACGTTCGCCGAGGCCGGCGTGCCCGCGGTCGCCGTGCTGTCCCGGCCCACGATCATGGACGTGTACCGGCCGTCCTACCACCCGGAACACTTCACCGAGGTCATCGCGTTCGACGGGAACCTCGAACCGGTCGCCGGCCGCCTCGCCGAGCTCGCGCCGCGCTGCATCCTGCCCGGCACCGAGATCGGGGTGGAGCTCGCCGACCGGCTCGCCGCGCTGGTCACCCCCGACCTGGCCAACGTGCCCGCACTGACCGCCGCCCGCCGCGACAAGTGGGAGATGGCCGCCGCCGCGTCCGCGGCCGGCATCCCCGTCCTCGCCCAGATCTGCACGCACGACCCCGGCGAGGTGGCGGCCTGGATCGAACGCGAGCAGCTCGCCGGCCGCGACCTCGTCGTCAAGCCGCCCAAGAGCGCCAGCACCGACGGCGTGACCCGAGTCCCGCGCGGCGCCGGCTGGCGAGAGGCCTTCGAGGCACAGCTCGGCCGGCCCAACAAGTGGGACATCGTCAACGACCGGATGCTGGTCCAGGAGTACGCCACCGGCACCGAGTACGTGGTGGACGCCTTCAGCCACGGCGGCGTGCACACCATCACCGACGTCTGCCGCTACCGGAAGATGGCCAACGGCCCGTACATGGCCGTCTACGACAGCATGGAGTGGCTGCCACCGGACGAACCCGGCATCGCTGAGCTGGTCGGCTACACCAAGGCCGTGCTCGACGCGGTCGGTCTGCGCAACGGGGCGGCCCACGTCGAGGTCATGCGAACCGCGGCCGGCCCCCGGCTGATCGAGATCAACGCCCGCCCGCACGGCGGCGGCCAACCCCGGTTCTGCCTGGTCGCCACGGGCGACAGCCAGGTGCACCGGGCAGTCCGACACTTCGCCAGCCGCGAGCCGGTGCCCGAGCACTACGAGCTGCTACTGCACACCCTCGTGGTCTTCCTGGTCAGCCGCCGGGCCGGCATCCTGCGCAACGTCGAGACACTCGACGCGGTGCGCCAACTGCCGAGCCACCATTACGCCGCTATCGGCGTCAACAACGGCGACCGCATCGAGATGACCCGCGACCTGCTCAGCACGCTCTCGCTCGGCTTCGTAGTGCTGACCAACCAGGACCGCCACCAAATGATGATCGACTACGCGGCCGTGCGGCGCATCGAACAGACCCTCGTCGTCGAGCCCGACGCGGCGCCGCAAGGCGCAAAAACGCCCGCCTTCCCGACTTCCGGCCCAGGCTCCGCCTGAACGGCGCATCCTGGCGGGACTACTTGTTGTGATCGACGGCCGCGCCCACGATCCCCACCATGGCCGTCCTCGCCGTCACGTACCTACTCCTCGGCACGGCATGGCTGCTCGTCCTTATCGATTTCATCCATCGCGTTCGTCAGTACGCGCTGTCCCCACGAATCAGCCGCCCTGCTGCAACGCCTCACCGCCCTCGTCCTCGGCGTACTCGCCGTCCGGCTCACGCTCACGCTTTTGACTCATCCGCCTCGCCCATCACGCCGAAGCGATCTCCCTCAAGGGAGACAGCTACCGACTCAAGGACCGCGACCTCGGCCGCGTCCCCACTACCGACGAGTGAAAATCAACAAGCCAACAGGGGTCAAACTTCAAATGCCGGAAGGGTCAGAATTCGGCTGCCGTTGACACTGGCCGATGTTTCTCTCCGCTCCTGCAGCCTCGACTTTCTTTGGTTCAGGCTGCTCCTTGTCGGAGCTGGCGGCCTCGGGCGACCATCGTCGTTCCGCCGTACTTCTATGCGACATCCCCCTCCGACCACCTACGCCAAACTTCTATAGCTCTTCCAGGCGGCCCAGCGGCTCCGGCGACCCGGCCTTCGCGTGCACGCCTGGCGCCAGGGCGTCTACGACCCAGCCTTGGCCGCTGCTGGCATCCAGGCTATGAAACCGGCATTGGATTCAGAGAAGGAACTAACCTGGCTATCGTTCATAATCACCACATCGACCAACCCTCTTGGCTGAAGCCACCGCAGCGGCTTCGGTTCTACCTCGCCCCACCGAGCCCGCGGCGCATCCAGTCCACTGTGGATAACGCGGCCGTGAGCAGCCGTCTGCTCTCACCTGCCCGGGGCGGGCGGCGCTCGGTCGCAGTGTCTAGGGCGGCGCGGACGGCATCGAAAGCGGGGGCGTTCTCAGCCGCCGCCATCGCCAGCATGTCAGCCGCCGCCGTGCTGCGGGCGCCGTGGGCGAGGTAGCGGTAGCGCAGCCCGTCGAGGGAAAACCGCGCGGCGAGCCAGGCGATGCGGACTGGGTCGGCCGGCGGCCTTGGCGCGGTCGCCTGGGTCCACAGGACCGCACGGGCATCATGTGCCCAGAATCGGGCCTCAGCGGCCACCTCCTCTGTGGTGGGCCATACGATGTCGGTCAGCTCCCCGAGGACGGGGTGGCGCTCGGCCAGTAGGCGGGCGCGGACCAGCGGGGCGTCGGCGAGCGCCGCAGGGGTCGACACGTTGACGCGCAGGCTGGTCACGTGCTGGTGCATTGACTGCGCGAGATCCCGCCAGCGTGGGTCGTTCTCGTCATCGACGAGGATCGTCAGGTCAATGTCGCTGTATCGGGTGAAGGTCTCGAGCGAGAGCACTGAGCCGGTGAGTGTGGCCGCCCGCACCCCAGGGACCTCGCGCAGCCGCGTGCGTGCCCACGCCGCCAGGGCCTCAGGGTCGGGTTCCCGCAGCGCCAGCCTCACCTCCCCGGTTGTGCCCACCGTCTCGGCGCGCCGCACGTCGACCGCTGTGGACGGTCCGAGCAGGCCCCGGATCGCCGCGGTGACCGCGCTGGTGGTCGTCGCCGGCAGCTCGGCGCCGCGATAGCGGACTACCACGCCACCGAACTCCTCGGCGAGCGCCACCGCTTGGACGTCCAGCTGCGCGAACAGCTTCGCGATGTCGAGCGAGGTGAGCCGGCGCTCCCCGTCTCGGGTGAGCAGGCGAACCGACCTCGTGCGGGTCAGCCGCAGCAGGGATTCCCGGCGGGTGCAGCTGCAGGGGTGGTGGTCCAAGCTGGCGCGGTCGCCAGTCTCGTAGCGGATCAGCGGCATCGCGCGATTCGTCAGCGAGGTCATGGTGACCCGGCCGTCCAGCAGCTCCACCACGACGTCGTCGCTGACGTGGTAGCCGCCGCTGGTCCCGCACTCCACGCCGGCGATGCCCATCTCGGCGAGGGTGTACATGGAGGTGACCGGGCAGCCGAATACATCACGGGCGCGGTCCCGCAGGGATTCCGCAAACGGCTCACCGGAGAGGACGATCAGGGCCGGCCGGACCCCCCGCACACGCTCCACCAGCGCCGCAGTGACCGACGGCATCGCGGTCACCACATGCCCGTCGACCTCGCGCAGGCATTCAGAGAAGCGCTCGTCAGGCTGCCGCCAGGCCCGGCTGAGATTCCACTTCACCAGCCGAGCCGGGGCGAACCCGGCCGCGCGGGTCCGTGCGCTGGCGTGCAGCGTCAGATGGAATACGGAGTAGCCGGAGCCGGCAAGGTGTGGCACGAGTCCCGTGACGTGCCGGTCTAGCGCGTCACGCTCGGCTTCCTGGGCGGCGATGTCGACGGCGACCTCGACCGGGTTGCCGGTCACACCGGTAGTACGGACGGTCCGCCAGAGCGTGGAGTCCCCCGCAGCCGACCACAGCCGGGGGCGGTTGGCGTGAACATCCTGGCGGCGCAGCACGGGCATGGCGCGCAGCACGTCGAACGCGTTGGCGGCTGTGATTGCAGCGGGGAGCGAGCTCTGGTAATGAGGCACGTGGTTGCGGGCGTAGCGGAGCTGTGCGGCCAACCGCGCGCCTCGGGCGAGATGCTTGTCCTCACTCACTTCGGTAACCAATCCCCGACCTCTGCGTCCACATAAGACAGATACCGCGCGAGTTCGGTCAGGTCGTGCCCCCCAGTCACCCAGAACGCCTCCAGTTCGGAGGACGCGCCCGGCGTCTTTCCCATCCACGTGGCGGCCTGCAACACGCGGACGCGGTGCTCGCCCATCGTGACGAACTTGACCAGCTCATCCTCCGAACCGCCTTCTGCGACCCAGCGGTCCCGCAGTGCCGCTCCAGGATGGCTGCCGGTCAGGTCGTGAACGATCGACTCGGAATTCACCCGGCTTCGGTGTTCCAGGTACTGGACAATTGCCTTCACCGTGCCGCGGGTAAGCCCAGGCGGAGCGATTGCCGAGAACTCGTTTTGCAGATACCACCCGACGGGCAGCAGGAGCTTGGCGGCTATCTCATGGGGCAGGATCTCGTCCTCGCTCACTCGGACCCGCCCCCCTCACCGACGTGGACGCTGCCGAAGCGTTCCAGGCGCCAGACGGTGCGCTTGATCGCTGCCTTCACCGCAGGGTCACCTACGTCGCCGTCCACAGCTTGGCGGGCGAGGTCAAGCGCCTGTGCCGGCAGCCCACGCCGCTCGGCTAGCAAAGCCGCAACATACAGTGCCCGCGGCAGCTCGGTACGCACCGGGCCGGCCCGCATCTGCCCAATCACGCGTTCGAGCCGTTTGCCAGCCGCATCGAGCCGGTCCAGCCGCAGCTCGCAGTGCGCGAGGCTAACCTCCGCCTCCAGCCGGGGACCGTCCGACCCCGGGACGGAGATCGCGAGTGCCGCGGCGAAGCACGCCGCGGCGGCCTCGTGCTCGCCCAGCCGCAGCCGGATGTTGCCCTCCAGCTTGTGGGCGGTGAGCATGCCAACCGGGTCTTCACTCGCCGAGTGCAGCGCAATGCTTCGGTGCAGCTCCTGCAGCGCGTAGGCCGGATCTCCCTGAAGATGGGCCAGGAACGCACGGTGCAAGTGCAACTCTGCCCGCACCGCGGCGGGGCCGTCCGCGCCAACCAGCTCGTTGGCCTCGCGCAGCAGCAGCCAGCCGAGTTCAAGATTTCCCAGCTGCGCAACCTTGCGGGCCAACCGGCAGCGGGTGGACACCGCGTCCTGGACATCGTGCCGCTCATCGAGCGCTTCGAGCAGCACCCGAGTGAGCGCGACATACTCGTTCCAGTGACCCTGGCGATTCAGCTGCTCGACCAGCGCGAAGACGTCCAGCTCCTCGAACACGCCAAGCGTCAGCCAGTTCTTGGCCAGGACCGGCAACGCAGCGGCCAGCGCCGTCTCGACCGCTGCGTTGGCAATCGACCGAACGCGGTCCGCGATGTATCGCGCTGCCGCCGACCGCAGATTGGCGCCGAGCGCGTCGACGACAACGGCTGGCACCTCGACACGCCCCTCGTATTGGGATACCAGGCAACGCACGGCCAGCCGGCGGATCGCTGGCCCCAGCGCGTCCCGGTCGACCAGCCCGGCATCGACCAGACCAGCCAGCGGTACGCCGCCGAGCAGCGCAAGTCGAGCCAGCGCGTCCAGGTCGTCGGCGCTCAGCCCGGCGACGATGGCGGCCACAGGCGCGGTCTCCGCGGCGACAGCGGCCGGCGGGGGCCGGATGGCCAGCAGCTCCGGCGGGGTGTGCCGGATTTCGTCCACGTACGCGCACACCGCGCCGGGCAGCGACAACGGGCCGGCAGGGAGAAGCCGCAACAGCTGGTCAGCATCGGCGGACAGGCCATGCCGGGCGATCTCGTACTCAAGAAGCGACCGGCTCTCCTCGCGGGACAGCGGCGGCACTGCGACCAGCCGGGCGGGTGTGCCGTCGTCAGGCTGGACGCGGGAGGTGCGTAGCTTGACCCCGCTCGGCGCCCGTCCACCTTCGAGCGCATCCGCAACGGTCCAGGACTTGCCTGTGCGCGGCAACCCGTAGAGGACGATCTGCCGATCGCCCGCCGCGATCGCCTGCCGAACGACGCCGACGACCGGGCGCCGCCAGCGGCCGGACATGCCGGGTGCAGGAGACGGTGACTTGGCCGGGCCAAGCGTGTCCAGCAGGTGCCGCCGAAAGGCAGTAAAAGAACGGTGCTCCGGCCCGTCGGGCCGCACGATGCCGAAGTGGTCGCCGGGCAGGGTGCCGGTGTTGGGGAACACGCTGCGCGCGGACTCGGGTCTGACAATATTGTCCTCCTCGCCAACGTACACGTGGATCGGGACCGGGTACTCGTGGGCACTGGCGCTCTGCGCATGCACGACACGGTTAAGCACCGCCTCACGCGCCTCGGTGATCGCAGCGTTGTTCCGCACGAGGTCCCGTTCTTGGTGACTGCGAAACCAGGACGGCACCATCCCGCGCAGCGGGCGAGCGAAATCCGACCCCTCGCTGGGGCAGGCGAACATCACTACCTGACGCAGCCGCGCTAGGTCCAGCCCACGGCCACGGGCAAGTGTGCGAGCGAGGAACCGCTGCACGACGAGTCCGCCCTGGCTGTGCGTGACTAGCACGAAAGCCGGCAGGTGCGCGGCGTCGTTGCGCAGATAGGTCGCCAGGCTCTCGCCAAGGTCGTTGAAGTTGGGGATCCGTTTCATCGGGTTGACCCGGATCTTCGGCGAGGCGTACTCGAAGTATCGGAGCTCGAGCCGGGCCAGATCGGGATCCTCACCGATCAGCCGCTCGAACTCCCCCCACACCTTGCGCGAGGAGAAGAGCCCGTGCACGAATACCACACCGACCAACCCCATAACCACCTTCCGTTTGCCTTCCCGACCTCACCTGCCCGATTATACGATAATATCACTACGTGCCGACCGGCGCGGGAATAACGTGCGGCAAAAGCATCCGGTAGGGCATCATCAATAGCATTTAAGTAGAAAATTTCGACTACTGATACGGCCTTTGTGGAGCCATGGCGTATTTGCCGGGAATAACCGTTAGCAGCAGCCTTGTTCGCTAAGTCGCAGTGGCCTCACCGTCCTCACCAGGTTAGTTAATGAGTACGCCACCCACGGACCACCCCAACGCAACTGTTCGTCGACCTGGTCCGGCGGCATTGGGACGGCATCGTCGCGTGGCACGAAAGCCGGGCGTCCAACGGACCTACTCAAAGGGATCAACTCACTCATCCAGGCCGCCAAGGCTCGCGCCCGGGGCTACCGCAACAAGGACAAGATGATCACCATCGCCTACCTCTCGTCGCCGGCAAACTACCGCTATCCACCGTCACAAACCCGCGCCCCCCCATCTAGCCCGCCAGCCAGATGTCACCCTACGTAACCCACACGAAGTAGCGGAGAGCCATTCTGAGCTGCGATCAACGCGCCCGGTTCGGGCCAGGTAGTGCTGCGGCTCGAGGTGACCGAGACCGCCGCCCCCCGCGAGCTGTCGCGCTGACATCGCTGTAGGGGCGGCGGCCGCGACGATGGCGGTGGCGAGGGTTGGCGGCAGGTGGCTTCCGGCACGCGGCGGGTCAGAATGGCGGGGTGACGTGGCGGCGTGGGGCTGCGCGGGTGGACGTGGCCGGGGTGCTGGCGGCGGCGGTCGCGGCACCGGCGGTGGGGCCCGGGGTGCCGGATCTCAGCGGGGTGGCGGAGGCCGCCGGGCGCGCGTTGGGGGCTCGGGGGTGTGTGGTGGTGGCCGGCGGCCGGGACTACGGGTGGGGCGAGACCGGCGGGGACGCCGCGGAGTACGCCGTGGAGTATGGCGGCGCGCGGGTGGGGACGCTGCGGGTCGCGCCACCGCGCCGGCAGGCGCCTCGGCTGGCGAGTGCGTTGGGGGCGGTGCTGGAGAACGCGCGGCTGGCGGGCGAGCTGGACTCGGCGCGGCGGGCGGGGCTGCGGGACGCGGCGCAGACCGCGGACGCCCGGTGGCGCGCGGCGGCGGAGATGGACGGCGAGCGGCGGGCGGTCGAGCGGGACCTGCACGACGGCGCGCAGCACCACCTGGTGGCGCTGCGACTGGCGATGGGGCTGCTGGAGTTCGAGCTGGAGTCCGGCGCTGACCCGCGCGCACGGCTGGATCAGCTCGCCGACCGGCTGGACGTCGCGGAGACGATGCTGGTGGCGACGGCCGCCGGCATCCTTCCGGTGGCGCTGGTGACGGACGGGCTGCTCGCCGCGCTGGCCGCGGAGCTTGGGCCGGACTCGAACGTGCGGTTCGACACGTCGGGCGTCATCGCCGGGCGGCGCTACCCCGCCGCTGTGGAGAGCGCGGTGTATTTCGCGTGCATGGAGGCGGTGAACAATGCCCGTAAGCACGCCCCCGGTGCGTCGACGGTGGTCGCGCTGAGCGATGCGTACCGCGGGCTCGCGTTCACGATCACCGATACCGGGCCGGGGTTCGAGGCGGCGGCGTCGTGGTCGGGGCTGCACCACATGCGGGCCAGGGTGGCCGCGGTCGGCGGTCGGCTGCAGGTGCGGTCCACACCGGAGGCGGGCACGACGGTCGACGGGTTCGTGCCGATCTGAGCGCAGTTCACGCCGTGGCGAGGATGGTCTCGCAGGTGCGGGCGAGGACGGCACACGCGTCGCGGACGGCCCGCGCGGCGGCGGGATGGTCGGCACGTCGGCGCCAGTGGTCGAGGGCGGCCGCGGCCGCTGCGGCGACCTCTGTGTCAGCGACCTCTGTGTCAGCGACCTCTGTGTCAGCGACCACTGTGTCAGCGACCAATGCCTCGGCGGCCCCGGCGTTCGGGACCTCGGGGGCTGCCGTGAGTCCCAGGCGTTCGCGGGCGGAGCGGCCGGCCGCGCCGAGCAGTCTGGTCGCGGCGACCGCGTCCGCATCGGGCAGGGTCAGCGCTCCCGAGCGGATGGCGTCGAGCAGGTCGAGCTCGACGAGCTCGTGGGCCGCGAGCGTGACGCGTTCCAGCTCCCTGGCCAGCGCATCCGGCGGGCGGGCGCCGAACAGGCCGGTGATCGTGCGCAGGCCCCACCGGGCCAGCAGCACATCGGCGTGCCGAGTGATGTGCTCGGCGATCGCGGCGCGCAGGCCATCCAGGCCGCTGACCCGCTGCAGGTGGACTGCGAGCTGCGCGGTCCCGGCCGCCGCGCCACCGCGTATCGCCTCGACGGCGACTCGCGTGCCGGCGGCGCCGAGGCGCGGCAGCGGCTCCGGGTGCTGGCCGGCATCCGCCGCGACGACCGTCCCGGCGAGGCGCTGCAGCGCGCGGTACTCGGAGTCGCCCAGGGTGGCCGCCGCGAAGGCCATCCCGACGTCAACGGCGACTACTGCGTCGCACCTCGGCTCGGCCCCCGGCGCGACCGGCGCCGCGATCGCCCCTGGTAGCCCCGACGTCCCTTGCGCCTCGGGCGCCCCCGGTGCCCCGACCGCCTCGGGCGCCGGTGCCATCAGGACGACGCCGACGACCCTGCGGACGCCCGCTGCCCGGGCCTGGCGCACGGCCGCATCGGCGGAGCGCCCGGGCAGGACCAGCACGAGCGCCTCGACGTCGGCGAGGGCCTGGCCGGTGGCCTCGGGCAGGTCCACCAGGGTGAGCGCCGTAAGCAGCGGGGAGGGGCACTCGACGACGAGGTGCTCGGCATCGGCCGACAGCCGGGCGAGGTCGGCGACCGCCAGCGGCACGCGCTGCGGCCGGCCGGTACGGGGCTGGGCGAGGACGTGCCGGCCGGGGCCGTCGACGTAGCTGACCGCGGCCGTGGTGGTCGCCGTGGTGGCGATCACGTGCCCGAGCAGCGCGTCGACAAGGGCCGCCCTGGCCGAGTCCGGCGAGCCGGCGACGGCGACCCTGGGCGGCTCGCCGAGCCGCGCCGCGACGGACCGCCATGCCGCCGCGCTCAGGGGATCGTCGGTGGCTGCCGTGATGGCCAGCGCGCGGAGCTGGTCGAGTAGGCGCGGCGCCGACCGCGGCTCCGGTCCGTCGCCGACCAGGCCGGCCCCTGCCCGACCGGCATCGGCATCGGCCCAACCCACGTCGGCGTGATCGGCATCGGCGTGATCGGGGAGCTCGATGCGTCGCGGGAAGCTGACGCGCACGGTGACGGTGTCCCCCGCGACCGAATAGCCGAAGGTGCCGCCGAGCGCGGTGACACGGTCGGCGTCGTCGGCGAGGGACCCGTCGAGGCGGGTGGCGGATACGCCCGGTGCGGGGTGGTCGGTGACGGCGGCGGTGAGGCGGTCGCCGTCCTGCGCCATCTGCACCACCAGCGGGTGCGGCCGCTGCGCCGCGGTCAGCAGCTGCAGCACCGCGGCGACGCCGTGGTAGAAGCCGGACTCCACCTCCCAGCCGGCGCGCCGGCCGAGGTCGCCCTCGATCCGTACCCGGCGCGGCAGGTCGGCCGCGAGCTCCTCGAGAGCCGCGAGCGGGCCACGCTCCCGCAGCACCGACGGGTGCACGCCGCGCACGACGGCGCGGAAGTGGCCGATCAGGTCGTCGAGCCGGCCGGCCACCGTGCGCAGCGCGGCCGGCGCTTGGTCCGGCTCGTGCAGGTAAGCGTCGGACAGGCTCCGTACGGCGTCGCGTACGTCGTCGAGCTGGCGGGTGGTGTCCGCGACGATAGCCGTGACGAGCCGGCGGCGCTCCAGGTCGCGGACGGCGGCCAGCCGCTCCCCCACCTCGCGGTGCCGCGCGGCCAGCACCGCGGCACGGTCGCCCGCGGCGTGCAGCTCGACTCGCAGCCGCTGGCCCCGCAGCGCGATCGCCAGGCAGGTGGCGGTCGCGCAGAGCACGCGGTGATGCTCGGCGCGGTGCACGCCGTTTGGGCCGCCGGCGGATGCCACGGCGAGCACCCCACGCTCGCGCCGGCCGTCGAGGATGGCTGCCACCAGCGTGCCGGGGCCGAGCGCCGCCGCCAGCTCGGTCGCACCCGTGGCCGGCGCCAGCAGCCCCGCTGTCAACTCGCCTGGCGGCCAGCCGACCACGCCGTCCGGGGTGACCAGCACCGCGGCCCGCGCCGCGCAGCGGCGCGCGAGGTTGGCGACCAGCTCGGCCACCACGGTGTCGGGTGGCGCGGACGCGAGCACGGCGTGCGGCTCGGCACCCGCCCGAGCCACGAACCACCCCGCCCTGGCCAGGAAGCCGGCCACGGTCCCGGCGGCGCCGCGGTTCGGCAGCCGGCGCACGAGTCAGCCCTCAACCCGGCGCGAACGCAGGTACGCAAGCACCGCCAGCACCCGGCGATGGTGCACCGCGGCGTCTCCTGGCAGGTCGAGCTTGGTGAAAATGCTCGCGATGTGCTTCTCGACGGCCTTTCCCGAGACGAACAGCTCGCCGGCGATGCCACCGTTGGACCGGCCCTCGGCCATCAGCCGCAGCACGTCCGCCTCCCGCTCGGTGAGCGCGGACAGCGGGTCGTCGGCCTGCCGCGGCGCCTCGACCAGCCGTTTCGCCAGCGCCGGCTCGATGACGATCTCGCCGTCGGCGATGCGTTGGAGGGTGTCCGAAAGGACCTTGACCCCGGCGATGCGCTCCTTGAGCCGGTAGCCGATGCGCTCGCTGCCGATCTCCAGGATGCGCATGAGGTAGTGCGTCTCGGCGTAGTGCGACAGCAGTAGTAACCCGGTACCCGGATGCGACGCCCGCAACAGTGCGGCCGCGGTCAGCCCGCCGTCCGGCCCGGGCGGCATCCGGATGTCCAGGATGGCGACGTCGACCGGCTCGGTGGCCAGCAGCGCGACGAGCGCGTCGCCGTCCGGCACCGCGCCGACCAGCTCGTGGCCCGCCGCCTGCAGCAGCATCACCAGGCCCTCACGGAACAGCGCCCCGTCCTCGGCGACGGCTACCCGCACGGGATCCACACCTCGCTGTCGGCGCCGTCGCTCGTGCCACCGCTGAGCCAGACCACGACGTTGGCACCCTCGCGCCGCACGGTCACCGTCGCGGCGCGGCCCGGGTCGGCATCGAGGGCGTCGGCGACGGCGAAGTATGCGGCCGCTTCCACCGGGTCGGGGAAGCGCTCGGGGCCGGCGACCACGGTCAGCGGCAGCCGCCGCCGCTCGGCGTAGGCGCGCAACGCCGGCCCGACCCCGGCCGCGGCCAGCACCGGCGGGTAGATAGCCGCGCCGATGTCGCGCAGCTCCTCGGCGATCACCTCGACCTCTCTCTGCAGCCGGCGCAGGCGCGCCCTGGCCGCTGGGTCGCGCAGCTCGACGACGGCCAACCCTAGTTCGATCGACAGCGTGGACAGCCGCAGGGCGGGCCCGTCGTGCAGCCGGCGCTCCAGGTCCCGGCGCGCCGACGACCGGTCGGCCGGCGGCGCGGCCGGTCTGGGAGGGCGGTCGCTCGGCACGGTTCCATCATCGGTCCCCGGCGGGCCGTCCGAACACCGGGTAGACCCCCGGTCGGGGTAGGGCCTGCCCTACCGTCGCCAGCGGCAACCACGCCGGCAGCAACCGCGCGCGGCGGCTGGACTGCGCGGCCCCGCAGGGTGCACTGTACGCACCGGGACCGACTCAGGGAGTTGCAGTGGGTTACGGCCTCGGCGTCGACCTGGGCACCACCTTCACGGGTGCGGCCGTGGCCCGCGACGGTGCCGTGACCATGTACCAGCTCGGCGGCGATCGGGCGGTCATCCCATCCGTGGTGCTCGCGACCGAGGACGGCACCCTGGTCACCGGGGAGGCCGCCGAGTGGCGCGCGGTCGGCGACTCCGCGCGCATCGCCCGCGGGTTCAAGCGCCGCCTCGGCGACCCCACGCCCATCATCGTCGGCGGCGCGCCTTACTCGCCGGCCGCGCTGCTCGCCGCGCTGCTGCGCGACGTGCTGGCCCGCGTCGCGGACACCGAGGGCGGCCCGCCGGCGGCGGTCGTGCTCACCTGCCCGGCGGTGTGGGGGCCGTACCGGCGCGAGCGCTTCGACGAGGTGCCGCGCCTGGCCGGCCTGAACGGCACCCCGGTGACACTGGTAACCGAGCCGGAGGCGGCGGCGACGCACTACGTGCGGGAGCGGCGGCTCGGCGATGGCGAACTGGTCGCCGTGTACGACCTCGGCGGCGGCACATTCGACGCTACCGTGCTGCGCGCCCAGCCCGGCGGGCTGGAGATCCTCGGCACGCCAGAGGGCATCGAACTGCTCGGCGGCATCGACTTCGACGACGCGATCATCGCCCACGTCGATCGCGAGCTGGGCGGGGCCGTCGGCCGCCTCGACCCGGCCAACCTCGCCGAGGCGGCCGCGCTGACGCTGCTGCGGCGCGACTGCGTGGCCGCGAAGGAACTGCTCTCCACCGAGCGCAGCGCCACGGTGGCCGTGCTGCTGCCGGACGGCCGCCGCGAGGTCGCGCTGACCCGCGCCCAGTTCGAGGACATGATCCGCCCGCCGGTCGAGCTCACGATCGACGCCCTGCGCAGGGCGCTCGGCTCGGCCGGTGTCGAGCCCGCCGACCTCGCCGGCATCCTGCTGGTCGGCGGCTCGGCGCGGGTTCCGCTCATCGGCGAGCGGGTGTCGCACGAGCTGGGCCGCCCGGTGCGGACCAGCCTGCACCCCAAGTACACGGTGCCGCTCGGCGCGGCGGCGCTCGCGTCGGTGGCCATCGGGGCCCTCCGTGGGACCCACGACCCGGACGGTCGCCCCGGGCGTGCCGCCCCGGTCGCCGGCGGCGGGCCTGCCGGCGCTGATGCCGCGCACGACCCTGAGCCGGCGCACGGTGACACCACGGAACGGGCGGGCCGCGGGTGGCCGGCGGCGTGGCGTGACCGTCGGGTGGTCGCGGTGGTCGCCGGGGTGGTCGCGGCGCTGGTGGTCGCCGTCGTGGTGGCGCTGGCCGTCACCGGCGGCGCTGGGTCGTCAGGCGCTGGGTCATCAGGCGCTGGGTCATCAGGCGCTGGGTCATCAGGCAGTGGGCCAGCCAGCAGCGGTGTCCCCGGCGGCGGGTCCCCCGCAACGCCCGCGGCGAGCACGCCCATCCCGACCGTGCTGAGGACGATCAAGGGCGTCGGCGACGGCCCGCAGGGCGCGGCGGTGACCCCCGACGGCCGGCGGGTGTACGTCCCGAGCCGCCTGTCCTCCTCGCTGGCGATCATCGACGCGACCGCCGACAGGATCGACGTCGAGCTCGACCTGACCGGCCCCGCGCAGTACGTCGCGATCGCTCCCGACGGCTCCCGCGCCTACGTGACCATGCTCGGGCCGGCGAACGCCGTCGCGGTGATCGACACCGCGAGTCAGGCCACCGTCGGCGAGGTGCGCGTCGGGCCGCGGCCGTTCGTGCCAGCGGTGTCCCCCGACGGCTCGCGGGTGTACGTGCCGGACCACGACACGTCGAGCCTGTGGATCGTGCCAGCCAGTGGCGGCCTGGCGACCAACGGCCTGGCCGTCAAGCCCGGCCCGTACGGGATCGTGATCAGCCCCGACGGCGCTCGTGCGTATGTCGTCAACCACGAGTCGAACCTGGTCACGGTCGTCGACCTTGCCCGGTCGGCGGTGCTGGCCGAGATTCCGGTTGGCGCGCTTCCGACGGCCGTCGCGATCTCGCCGGACGGGCGGCTGCTGTACGTCACCAACTACGACGACAACTCGGTGACGGTCGTGGACACCGGCACGGACGCCATCGTGACCAGCGTCCAGGTCGGCGGGCATCCGCAGGCGGTCGCGTTCGCCCCGGACGGCCGGCACGCCTACGTGGCCAACAACGGCACCGACTCGGTCTCCGTCATCGAGACGGCCGGGCACCACGTGACCGCGACCGTCTACGTCGGCGACGAGCCCTGGTCGGTGGCGGTGACCCCCGACGGCCGCAAGGCCTACGTCGCCAACGCCCTCAGCGACGACGTCACCGTCATCGAGACCGCCCGTTGACCGCCTGGCCACGGTAAGGCACCTCGGCTCGGTCGCCGGCCGCCGGCTCGGGCGGGTAGGCGGTCCCCAGCCCGCGGCCTGGGGCAGTCCCCACCGCACGCATAGGGCAGTTCCCGTCGCCGGCAGGGAAAAGCCCAGAGACGACGGCCTGCGCTAATTGCGACGATTTCAGGCAGCAGAGCGAATGCCGGGAGATATCCGGTCAAGTCACCTCCGACTGATGTGGAGAATTCCCATGACAACAATCATGTCGTCGCCGCGCGCAACCGTTTCCGATGCCGGATTCAACGAGCTCGTCACCGCCCACCGGGCCGCCATCCTGGCCTATGCCACCCGCCTGGCCGGCGGCGACGTGCATCGCGCCGAGGACGCGGCGCAGGAGGTCTGGATCCGCGCCTGGAACCACCGCGAGCGGCTCTCCGCCGAGCGTGGCTCGGTGCGCGGCTGGCTGCTGCGGGTCACCCACAACGTGGTCATCGACCAGCACCGCACGCGCTCGGCCCGAGCCACCGAGGTCGAGCTGGCCACCGGACTCGACCAGCGAGCCACCGGCGACCGGTGCGACGACGTGCTCACCTCGCTCACCGTCCGGCCCGTCCTCGACCGGCTCACGAAGCCGCACCGCGAGATCATCGTCGAGGTGTACTTCCGCGACCGCACCGCCGCCCAAGCCGCGGCCACGCTGCGGGTGCCGATCGGCACCGTCAAGAGCCGCCTGCACCACGCGCTCCGGACGTTGCGCGATCTCGTGCCGGCCCCCACCCCGTGCTACTGATCCGCGGTCGCCGGCCCGCACCGGTTGTGCGGCGTACCATCTTTCTGCCCCCCGAATACCACGTTCAGCCCGCTGAACGTGCCGCTGGCGGCCCCCTTTCCACATTCAGCCCGCTGAACGTGGTTTTCGGGCCTTCAAAACCACGTTCAGCCCGCTCAATGTGCCCTACGTGCCCCCGAACCACGTTCAGCCCGCTGAACGTGGTTTTCGGGCTGAAGTGCCGGCCCACCGGCGCCGCCACTGGCGGACCACGGTGGCGACCACGGCGGCGAGGAGCAGGACCGCGGTCAGGGCCAGGGCCACCCGCAACGCGATCCGCGCCGGGCCGGTGTCCGGTGCCGGGACCGGCGCCAGCGACACGGGGTCGGGGGCCAGGGTCGGGGCGGAGCGGCCGTGTTCCTCCGGCAGCAGGGTGGCGACGGCCGCGACCGGGTTGACCGCGGCGGACGGCCGGTCGGCGGTGGCGACGAGCCGGTGCGCGACCTGCGCCGCGGACAGGTCCGGGTGGTAGTCGCGGACGAGGGCGGCCGCCGCGGCCACGAACGCCACCCCTGCCGGCCCGTCGCGGACCACCTGCCCGGCGCCGGTGGGGGCGATGCCGACGAGCCGGCCGCCGGGTGCGGTCAGCTGCGCGGGAGTGCGGCCGGGACGGCCGCCGCTGGCCACCGACAGCACCCCGGGAAGCGCTGCGGGGTAAGAGATCTGGTTCTCCGGCCCGAGGTCGGCGGCGGCCACGACGAGCGCGTCCCGGCCGGCGGCGTAGGTCACCGCGTCGCGCAGCTGCGGGGTCACCGCCGGCGTTGCGACCGGGACGGCGAGCACCCGCGCCCCGGCGTCCACCGCGGCCCGGATCCCCGCCGCGAGGTCGGCCGGGTCCACCTGTGACGGGTCGGCGGTGACCCGGATCGGCAGGATCGAGACCTGCGGCGCGATCCCGACCAGGCTCGTGCCGGCCAGGGGGCGGGCGGCGATGAGGCCGGCGATGAACGTGCCGTGACCGGCGCAGTCGTCGTCGGCGGGACCGCCGGTGGACACGTCCACGCCCGGCAGGACCGCGCCGGCCAACGCCGGGGCGACCGCGCTGACGCCGGTGTCGAGGACCGCGACCGGGCCAGGCCCGCCCCGGCTGAGCTGCCAGACCCGCTGCGGGGCAAGGCGTTGCTGCGCCGCCGGCAGCGTCGGGATGACCTGGGTGGCGGCCTCGGCGCACGCGTCCGCCACTACCGGCACGGCCGCGGCCGCGGCTGCCGGCGCCACGATCGGGGCGGCCGACAGGGCCAGGAGCGCGAGCAGGTGTCTCACGGCGCCGGCTCCAGCCACCCGGTCTGCAGCAGGACCATGCTGCGGCGGGTCACCAGCAGCGCCCGGCCCGGCGGCAGCTGCCGCGGGCGCGCGCCGTTGAGCAGCGGCAGCTCCGTTGGCGGGCAGGAGAAGCACAGGTCGGGGGTGTTGGACTCCTGCATGCGGCGGACCACCGAGTCCATCGACAGCCGGGCCGAGCCGGCGGCGCTGCGGGCCAGCACCACAT
>Ga0209382_10004701_pt1 | contig 18113 bp, 16 predicted proteins | sample SoiMetdeltSBSDD5_FD_187599 | JGI IMG/M metagenome (GOLD analysis project Ga0209382, IMG submission 187599) | Bulk soil microbial communities from a Populus tree surrounding site in Tennessee, USA - Soil MetaG P. deltoides SBSDD5 (SPAdes) (version 2) | ecosystem: Environmental > Terrestrial >...
AACCAGCGGCTCGTCATCGAGCAGCGTGTCGACCTCGCGAAGGACGGGATCCCAGAGCTTGTCCGCGTCGGGCAACAGCACCTCGAAGACACTGCGTTGCGCGTACGCGCGACGGACCATGGCACCTCCGAGATGTCCGTGGTCTCTGCGTGCGCTGCCGGGGCTCTGTTGTCGTTTCACAATCGCGTAGGCTCGGGTCATTCGTCAACAAAAACGCGCGTTCGGACACCCAGTGGCGCGCTCAGTCCGCGCCATCAGCGGGCGAAGCGCGTCCATTTCGCACCGTGAAGTAAGTTAGCGAAGTTCCTTCGGCTTCATCGTTCGCCAATCCGAACACGATCCGTCATCGCGTCGCGCTAGGGTGCGCCACGTGAAACGAGGACTATCGACGCCGCCGGCGAGCGTGGTGCGGTGATGACCCGTCATGATCGCGGATTGCTCATCGTCGGCGGGTGTCTCTATCTCACCGTCCTCGGATTCCTGACCGGCATGATCGTGGAACGCGTTCGTTTCGACAGGCAACGCGCCACCGTGCTACAGCATCTCGCCGCAACGCAGGAGCGGCTGCATACCGACCTCATGGATCTCGAACGGCAGACGCAGGTTCCCCGACCCAGCAGTGATCCCTGAGCCCCGGGAGGTCAACGATGGACACCAGTCAATCGGCTCGGATCAGTCGCCGAACGTTCCTCGCAGCGGTCGGCCGGAAGATTGTGTGCGCGGGTGTTCTCGGTGTGAGCGCCCTGTTGACGGTTGTCGCCGCGGTGAATGGACAAGATTCAGGCTCGATTCCGTTCGTGCCTTTCATCCCAAATGGAACGCTCTTCCCCAATCCGAGTGGCGCGTCGGAAACTTACAGCACAATCGCTGGAGGCATTGACCAAACCGGACCGTTTTTTCAGAGCCTGGGCACGAATGGCCGTAGCTGTGGCAGCTGCCACCAGCCCAGTGACGGAATGTCGGTTTCCGCCGCCAACGTCCAGGCGCTGTCCTTCGCCAAAACTCCGTCCGTCGCCAAGTGATTGATCTGTCGGCGCTGGTAGGGAGAAGATCTCGGCTCAATGGTCACTCTCCTGCTCCACCTGCTTCGACTGTCCTTCGCCAAAACCCTGTCCGCTCGCTTGATAGACCTCCGCAGTGTCTGGGGCTCGAGATGCTGGAGACTGGTCCGCGGCCCGAGTCCGCGTCGCCCTGGGCCGGCCCGGTGGAGACAAGACTCTCGGGGGCACCCAGAACGATCCCGAAGAACGATGCAAGCAGCCGGCGTGAGCCGGTTGCGAGAGGACTGGGCCTGATATTTACGCTGCGCGCCGGCTGTAGCGGTGATGCAGACCACCGACTTCGGGAATCGAGAGGACCGCGCCGAGCGATGGCGGCTCGATATTCCGTCCATCGGGAGCATCTTTCCCGAGCGAGAGGTGAGTGCGGGTCCGGTGATAGTACGCGAAGTACGCCGTCAGGATTCGTCGAAGGTGACGCTCGCCGAGAACGACGACATGGTCCAGACACTCGCGCCGGATTGAGCCGATGAGCCGTTCCGCGAAGGGGTTCTGCCACGGGCTCTGCGGGGCGGTGAGAACTTCAGTGATGCCGATGCCCTTCACCCGCTTTCGGAAGGCGTCACCGTAGACTGCATCGCGGTCGCGAAGGAGATAGGCCGGCGCGGAATCGTCTGGGAAGGCGTCGACGATCTGCTGAGCGGCCCAGCGGGCGGTCGGATGCTCGGTGACATTGAAATGGACGACTCGTCGGCGATGATGAGCGAGCACGACGAGAACGAACAGTACGCGGAACCCGGCGGTGGGAACGGTGAAGAAATCGAAGGAGACGAGATCTCGGACATGGTTGGCGAGAAAGGTCCGCCAAGTCTGGGATGGCCGTGTGCGCCGCTTCGGCATCAGCCGGGACACGGTGCGCTCAGAGAGGTCGAGGCCGAGCTTGAGGAGCTCAGCATGGATGCGTGGCGCACCCCAGAGGGGATTCGCCGCGGCCATGCGCCGGACCAACGCCTTGATCGCGGAGTCGATGGGCGGGCGACCTCCGGTCGAGCGGCCAGAGAGTTGGGTCCAGTACTCGCGAAAGCGCCGCCGCTGCCACCGCAGGACGGTGTCGGGAGTGACGATCACGAGGGACTGCCTCCACCCGGCCCAGACTCTGGCCAGCCCGATCCAGAAAAGGCGATCACTTCTGCGGAGCGGCGGCCGGGGCACCGTTCGTTTATACACGGCGAGCTGTTGACGCACGGCCAGATTCTCGAGGGCCAACTGGCGGTGGCCGCCAAAGAGCAAGGGGAGAAGCCGAAGCAGGTGGATTAGGAGAGAGATCATCGAGCTGAAAGGATGGCCGCATCAGAGGCGACTGATCAACCACTTGGCTGCCGGATGAGGTTTTGGCGAGGGACAGTACGTGCGCGCGCGCAACTCCTACGCCCGGCGCAACAGCGCACCGCCACAATCCGTATGACCGAGACCTGCGCGGTCCGCAAAGACGCCGGCGTCCTGCATGCCTCGAACCGGTTGGCCGCATTCCCTGCACCGACGGCCGGTCTTGTCCCACGCGCCAAAGCAGGCCCCACAGACATACGCGCCCTGCGCGTCTTGGCTACGACGCGCGTCCCGCCTGCGTGCCTGCGCCTTGCACACCGCGCAGGTCACCCTGCCGAATCCGAACATCATCGCCTCCTCCGCCAGAGAGACAGTTGCTAATGCGTTCAGCGCTAGTTCGCCCGTAGCCATGATGGATGAAGGCACCGCTATACTACGAAAGCGACCGGACGGACCGGAGAGGCGGTGCCGCCACGCATCTTCAGCGGCAGCACGACCAGCCAGAAGTCCTTGCCGACAAGCTTGTCGAGGTTGCAGAGCTGCTGAACCATCGGAATTCCGGCCTTGAGCCAGACGAGGTGGGTCGGCCACCACCACTCGTCCGGATCGTCCATCCCGATGAGATCCGTCGCGAAGAGCGTGATGCCGCGCTGGACAAGCCACTCGGCGGCGGGCACGGGAACGTAGGGCCGCTCTTTGATGAACCCCGGTTTCGCCCAGTTCTTGTCCACGCCCGTCCACGCGACAACCGCCATACCGCTGCCGATCTTTCGGCCCGAGCGGCGCTCGGCCTCCTCGAAATCGGCGATGGTGATGGCTTCCCGAACCTTCTTATGCGTGAAGTCGAGGAGATGACCAGGCAGAATCACCTTCTCAAGCGGAAGCTGGTCCACGGTCGTGCCGCCCTCGACGAAGTGTCGGGGCACGTCGATGTGCGTGCCGCAGTGCTCGGCCATCAGCATCATGCGGCCTTCCATCGCGAGCTTGCCGCCGCTCATCTCACGGGTCGCCTCGAAAGTCTCCAGCGGCCAGAAGGCGACGTGGTTCGCCCCCAGGTTCGGCATTCCGTTGTACAGCTCGTGTCCGAGATCGACGATCTCCTTGAAAAACGGCTTCATGCGCTCTCCTCCCGAGAAAACATGGCTCTGAGTAAGGCGCCTCGAGCGCGACGGATGCAAAGAGGCGGATCGATGATACGGATCGACGTGTGAACTCCGCCCGGCGTGTAGGCGAGAGCCTCTTCGAGCAGCGCGTCGTTGGCGCTCGTCGTTAAAATGTGCCGACCTCCCGTTCGACCAGCCGCAAGAACTGCTGCGTCCGCGGCTGCTTCGGAGCTCCCAGAACCTCGGCGGGCGGACCCTCCTCGACGATCACGCCGTTGTCCATGAAGATGACCCGGTCGGCCACCTCGCGCGCAAAGCGCACCTCATGTGTCACCACGATCATCGTCATTCCGGTGTCGGCCAGGCGGCGGATGACGCCCAACACGTCCCCAACGAGCTCGGGGTCGAGCGCGGACGTCGGCTCGTCGAACAGCATGAGTCGGGGCGAGATGGCGAGCGCCCGCGCAATCGCGACCCGCTGCTGTTGACCACCAGACAGCCGGTGAGGCAGGTGATGCGCGTGGTGCGCGAGGCCCACGCTGCTCAAGAGAGTCATGCCGCGCTCGACGGCGGCCGCGTGGGGTTCTCCGTACACCCGGCTCGGAGCTTCGATGACATTCTGCAACGCTGTCAGGTGCTCGAAGAGGTTGAAGTGCTGGAACACCATGCCGATCCGCGCGTCGGCCCGCGCCCTGGCGATATTTCGAGCGGGCTGCAGCGAAGTCCCGATCCGCTCGTACCCGACGAGAGCGCCACCCACGGTGATCTCGCCGCGATCGAGCCGATCCAGGTGGTTGATCAACCGGAGCAACGTGCTCTTCCCCGAGCCACTCGGCCCCATGATCGTGACGACCTCGCCGCGGCGCACGCTCATGTCGATCCCGCGGAGCACTTCTCGGGAGCCATACGCCTTGCACACGTCGTCGCATACGACGAACGCGGAGCCGCTGTCGCCGTTGGTGTGGTTCGGGACACTGCCGTGCCCCAGCCGCGCACCCGAAACGGCCCGACTCGTCGGTGCACCGAGCGCCACCATGAGATTGGCAGGCTCGGGCACAGCGATCCGATCTCCCCCCTCAGGCGCTGCGCGCGGGTGCGCGTCTCGCCCGATGCTTAGGAAGCGTGCGAGAACGGAGCGGCTGGTCGCCGAGCGATCCAGCTCGAGGTTGAAGTGACGCTCGAGCACTGCCTGGGCCACCGAGATCACGGTGGTCAGCATCAGGTAGATCGCACCCGCCGCGGCGAACACCGTGAAAAATTTGAAGTTCTGGGAGACGATCTGCTGGCTCCGGAATGTGAGCTCGTTGACGAAGATCACGGACGCGAGAGACGTCAGCTTGATCATCGCGATCGTGTCATTGGCCATGCCGGGCAGAATCGCGCGCATCGCTTGCGGCAGAATGATGCGGCGCAACGTCAGGAACGGCCCCATCCCGAACGCCGTCGCGGCCACTGCCTGCGTTCGGTTCACCGACAGGATGCCGCCTCGGATGATCTCGGCGCTGAACGCCGCCTCGTTGAGTGCGAAGCCGATGACCGCCGTGGCGAAGGTATCGAGCTTGATCCCGACCATCGGCAAGGCGTCGTAGAGAAATACGAGCTGGAGCAGTTGCGGTGTGCCACGGACGAACCAGATGTAGAACCACGCGACGCCGCGGACCGGAAGAAACGACGACAGCCGCATGAGTGCCAAGACGAGGCCGAGCACCAACCCACCCACCATCGCGAGCGAAGCGATTTGGAGCGCGAGAAGCGTGCCCCGCAGCAGGAAGGGTGAGCCAATGTAGAGCACCATCTCGCGCAGTCCCTGCAGCACTGCGCTCGTGGCCGTGGCGGCGTCGCCGCCCTGGTCGCCGGTGACGCGCTTGCCGGCGCTCAGGTCTTCCAACGAGCGTCCCGGCACCCCCGAACCGCCGCTCGGGTTGCCACATCCCACGGTCAGCATCGGCAGCAGAAGGCCTCCGATGACGACGATGAGCAGGCAGCGGCGTGACCACATCACGATGCGCAGCCGCCCGTCAGTTCCGGAGTGTCTCGGACGTGATCTGCAGCGTTGGATCGAGCCCGTACCTCTTGAGGAGCTCTCGCTGCGTGCCGTCGGCTTGCATCTCCTTCAAGCCCGTGCCGAGTGCTTTCAACAGGTCCTCGCGGCCCTTCTTGATCGCAACGCCGACCTTGAATCCCGTCATCACCGCGAAGCCTCGCTCGAACGCGGTCGGGTTGTCCCGGGCGAGCTGGTCCACCAGCGCCAGATCGGTGAGCATGACGTCGGCGCGGTCGTTCTGCACAAGGCGCACGCCGCCTGCGACGTCGGGATAGGAGACTTGCGGGATCTCTGGCTTGCCCGTCGCCACGCACTTCTTGCTCTGGTCACGGAATGCCGCTTCCTCGACCGTCCCGAGCCCGGCGGCAGCGCGGACGCCACACGTGTCGTCCATCGATTTGAGCTTTTTCGGGTTGCCTTTTTGCACGAGGGCTCCGGTGCCGGCCTGCATGTAGACGACGTAGTCGACCTGCTTGGCCCGCTCCGCGGTGTAGTAGAGGTTCGACCACATTGCGTCGTTCTGGCCGGCGATGACGGATGGGAGCAGTCCGGACCACGCGCCGCTCACGAACTCGAGTTGAAGACCGACGCACCTAAACACCGCGCGTGCGAAATCGGCGTCGAATCCGACGATCTTCTCGAAGTCGTTCGGATCGCGAATGGTGTAGGGAGGCGTCGACGGATCGACCGCGATTTTGATTTTCTTACCGACGAGGTTCGGGTAGTTCGCGCCGGCCTTCTCCGGTTCACACTTCGCGGCGGCCGGCGAGCTCAGCGTCATTACGACCGCGCCAGTCAGTACGACCGCAATCAGCCAGCGGGCGCTCCTCATGGGGAACCTCCTGTGCTACGTTTGCTTGGATTGCGCGTCGCCCGCTGATTGCGCAGGTGACGCGCCCGAGCGCCGAGCATTCTCCGAGCCAATGTCGCCTCCGGATTCGTTTGCACGGAAAGCCTTGAAGCAACAGTCGTGAGCCTGGGATCGGCTCGGCCTCGAGTGCTGAAGCGAGCGGCAGTGCTGATGACTAGGTAGGCATGTGCCCGTCTCGACGGCACGTCCATAGATCCTAATCTCCGGACTCTCAGAAGCCCGAACGTTAGGCAGACGCCCGATGGTGCGACGAATCGCGCTGAGGCTGGCCACCTGCCTCTGGTCGATGCCCTGATCGCGATCGAAGAAATCGTACGCTGGTGCAGCGCAGCGGAGCGCGACCTGCGAAGGAGGTGCCCCTGTATTTCAGTCTGAGGAGTTTGTCCGAGTAGTCGCGTGCAGTTGCTTCGGCGCTGCAGGAAGCGGCGTCAGGGAGATCCCTAACGCTACGCGCTGTGAACGCTACGCGCTGTTGTGGTAGACAGCGCGATCCACTGCTCGCAGGTGCTCGAGCACACGATCCAGGGGCAACCGTCGGCGCTTACCATGTCCATGGCGAACAGGTTGACCCGGTGCGGTACCTCGGCCCGATCGGCAACGCACTCTATCGGGATGATGACCCGGTAGTCGTGAGCGAACGCGGCGGCCACGCGCTGCTCGCACGCAGCCGGAGGTCACCATCCCGGTGATGACCAGCGTGTCGACGTTGTGAAGCGTCAGCATGCGGTGCAATTGCGTCCCGAAGAACGCGCTGGGCTTTCCCTTGATAATTACGGCCTCGTCAGCGCGGAGCGATCTCCTGCGAGGTCTCGGGGGATTCGTGCGCATGCGAGTCGTTCGCATGGCCGAAGATGCCGGGGCCGGAGTCGTACCAGCGCCCGGCCTCGGTTCGGTTGCGGAAGGGAATCTGCAAGGCGTCCTCTGATCATCCCCGTTCCGTGCTCGTTCTCCTGGCAGGGGGGCCGTTCGCACAGTGCGTCGGATTTCATCACGCGCTGACGAAAGAGGCAGCAATCTGAGAGCGCGGCGACGGCGCGAGTCCTGAGCTGCATATCACAACTGCTGATCACACCGACGATGCGCCTCTTCCCGCTCAGCGCCGTCGACGGCTGCGGCGCCCGGTCTCCTTCTTGCACCGACACCCGACCCGTGACTAGCGCGGCGCAGTCGCCGCGCATCAGGGCATAGCGGCCCGCAAGACCGGACGGGATTCCGGCTTGCGGGCCGTTTGTGTTTGCTCTCGGCGCCGACAGGAGGGGGGAATGATGCTGACGAGACGGGGATTCCTGAAGGGAACGACGGCGGCCGCCGTCGCCACAGCGTCGACGGGCCCGTTCATCTGGCCGCGCGGAGGATGGGCGCAAGGAGCCGTGAAGGTCGGGATCCTCCATTCGCTCACCGGCACCATCGCGATTGCCGAAGCCTCGGTCGTGGACGCCGAGAAGCTCGCCATCGAAGAGATCAACGCGAGCGGCGGGGTCATGGGGAAGAAGATCGAGACGATCGTCGAGGACGGCGCGAGCGACTGGCCTACGTTCGCCGAGAAGGCGCGCAAGTTGCTCGACCGCGACAAGGTGGTGGCCATCATGGGCTGCTACACGTCGGCGTCGCGCAAGGCCACGCTGCCGGTCGTCGAACGCAGTAAGGGGCTCCTCTACTATCCGACGTATTACGAAGGTCTCGAGCAATCGCCGAACATCATGTACACGGCGCAGGAGGCCACGCAGTCCGTCATCGCCGCCGTCAACTGGCTGGCCCAGAACAAGGGCAAGTCCTTCTATCTCATCGGCTCCGACTACATTTGGCCGCGCACGACCAACAAGATCGCCAAGCCGACGATCGAGAAGGCGGGCGGCAAGGTACTGGGCGAGGATTACATTCCGCTCGGCAACGTGGAGTTCGCGTCCGTCATCAACAAGATTAAGGCGCAGAAACCGGAGGTGATCCTCTCGACCGTGGTGGGCGGCAGCAACGTGGCCTTCTACAAGCAGCTGCAAGCCGCCGGCATCAACGGCAAGAACCAGGCGCTCCTGGCTCTCGCCGTCTCCGAGGAAGAGGCGTCCGGCATCGGCACGGAGAACCTCGAGGGCTTCCTTTCCTGTATGGGCTACTTCCAAAGCCTCAAGAGCGGTCCAAACGACAAGTTCGTGAAAGCGTTCAAGGCCAAATACGGCGCCAACCGCGTGGTGGGCGACACCCTCGAATGCGGCTACATCTCTGTCTACCTCTGGAAGATGGCGGCCGAGAAGGCCAAGAGCTTCGAGGTGCCGGCGGTGGTGACGGCCTCGTCGGAGCTCGAGATCGACGCGCCGGAAGGCAAGGTGAAGTTCCACAAGGCGAACCACCACCTGTGGAAGCACGCTCGCATCGGCGCCTTCCGCAAGGACGGCCAGATCGACATGATCTATGAGTCACCGCTCATCGAGCCCAATCCGTTCCCGAAGATCTGAGGCGCGATGAGCTTCGATATCGCCGTCATGCAGGCGTTCAACGGGCTGAGCCTGTTCACCGTTCTCGCGCTCATGGCCCTCGGTCTCGCCATCGTGTTCGGGCTCATGGGCGTCATCAACATGGCCCACGGTGAGCTCATGGCCATGGGCGCCTACACGACGTACCTGACGGCGCTGATTTTCGAGCGGTGCGCGCCGACCCTGATGGCCTTTTATCTGCCTGTCGCCGTCGTCATGGCGTTCGCTGTCACGTTCGCGTTCGGGCTCACGCTCGAGCGCAGCTTCATCCGGTTCCTCTACAACCGGCCCCTGGACACGATGCTCGCGACATGGGGCCTCTCCCTGATCCTCCAGCAAGCGTTCCGCTCTCTGTTCGGGCCTCGCGAGGTCGGGGTGCCTTCACCGCCGTGGCTCACGGGCGCGTGGCAACCGACGAGCGGGATTTCGATCCCGCTCTCGCGCCTCTTCATCGTCGGGCTCACTGTTGTGGTGGGCTGCGCGCTGTATCGACTGCTCTTTGGCACGCGCTGGGGATTGCGGATCCGCGCGGTCACTCAGAACCGCGCGATGAGCGGCGCCGTCGGAATCGACACGGCGCGTGTCGACGCCGTAACGTTTGCGATCGGCTCCGGGCTGGCTGGTGTCGCCGGGAGTGCATTTACGATGCTCGCGTCGACGGGACCTGTCACCGGGCAGCAGTACATCGTCGACACGTTCATCGTGGTCGTGTTCGGCGGTGTTGAGAGCCTGCTCGGCACGTTCCTGTCGGCGTTCACGATCGCCCAGATGCAATCCTGGCTGGAGTTCATGCTGACGGGTTCGATGGCGAAAGCCAGCATTCTGCTGTGCGTGATCGTCGTCCTCTACTTCCGCCCGGCTGGACTATTCGCTGCGAAGGTTCGACGGTGAGGCAGCGGGCGCGGCCGCCGGCGGGCTTGCTGCTAATAGTCGCGCTGCTGCTTGCGGTTCCGTTCGTCTCCGATGGCTTCCGGGAGCAACTCATCGCAAAGTACCTGTGCTTCACGTTCCCGGCGATCGGACTCGTACTCGTCTGGGGGCACGGGGGCATCCTGAGCCTGGGCCAGGGCCTCTACTTCGGCATGGGCAGTTACTTCATGGCCATGTTCTTGAAGCTGGAAGCCGCGGCGCAGAGTAACACGGGGTCGGCGCTCTCGCAGTTCTACGGGTCGAGTCTGCCGGACTTCATGGTGTGGAATAGCGTCGAGGTGCTGCCGTGGTGGTGGCGGCCGTTCCACTCGCTGCTGTTCACTATCGCGGCGATCGTCGTGATCCCGCCGCTCTTCGCGTTCCTCCTAGCCTACGCCAACTTCCGCAAGCGCGTGGGAGGCGTGTACTTCTCCATCATTACCTTGGCGCTCGCCGCCATGGCGTCAATCGTCATCATCGGCCAGCAGGGGTATACAGGTGGCGTCAACGGAATCACCGACTTCAAGACGATCCTCGGCGTCGACATCCTCAGCGACCGCATCAAGCGCGTGCTCTACTTCATCACGGTCGGGACGCTCGTCACCTCGGTGCTGGTGGTGCGGCTGATGCTCGCCAGCCGCACGGGGAAGATTCTCGTGGCGATCCGTGACCGCGAGGACCGCGTTCGCTTCTCTGGCTACAATCCGGCGACGTTCAAATCCTTCGCGTTCGCGATGTCGGCGTTGCTCGCAGCGGTCGGCGGCGCATTGTTCGCCCTGCAGGAGGGCCTCGCGTCACCCTCTCTGGTCGGAATCGTGCCGTCAATCGAGATGGTGATCTACGCGGCGGTGGGCGGACGGCTCTCGCTCGTCGGTGCCGTCTACGGAACGCTGGTGGTGTTCTCGGCGAAGACGTTCTTCTCCGAGAACTTCCCGGAGGTCTGGCTCTACCTGCTCGGCGGGGCGTTCATCCTGGTGGTGCTCTTCCTGCCCACCGGGCTTGCCGGTCTCGCGGATAAGCTGGTCTCGCTGCTGCGCTTCCCGCGCGCGTCTGCGCCGGCGTCAATGTCGGTTCGTACTGCCCCGGAAGACATCGATCGGCCCGTCGAACTCGGCAGCGCGCCGCCGGCATGATCCTGTCGGTCGAGGACGTCACGGTCTCCTTCGATGGCTTCACGGCGGTCGACGGGCTCGACCTCGCGGTGGAAGAAGACGAGCTGCGCTGCGTGATCGGCCCGAACGGCGCCGGCAAGACGACGCTCCTCGATATGATCTGCGGCAAGACGCGTCCGTCGCGCGGCTCGATCAAGTTCAAGGCGCATGAGCTGACCGAGCTGATCGAGTACGAGGTGACCCGGCTCGGTGTCGGCCGCAAATTTCAGACGCCGTCCACCTACGAAGATCTGACCGTGCTGGAAAACCTCGAGATCTCCTATCCGAAGAGGCGGGGGGTGATCGGCTCGCTGTTCTTCGCCCGGGACGCAGCGCTCATGGACAAGATCGACGAGGTGGCTGGTCGCATTTACCTGCGCGACCACCTCGGCGCGAAGGCCGGCCTCCTCTCACACGGCCAGAAGCAGTGGCTGGAGATCGGCATGTTGCTCATGCAGGACCCCGAGTTGCTGTTGCTCGATGAGCCGGTCGCCGGGATGAGCCCTCGAGAGCGCGAGCGGACGGCCGAACTGCTCACCGGCATCGCCGAAGGCCGCTCGACCATCGTGATCGAGCACGACATGGCCTTTATCCGAATGATCGCGCACACGGTGACGGTGATGCATGAGGGCAAGGTCCTCGCGGAAGGCTCGATGGACGAGATCCAGGCGGATCCGCGCGTGATCGACGTCTACCTGGGCGAGTGAGGGGTCACCGTGTTCACCATCGAAAACCTCACCGTGTCGTATGGCGAGAGCCACGTGGTTCGTGATCTGAGTTTCACGCTGGGCTCTGGCGAGTCGATCGCCGTGATGGGTCGCAATGGGATGGGGAAGACGACGCTGTTCAAAGCCCTGATGGGGTTGCTTCCCGTCCGCGGCGGCCGCGTGACGCTCGACGGCAGGGATCTCACCCACTGCATGAGCTGGGAGCGCGTCGCCGCCGGGGTCGCCTACGTGCCTCAAGGCCGGATGATCTTCCCGTATCTGAGTGTGGAGGAGAACATCCGCGTCGGGCTGGAGACGGCGACGGACAAGACGGTGCCTCGCTACATCTACGATGTCTTCCCCGTGCTCTGGGATATGCGCGCCCGCCGCGGCGGCAACCTATCCGGTGGTCAGCAGCAGCAGCTTGCCATCGCACGCGCCCTGGTGGCGCGACCGAAGGTCCTGTTGCTCGACGAGCCGACGGAGGGCATCCAGCCGTCGATCATCAAAGAGATCGCCCGGACGCTGCAGACGCTTCGGAACGAGCGTGGCTTCGCCATCCTCGTGTCTGAGCAGGTTCTGAGCTTCGCCATGGAAGTCGCCGACCGATTCCTGATCCTGGACAAGGGGGAGTTTGCTTACGAGAGTGCGAAGGTCGGCTTGGACACCTCGCGGATCCACGCCTACCTCACGGTGTGAATCTCACAGGGCCGCCACACGAGCGGCGCGCAGTAACTCCAACTCGAAGGAGCGCTGGGCCATGATGCACGGGGACATTTCGAGCAGTCACGACACCGTCGGCGTCGCCGTCGTCAATTACAAGATGCCGAGGCTTCACACGAAGCAGGAGGTGCTCGCCAACGCGAAGAAGATCGCCGACATGGTCGTAGGCATGAAGGTCGGTCTGCCGGGCATGGATCTGGTCGTCTTCCCGGAATACAGCACGCACGGCATCATGTACGACGAGGCGGAGATGTACGATACGGCGGCCGTCGTCCCCGGAGAAGAAACCGCCATCTTCGCTGCCGCCTGTCGCAAGGCGAACGTGTGGGGCGTGTTCTCGCTGACCGGTGAACGTCACGAAGAGCACCCCAAGAAGGCGCCCTACAACACCCTCATCCTGATGAACAACGACGGCGAGATCGTCCAGAAGTACCGAAAGATCATGCCGTGGTGTCCTGTCGAAGGCTGGTATCCAGGCGACTGCACGTACGTATCCGACGGACCCAAGGGACTCAAGGTGAGCCTGATCATCTGCGACGATGGCAACTACCCCGAGATCTGGCGCGACTGCGCGATGAAGGGCGCGGAGCTGATCGTCCGCTGCCAGGGCTACATGTACCCGGCCAAGGAGCAGCAGATCATCATGGCCAAAGCCATGGCCTGGTCCAACAACGTCTACGTGGCCGTGGCCAACGCGGCCGGCTTCGACGGCGTGTATTCGTACTTCGGCCACTCGGCCATCATCGGATTCGATGGCCGGACGCTCGGAGAATGCGGCGAAGAGGAGTACGGCATCCAGTACGCGGCGCTCTCGAAGGGTCTGATCCGCGACGCGCGCAAGAACCTTCAATCGGAAAATCACCTGTTCAAGCTGCTGCACCGCGGCTACACGGGGAAGATCAATTCCGGCGAGGACAGCCACGGTCTCGCCGCATGCCCGTACGATTTCTACACGAAGTGGATCCTGGATCCGGTCGGCACCCGCAGGATGGTGGAGGACCTCACTCGGACGACGGCCGGCACGGAGGAGTGCCCGATTCCAGGCATTCCCAACAGTAAGGATCTGGTGAGTGCGTAGAGGGGTGAGCCGGGCGCCGGTGTATCGCCGCCTCAAGGGGCGAAAGTCTTCCGACGCCCGGCTCTACGATCGAGCGCACTACGGCTGCCGTGAAGAAGGACAAGCCATGATGAAGATCGAGGCGATTATCAAGCCATTCAGGCTGGACGATGTGAAAGAAGCGCTCACCAGCGCCGGCATCATCGGCATGACGGTGAGCGAGGTGCGGGGTTTCGGCCGCCAGAAGGGGCACACCGAGCTCTACCGCGGGGGCGAGTACACGGTCGACTTCCTGCCCAAGATAAAGGTCGAGGTGGTGGTGCCGGACGACCGCGCCACCCAGGTCACGGAGCTGATGGTGGCGGCCGCGAAGACTGGAGCCATCGGCGATGGCAAGGTGTTCATGTCGCCCGTCGAAGATGCGATCCGGATCCGCACCGGCGAGCACGGGGACAGCGCAGCTTAGCCAAGTAGTCTCGAGGTCAGACGCTAGTGCCCTCGGCTCAGGGTCGCCGTGCTAGACCTCGGATCAAGTCGACCTCGAATCTAAGGATGTTTGATATCGGTGATTGCGGGCCCCCGCAACCAATTGTAGGCGCACGGCCTCCTCGGCCCCGAGGAGGCCGGTCGACTTTTGGGCGCCCGGTGATACGGACAATTCGCGCGCGCATCTCGGGAGCCGGCGCGCCGGAATGAACTGAGCGGAAGACAACTTCCTTAAGTCGATTCGAAGAGAATCATTCCGATCGGACTTCGCCAGCCTGCGGTGCGGGCTCGATCAACACGAGCCCGATTCCGCCTATCATGATCAGTGCTCCAATCGAAAATCGCAGTGTCGGGAATTCGCCGAACAGGGCCAGCCCGATCAATGTGCCCGTAGTGATGTCATAAGCACGTTGGCCTCCTGCCCAGCCTGAAATAGGCTGGCTCCTCAGAGAAGCGGCCAAACCACTCTGAGACAGGAGGCCACGGCGATGCTACACGTGGGCGTCGACTTGCACAAACGCACGTCACAGGTTGCGGTCCTCGCCGAGGACGGCGAACTCACACGGTATCGACTCGTCAACGACGTCGAGCGCGTGAAGCGGTTTTTTGCGGAGCTCCCGCCGAAGACTCCGGTGGCGATCGAAGCCTCCGGGACCTGGTGGTGGCTCGTGGATCTTCTCGAGAGCCTCGGCCACTCAGCCCGTCCTCTCGCACCCGAAACAGACCAGGGCGATCGCGAGCGCCCGGCTCAAGAACGATCGCGTCGATGCCGACCGCTTGGTGCTGCTGCTGCGCGGCGACCTGCTTCCCACCGTCTGGATTCCGCCGGCCGCTCTGCGCGAGGCCCGCGAGCTCCTCCGTCACCGTGTTCAGCTCGCCTGGGTCCGCGGCGAGATCCGGAATCGGTTGGTTGCCTTGCTTGCCCGGCGCAATCTCCAGCCGACCTCGGGCAAGAGCTGGTTCACCACGGGCGGGGACCGCGAGCTCGAGCGCCTGCCGTTGGCCGCCATCCCGAGCCGGGTCCGCGAGGACTGCCGTGCCCTGCTACGAATCCTGGACGGCCAGATCCGGCATCTCGACGCCGAACTCACTCAGCAGTGGGGAACCGATCCTCGAGTCCAGCGGCTGTGCACGATTCCCGGTATCGGCCCCTTCATCGCCCTCGTGCTCGTGCTCGAGCTCGGTGACATTCGCCGCTTTGCCCACGCGAAGCAGGTCGCCAGCTACATCGGCCTGACGCCCCGCATCCGAGCCAGCGCCGACCGGATCCGCACCGGCCACATCAGCAAGGAAGGCAACCGCCTGCTGCGCTGGGCCCTGGTGCTCGCTGCCACCCAGGCCGCGCGCCGGGCCGGGCCCTTGCGGACGTGGTTCTACGCGGTGAAGAAGCGGCGGGGCAAGAACGTGGCGCGCGTCGCCCTGGCGCGCCGCCTCGCCGAGATCGTCTATCACGTGTGGAAACAGGAGTGCGACTTCTTCACCGTCGTCCGCCATGGTGTCGTGCGGGGGTGAGCCCGGTTTGGGACATGGTCTCGCGACCGACGCAGTGATTGGGCAGCCCTCTTCACGCTCGACGGGTGAAGCGGAATGGACATCATGGGCGACCGGAAGCCCGAAGAGATGTGTGGCGCACGGCCATCGCTGATGACGCATCGCGCTTTTGGCCTACACGCGACGATCCCACATCGATCCCTTATCTCACTACCCCTCACACGCCGCCGACGGGGCGCACTTCGGAGGTGAACCTAGACCACTCGCAAATAGTCAGGCGTCAAATCTTGCGTTGGCCGCGCTGCGCTCATCGCGAGCGCTCGGACTAGGACACGACATTACCTCGCCACGCGCGAAGCCAGACGCTCTGAAGGGAGGGGTTTGTTCGCGCACTGGATTCGAGCTCGAACGGAACACCGGAAAGCGCTTGACACGGCCAACGTGCTTAGAGATGTCCGAATATTCGGCCGAGCCGGGCAACTGCGGCTGATAGTCGCCGAAGTTCATTTGCACACTTCTGAAACGAGCCCATCGCAGGCGATCAGGGCGGCGAGCGGATCATATATATAGAGAGGCAGCGAATAGCGTGCGCTACGCGCTTAACGCGGCGTGGCAACGGCTCCTCCCATTTTGCTCCCATAAAACCCCGCGTCAGGCCCAAACAGGACGAACAACGCTGTATCAACAGAAAACGTCGAAGTACCCGGTGCTGAACGAGTTTCCACGAGATCAGAGGGTTACCGGTCATGGCCGCTTCGTACTCATAACTCAAAGGTCGCTGTTTGAAATCCGGCTCCCTGCAACGACCTCGCATCAAAAAACCAATGCTGGACCCCTCAGACGGCCTGAGGGCGCGAGCGCCGATGATCATCGTGCAATGAAATCACGTACTTGAATTATGTAAGTTCGCGCGTGTCCCGTTGGAGATCCGAACCCGTCCATGAAGACGCGATGTCAAGCAGAATTCTCCCGTCGTCGCGGAGGGTGATGGATAGGTCGGCACTGTCGCGCGTGGCGTGAATCCCGCTGCGTCGTCACCAGCCGTCCATTCGGGGTCGGAGTCGCCCCACATTTCGTTACGGAGCGCCTGGCCCCACACGTGTTTCTGGGCTCGAGACCCACGGGTTCGACGGGGTCACAGGCGCCATCGTGGACGCGCAGAGGGGATCGCGAGCGCATGCTAGACGACAGCGAGCCGTCCCGGCGATTTCGGCGTGAGGCGAAACCGGCGTGTGACGGTCTGCGTGAACGGGCCTTCTTCAATGCCCAGACGAGAGGGTTGGAAATCCGTTCTATCCCGCAACAGGGCGTAGAGCACTCGGCAGAGCCGGTGGGCCACGGCGACGACCGCGCTTTTGTAGCCACGCCGGGCACAGAGCCTTCAGAAAATACGGATGCAGCGGATGCGAGGGGCGCCGGGCGTGCTGCGCGGCCTCGCAGAGCATCGTGCGGAGCTCGGCCGACCCACGCTTCGTGATATGGCCGTGACAATCGCGGTCCGCGGACTGGTAGGTGCTCGGGACCAGGCCGGCGTAACTCGCGACGTGCTTGGCACTGCCGAAGCGCTCGACGTCGGCGAAGACGGCGACGGCGGTGAGGGCGACGATCGGGCCGACGCCGGGGACCGTCTCGAGCCGGCGGACCTCGTCACGGAACCCGTGCCCGAGCTCTGCAAGAAGAAGATCGATGGCGCGGACCTGCTCGCCGGCCTGTTGCCACACCGCGTAGTGAAAGCGCGTATGCGTCTGCAGTGCGGGCTCGCTCGCGAGCGCGCCGAGCAGACGTTCCCACCCGCGCCCGTTCCGTAGACTGCCTCGGGTTCCGATGAGCCAACCTGCTCCTCGCAACAAGCGCTTCGTGGCATTGACCTCGGCGGTCTGAATTCGGATGAAGTGGCGGCGACGGGAGAGCGCCGTCCGCAGCGCACTGATGGCTGGACTCGGAATGTGAACGATCGAGCGATAGAGATCACGGCGAAGCCCATCGCACAGTTCGAAAGCGTCCCGCCGATCGCTCTTCTGGGCTGGGCGGTGCGCCTTGAGACGAACTTCGTGGGCGTCGATGACGATCGGCTTCAAGTCGAGCGCGCTCAGTGCGCGCGCCACATAAAACGCCGAGGTTCCAGTCTCCAGCGCGACCGGTGTGCCGGGTGGGACTTGGTATTGATGACACATACGCGCAAAGGCCTCGGGTGTCGTGGGCAGCGCCCCGCGGCCGATGACAGCCCCGGTTGGGTCTTGGATCACGAACACTGTTTCCCGACTGTGAACATCGAGGCCAACGTAGTAGGCTCCCATCGGGCGGTCCTCCCCCGTGCGCCGAATGATGGGGCTCCCGATGGGATGACCCCGTGGCGCACCGCGAACCTTACCGCGGTGTCGGGAGGGCCGCCTCGCGTCTTCATCGATACGTGTTATCCGGGGTGCCTGGCTAAATCTGGCGGCCCGAATGGCAATCGAGTTGGCAACCGAACGGGCAAACTCGCACCGCATCTCACCAGCAACCGCCTGACGGAGGCAGGAACGTGCCGCACAAGACCTCTGAGTCGACTCTAGTTGCGATTTCGCCTCGGTGGGCCGAGACTGATTCCCTTCCGGGGAGGTTCAGCATGAAGATTGCGGTTGCAGGCAAGGGTGGCTCCGGCAAGACAACCATTGCCGGCACGCTCGCGCGCGTGATGGCCGACCGCGGTCATCGGGTCGTGGCCATCGACGACGACAGCAATCCGAATCTCGCGTTGACCGTCGGTGCGGGCGTCGCCGTCTCTGGTGTGTCAGGC